>Ga0256914_1002110_pt1 | contig 16907 bp, 12 predicted proteins | sample HulkmetaG_FD_191571 | JGI IMG/M metagenome (GOLD analysis project Ga0256914, IMG submission 191571) | Hydrothermal chimney microbial communities from Main Endeavour vent field at the Juan de Fuca Ridge, Pacific Ocean - Hulk | ecosystem: Environmental > Aquatic > Marine > Hydrothermal vents ... | reverse complement strand
TCACTGCCGGCAGGGGGCGTTTGCCGTTTGGCGTTGATGGACGTATGATGATGACAGATCACGAGTAACTACTTAGGTGGCGTGCTTGACCGTGATTGATGCCATGAAATAAGCGTTTCTGACCGCCAGGCGTCAAACGTAAAACGTCAAGCGTGGGATTTTGTATTGCGATGCCCGCGTCGCATGTGTTTATTGATGTTTGACGTAGGACGTTTGACGACATGCTGCCAAAGGCGACGCCCCCTCGGCAGCGTCCATGGCAGAGACCTGAGTAGTTACGATCACGATTTATAAATAGCTTCAAATCCAAACAAGGAAATCATTTATGCCAGAACAAAACAATTGGTACCAGAAAAGCATCGAGGAGGTCGCTCAGGCGCTGGGGGTGGACCTAGGCGTGGGGTTGAGCGCCAGTGAGGCCAAGCAGCGCCTGGACAAATACGGTCCCAACGAGATGGCCGAAGCCCCGGAGGAGCCGGGATGGAAAAAATTCCTGGCCCAGTACAAAGATTTCATGCAGATCATCTTGCTGATCGCGGGCCTGGCCAGCATTATCTTCGTGCGCGACATCGGCACGGGATTGCTCCTCATCCTGCTCACGGTATTCAACGCGATCATGGGCCTGCATCAAGAGGCCAAGGCCGAGGCCAGCCTGGCCGCGCTGCAAAAGATGATGAAGCTCACCACCCGGGTGCGTCGGGACGGCGAGGTGGTAGAGATCGACGCGTCGCAGGTGGCGCCCGGCGATATTCTCCTCTTCGAGGCCGGAGATGTGGTGGCCGCGGACGGGCGTCTCATCGTGGCCGCCAGTCTGGAGATCGAAGAATCGGCGCTGACGGGGGAGAGCACGCCCGTGCCCAAGATCGTTGATCCCATCCCCAAGGAGAATCTGCCTCTGGGCGACCGGGTGAACATGGCCTACATGAATTCCGCGGTCACCCGCGGCCGCGGCGAGCTCATCGTCACCGCCACGGGCATGCAGACCGAGGTTGGGCACATCGCGGATATGCTCAACAAGACCCAACAGGAAAAGACGCCATTACAGAAACAGCTGGATGGCCTTACCGTCGTCATCGCTGCGCTGGCGGGCATTGCGCTGGTGCTGGTGGTGCTGCTGGGCCTGCGCTCGGGCCAGGAGCTGGGTGAACTGTTCATCGTGGGCGTGGCCCTGGCTGTGGCCGCCATCCCCACGGGCCTGCCCGCTGTGGTCACCACCCTGCTCTCCTATGGCACCACGGCCCTGGCCAAACAGCAGGCCATCGTCAAGCGCCTGCCATCGGTAGAGACGCTGGGCTCCACCTCAGCCATCTGCTCCGATAAGACCGGCACCCTGACTCTGAATAAGATGACGGCCCGGGAGCTGGTCATCCCCGACGGGCACTTCACCGTCAGCGGTGAGGGCTATTCCATCGAGGGCAAGATCAAGAGCATCGCGGGGATGAATAAAGACATCGAACCATCGCTGATGGCCATGGCCCTGTGCACCGATGCGGTGCTGGATGGCGACGCGCTGGTGGGCGATCCCACCGAGGGCGCGCTCATCGTGCTGGCCGAAAAGGGCGGCGTCGATGTGCTCCTCACCCGCCAGACTTACCCACGGGTGGCGGAGCTGCCCTTCGATTCCGATTACAAGATGATGGCCACCTTCCATCGTCTCAGAAATCGGGCGGGAGAGGAGGTGGTTCGGGCGTACATCAAGGGCGCGCCCGATGTCATCATCGCCCGCTCCAAATTCTACGAAGCCCCGGACGGCGCGATCACGCCTCTGCCCGCAGGCTCCTTCGAGCGTATCATGGCCGCCAACGACGAGATGGCTCGCAAGGGGCTGCGCGTCCTTGTCCTCGCCCAACGCGATTTCGATCCCGACGCCTTCGACCCCAACGCGGATCTGCTGGCGCTGATGGAAGAGCTGACCCTGCTGGGCCTGGTGGGCATGGTGGATCCGCCCCGGACCGAGGCCAAGCAGGCCATCGCCGAATGCAAGAGCGCAGGCATCCAGGTGCGGATGATCACCGGCGACCATGTGGTGACCGCGGGCGCCATCGCCAAAGAGCTGGGCATGAAAGGTCGGGCCATCACCGGCGCCGAATTCGCGGCCATGTCTGATAAAAGATTGAAGCAGGAGCTAAACGAGATCAGCGTCATCGCCCGGGTCGCGCCCGAAGACAAGGTGCGCCTGGTGCGGCTGCTGCAGGAGATGGACAACGTGGTGGCCATGACCGGCGACGGCGTCAACGACGCCCCCGCCCTGAAGAAGGCCGATATCGGCGTGGCCATGGGCATCACCGGCACCGAAGTCTCCAAGGGCGCGGCCGACATGATTCTCACCGACGACAACTTCGCCACCATCGTCAAAGCCGTTTCCTTTGGCCGCTCGCTCTACGACAACCTGCTCAAATTCATCCGCTTCCAGATGGCGACTCTGGTGGGCTTCATTCTCAGCTTCCTGGTCGCGGGCTTCTTCGGCATCGCTGGCGGCGTGCCCTTCAATCCCTTGCAGATTCTGTGGATCAACTGGTTCATCGATGGCCCCATCGGCGTGGCTCTAGGCTTTGGCAAACCCACCAAAGGCCTGATGGAGCAGCCGCCCCGCAAGGTCAACGATCCCATCATCACCAAACCGGTGGCGCTGCGTCTGCTCTATCAGGGTGTGGTGATGACTGTGGGCATTCTGGCGCTGAGGCAATGGGCTGAGGGCGCTTACGGCGACGCCACTGTGGCCGCGACCATGTCCCTGGCTGCCTTCGTCTTCTACCACATCATCAACGGCCTGGAGAACAACCACGCCACCCGCACGGTGTTCTCTATGGAGACTTTCGAAAACCGCAGCCAGAACCTGCTGATGTTGGGCGTGGTGGCCATGCTCATCCTGGGCATGGAGATGAATCTTTTCCAGCGACTGCTGAACACCACGCACCTCACCTTCAACCAGTGGATGATCGCTTTACTGGTGGCGCTGCCCCTGCTGATCCTCGAAGAAATCCTCAAATTCTTCCTGCGACAGCGTGAAAAACACGCCGCTCAACGCGTTGGTGCGTGATGTCCGCCATCGACATCACGCACCAAACTCGCAAGTACAGATGTCGCGAGCATCGTTAGGAACAACCTCTACCAGATGCACAGCATGGACGCGGCCAGAAACCGGTAGCGGCAATTCCCACGCCAACCGCACCACGCCCAAGACCTGCTCTTGAGTTCGATCAAAAGCCAGGGTGACATGGGGCGTCCACCGGTCAGGCGCATAATAGGGCCGCAGATATTGGCGCTGCTCCTGACACAAATTCAGTACTTCCCGATGTCGCGATAGCAACGCTTCGGTGGGCGCCACTCCTAAGAACACCACATTTCCCCAGGATACGAACACCCCAACATGTGAAAAGTTTATGGAAAACCGCTGAACATGGCGGGTGTAAGCCCTAAGTCGACGGATACAGGCTTCCACAGCAAAAGAATCGGCATCATAAACCGCCAGTGAGATATGCGGGCGGTAACCGCGGGCGTTTAGCGAGGAGGGAATGCCAGCATCAGAGATACGTTGCCACAGCGCTCTGATGCTGGCTTCGGTATCAGGATCAAAAGTGAGCTCGAAGACGTAAGCCATGTGAAGAATCCTTGAATCGAATGGCCAGATACAAACCAGACGGAACTTGGGCGTTTCGCAAGGGGCTGATGCGAATCAACAAAACTCTGATGTGAACCCATTCGTCGACATGCGCCGCAACAAAATGTGTCGATGAGAAGAAACTTCCGATCTTCGTCACCTTCAAGCCATTGTGGCCAAGGGCTTGGCGAATGTTAGCATCACCTTTCAGAGATTACTTATCATACAACTAGTACTCAGTCAATTGTAGTTTGATAGAAATCCTCTTGTGGCCGTGGCCTTTACCATCGAGTAAACTCGGACTCTCCAGGCGCTTTGCGCCAGCGGTCGACCTCCGTCGACCGTCTCTGGTTGGTGAAGGGACGGCGTAGGCCGTCCGTTGGCCAGAGGCCTATAGAGACCGACTTCAGTCGGCCTGTCGGGTCGGCCGCCATCTTCCCTCAAAGCAGACTCCACTTAGTACTAGTTACCTGACACAAATTAGCTTTGACCGCCGTCATTAGCCGAATGAATTCGATTCTTGGGGCGCAGCCCCCTCCTTTGCTTCCTCCCCCACTCCGAGACGGGCAGGGGAGGAGATGTGGAGAGGAATTGCCTGTGCCGCCCGTCCCCCTGCGGGAACGGTTCCCAGTCGCGATTTTGCAATTTATATTTTTAAAAGAGTTACTACTAAGGTAGCCCGGCTAGAAACCACGAAGAAAAGAAAAAGCTTTGAAATTCTTGGTGTTCTTAGTGTCTTTGCGCCTTTGTGGTGATTGAAGTCAGGTACGTTAGTAGTTACTTAACAGAAGGGCTGTCAGCGCAGGCTAACAGGCGGCCGGAGGCCCTCAGCCCTGATATCAATCGATGGGCAACTGGACATGAAATTTGTGTCAGGTTGCTAAATCATACAATAAAGTTTTTCGAGGTCCATAATTTGTAAGCATCCTGTAAGATTTACCGGGTAAACTTTGAGCATTCATCATACTCCCTCAGAATCCCAACTGGCCTCCTCTTGCTGGCCCGTCCTTGGATTTCCCTCCCATTCTTCTCATGGCGCAATGAAAAACCGATACCCACTTATTTCCTCCTCCGAAATTACGCCCGAACACCTCTATCGCTCTCGCCGTCGCTTTCTGAAAGGAGCAGGCGTGGTAGCCCTGGCCGCCGCATTGGCGGCCTGCGGCGTGCCAGGGCTTGAAGACAATTTCGAAACTCCGGGAGGCGTTTCGGGCGCCGCTGCCAGCGGCGATCCTCCCCCCCCTACGCCCGGTTCACATCCGGCGGATGAGCTTGGAGTGACGGCCAACACCTGGGATCAAATAACCCACTACAACAATTTTTACGAATTCACCACAGACAAGACCAAGGTGGCCCGCATGTCCCAAAACTATCCTAGCGAGCCATGGCGGGTGGAGGTGGGCGGGCTGGTGGAAACCCCGCGCACCTTTGATCTGGATGATCTACGCAAATTCGAGGCAGAAGAACGCGTCTATCGTCTGCGTTGCGTCGAAGCCTGGTCGATGGTTATCCCGTGGATGGGATTTCCACTTTCCCGCCTGCTGAATGAGGTAAAACCGCTATCGCAAGCAAAATTTGTGCGCTTCCAGACCATTTTCGATCCCGACGGGTTGCCAGGGCAACGTAATCCTGTTTACCAGTGGCCCTATGTCGAAGGTTTGCGCATGGATGAAGCCATGCATGAGCTAACACTATTGGCGACGGGTTTGTACGGTCAGCCACTCCCCATGCAAAACGGGGCTCCTGTGCGGTTGGTCGTTCCCTGGAAATACGGTTTTAAAAGCATTAAATCCATCGTCAAAATCGATATGGTGGAGGAGATGCCTGTCTCACTATGGATGGCGGCTGCACCCAATGAATACGGCTTTTACGCCAATGTCAATCCCGATGTCAACCATCCTCGTTGGTCGCAACGCACCGAACGTCGCATCGGCCAGCGCAAACGTATCGAGACTATGATGTTCAACGGTTACGCCGAACAAGTGGCCCACCTTTATGCAAGCATGGACCTGCGCAAAAATTTCTAAGTAGATGCGCATTTGAAACCTGAGAAAAGTGCTGCACAGTTTGACGAACATGGACGAAGATCAACGGATAGTAACGACGATTCGCTTCATCCGCCTTCGTCCTTTCATCTATCTTCGCCTGATGAATTGGAAGCATTTCCAAGGTTTATTTCAAATTCATGCCATCAACACCTTGGTCGATCGTCTGACAAATAATCTCTGAAAAGTCGTAACTACTAACGTACCCGACTTCAATCACCACAAAGGCGCAAAGACACTAAGAACACCAAGAATTTCAAAGCTTTTTCTTTTCTTCGTGCCTTTGTGGCTTCGTGTCTTCGTGGTTTCTAGCCGGGCTACCTTAGTAGTAACGAAAAGTCACTTAATTTTTATCTGGCAACCTGACACAGATTTCATGTTCATGCTTCCTACCGAATCCTTCCCCCTGAAAACGAATCCAGCGCTCCTTAGATCCTTTCTCCGCCCCATTCATCCCCATTCGCGCCCCACAAGAAATCATGTCACGACGTTTTCAAAGATTTCACTTTAGTCGCTTCCAAATTGCTGTGCATCTGGGCGCACTGGCGCCACTCGTTCTCCTGGCATGGGATTTATGGCAAGGGCAACTATCGGTCAATCCCATCCAGGACATTACCTTCCGTACCGGCAAGACGGCGATGGCGCTATTGGTGCTTACCCTGACGGCTACGCCCATGAACACCATGTTTGGATTCAAATCAGGGCTAAAAGTGCGCCGAGCATTGGGCGTTTACGCCTTTGCTTACGCATTACTACACTTCTTGACCTATGCCTGGTTGGATTATAGTTGGGATTTGACACTCATTGGACTTGAAATCTATGAAAAACCTTACGTACTCGTAGGTTTTGCTGCCTTTCTCATTCTTATCCCACTGGCGGTCACATCCACAAAAGGTTGGCAAAGACGGCTAAAGAAAAGTTGGAAAACACTGCATAAGTGGGTTTATGTTGCGGGTGTGTTGGTGATGTTGCATTACATCTGGGTGCAAAAGGCGGATATTCGCGAACCGCTCCTATGGACCGGAGGGCTGATTCTCTTGCTGCTGCTGAGATTGCCTCAAGTGCGACGTCAAATCATCGCCCACCGCAACAGATCCCGAACGATGCGCTCCCTTTCGCCTCCCGCCCATCCTTCAAAAATCAAAGGGAAAATCGCCTCATCATCAAAAACATCCACTCCGAGTTAAACGCACATTTGAAACTTGAGAAAAGCGCCTACGCATTCAGACGAACATGGGCGAAAATAGACCAACGAGGACACAACCTGCATCTTTCTTCGTCCACCTTCATCTCTGTTCGTCATTTCTCGGGAACTTTCGGTAACTGCATTGCGGATCAGCTTTATCTGGGGCAGTGCGTAACGTCAGTTGAAAAGTCGCATATCAGATCTTCTAATGTTTGTCTGGCCAGGGAATGGTGTTGGCGTAAATCCAGGCCAGGGTATAGAGCCCCTGGTTGAGTATGATCATCAGGCCCGAGCGGAAGCTGGCGTCGGCCGACAGGGCGCGTGTGATTCCATAGCCCAAAAGCAGCGTGGTGGGCCAGGCCGCGATGGAAAATAAATCCCAATCCTGCCGCCCGCCATAATCTGCATTCCAGGTGAAGGTCCACAGCAACAGTATGGCAGCAGCCAATAACAAAAATAACGAGTAAGCGTCACGGGGCATGGTTCGGAAGCAACACAGCAACAATAGCGCCAATGTGAACAAATTGAAGGGCGCAGTGAGCAACTGCTCGTTGATGATGTCCATGAAGTGGGACAAAGAAAACATGGTGTAATGCTCCCAATTGGTCGATATCTGCGATAACGGCACCCATAGATGATGATCCCCGCCTCCGGGAGCCTCGGGCCCCATCAGCGAAGCCAAACCATGGCCGCCATGACTCATCATCACAAACACTCCACCGCCGATGAGCAAAGGGGGCAACACCAATTCCAGCAACACGCGGCGCAGCTGTATCTTACGGCGACGCCACCCCCACCAGGCGAGAAACCACAACGCGGGCTGGAGCGCCACCGTTACCGGATGGTTGCCATTAGCTAACGCAAGAATAAGGCTCACCCACCACAATGATGTCCGCCCCTGGATAAATCGCCATCCCAACCAGAAAAAAATAATCATCAGCGCGCTGATAAAAGTGTAATTTTCGGGATAACCAAAAAACAACTGCATCGGACTAAGCGTCGCCAGCAGTCCCAAAAGGAGCCAGCGTTCCATATCGTCTCGCCCGACCTCCAACGCCAGCCGGAGTAGCGCCCACACCATCACGCCGCCCGCCAACGAGGACAAAATCCAATATGCAGGCAACGCATCAACCCAACCCCATTGCTTCTCGCCATAGCGAAATAACAGTGCGTGGACAACGGTGTCTAATGGCGCTTGCCAATTGTAGAAAAACCGCACTTCAGGATGCGCAATGGCTTTGACGATGATGTAGGAATCGCCCCAGTTCGTGTGGCGAATACGGGCCAGATAAAATAGAGGGATACTGAGCAATGCCGCCAAGGCGTGAAAGCGATGGCGTCTGGGGAATCGCAGATGCGGGCGGGAAAGAAGCGGGGAGGATGAGAATCCCAGCCAGATCGTGGCTGCGGCGGTTGCCCCCGCCAACGCCCATTGTAGCCATCGCCAGAGATGGCTGAATGGATACGCACCCCATAACCATTCTCCTGCTGGCACAATGCCATCAGGCCCGATCAGATCCTGGGGATACCAAAACGCCCCCCACGAGGCGGGCAGCTGTCGGATAAAGAGATGAATGATGAGCAACGCCAGCGAAAAAAACGCCAGGATGCGCAACAATCGCCGTTCCGTGATGATCCTACCTGCCACAACTTATCTGGTTGCGATCAAGCTTCCGCCAGAGTAGAAAACGAATCTATGCGCCCCGACATAAGCGCGTAGAACTCACTGCCAGACACTGTCTCCACCTCGAGCAGACGCCTGGCTAACAACTCCAACTTGTCGCGATGCTCACGCAAAACAACCAACGCCCGCTCGTGCGCCTCGCTCACCAGCTGACGCACCTCATGATCGATCTGACGGGCCACCTCCTCGCTGTAATTCCGTTGCTCGCTAATCTCGCGTCCAAGAAACATCATTTCTTGTTTTTGTCCGAAGGTGAGCGGACCAAGTTTATCGCTCATGCCCAGACTGGTGACCATCGCTCGGGCGATGCGAGTGACTTGCTCAAGATCATTGCTGGCCCCAGTGGTGGGGACGCCAAAGATCACTTCTTCTGCGGCTCTACCCCCAAGCATGAAGGCCATCATATCTCGTAAACGACTGCGGTTTTCGATGGCGTCTTCATCAGGCAATGGCATCACATAACCTCCGGCCATCCCTCGCGGGACAATGGTCACTTTTTGCACGGGATCGGTATGTTTCATGAAATAGTTAACCACTGCATGGCCCGCCTCATGATAACTGATGATCTCCTTCTCGCGTGGCGTCAACAAACGGCTACGCCGTTCTGGACCCAAACGAACCCGCTCGATCGCCTCTTGCAATTCGGACATGCCGATGAAGCGCTTGTTGCGACGCGCCGCCAGAATGGCCGCCTCGTTGATAACATTTTCGATATCGGCTCCCACATAGCCGGGCGTCAATCGCGCCAACACTTCAAAACTGACCTCCCGGGCAATAGGCTTACCACGAGCGTGGATTTTGAAAATCTCCTCGCGCCCTTTCACGTCGGGACGATCCATCACCACCTGACGATCGAAACGCCCAGGTCGCAGCAATGCAGGATCAAGGATGTCGGGCCGGTTGGTGGCTGCGATCACAATGATGTTGGTGTCGGTGTCAAACCCATCCATTTCCACCAAAATCTGGTTGAGGGTTTGCTCACGTTCATCATGGCTTCCGCCTAAACCAGCGCCGCGATGCCGCCCCACCGCATCGATTTCATCGATAAAGATAATGCAAGGGCTATTGCGCTTGGCTTGTTCGAAGAGATCGCGCACCCGACTGGCGCCCACGCCCACGAACATCTCCACAAACTCAGAACCTGAAATAGAAAAGAAAGGCACGCCCGCTTCACCAGCCACTGCTTTGGCCATTAAGGTCTTGCCTGTGCCCGGAGGGCCAACCATAAGCACCCCCTTGGGAATACGCGCCCCCAATGAAGCAAACTTCTCGGGCTCGCGCAAAAATTCGACAACCTCTTGCAATTCCTCCTTCGACTCCTTGGCCCCGGCCACATCATCAAAAGTCACCGTGGGCTTATCCCCCGTGATCAGACGGGCTCTACTCTTTCCAAACGAAAACGCCTGATTGCCCGCACCTTGCGCCTGACGCATAATGAAGAGGAAGATGCCAATAATTAACACAAATGGCAGAATCGAACTGAGAATCAATGGCCAGTTGCTCCAAAATCCTGGAGAGGTGAATTTGATGTCGATCTGCGAAAGCGCGTTTTGATCCACGCCAAGAAGCTCTAGCGTCTTGGTCAAACTCACGCCAGGCTCCTTGTGGGCAATGCCGATATTCTCACTGTCCTGATAAGCAATCGTCAGTCGATCCTCCTCGACTTCGATGCTTTGCACCTGGCCAGCATTGATTTGCTCAGCCAGAACATTCAAATCCTCGATCTTGATCTCGTTGCTCGACTGATTGGCAGAGATCAACGAAGACCACAGAAAATAGCCAAGAATGGCAATGATAACAATATAGACGATACTATTGCGAAGCGTTTGTGAATTCATAAACCTATGTTAAAACGATTTGGTGTACAAGAGCTAACAATTCCCTTGCCAAAAAGCAATTATACCACACTTTTATCTCTTTCATGGCGCTATAGATCCGCAGGGAGTGCGTTTCAATTTCGGGCGCTTTTCTTTTTTGCCGGTCGGGTTGCGAATCCGCCCTGGGGAGCTTCGCTCCGGAGCCGGATTCATAAATCCGGCGGGTTGGCAATGATTGCCTCCATTTTGAAACGCACCCATCCGCAGGGGATGTGGTCACAATGGGGGCGTTTTTCGCGTTCCTGGACGACTTCGGTGGACGGCATCCGCCGTTCAGGTCGCCGTAGGACGACCAGTGGCGCTATTTGTATACCTTTCCACCGCTCCTATTCCCGCCCCTTTCGAAGCGTGGAAGGAAGTAAAGGATGGAACCGGCGTTCATGGTGAAACAACAGCCCAGAGACGGCGTCAAACGCATGAGGAAGGAGGAACCGCTGTCAACTCCGTCGAGAGATCTGAACGCGCGTGATCTTAGGGCCATCCACCTCGGTCACCCGTAATCTAAAATCCCCAACATCGATCTCTTCGCCAATCTGGGGAATGCGACGGAGCCGAAACAGAATCAACCCGGCCAGAGTTTCATAAGCGTCATCCTCGGGCAAATCAATATCCAACGCCTCATTGACCTCATCCACCCGCATCAACGCATCCATTTCTACGGTATGGGCGTCGATGCGACGAACATGTGATTGTTGCGCCCATTCATCGTTCATCGCCCCGACGATTTCCTCCACCAACTCCTCACGAGTCACCAGGCCTGCAGTGCCGCCGAACTCATCGATCACAATCGCCAGGCCAATGCCCTTTTCTCGCATCTCTTCGAACAGATCGCTGATCAAACGAGATTCAGGCACCATCAATGGCTCCTGAATGATGGAAAGCGATCCCACCTCTTGCTCCAGAAGATCTGGCGAATCGACCAACAGCGCCACAAGATCTTTCATGGCGATGACGCCGATGATGTGATCCAGGTTTTCTTCGTAAATGGGAAATCGGGAGTGGCGACGATCGCGAAATGCTTCCAGCAGCTCTCGCACGGTTTGATGTCGCTCGACGCCAACAATATTGGTGCGAGGAACCATTACCTCGCGCACCACGCGTTCGCCAAAATCGAAGACGCGCGTCAACATCTCACGCGCTTCCTCCTCGATGATCCCTTCCTGCTCACTCTGCTCCACCACCAGCTTCAACTCTTCGAGCGAGGCAATCACCCCATGCCCGCCCGTGGCGCCTTTGATGCCGAATGCCCGCAAGACCAGATCTGTGCTTTTATCGACAATCCACACAAATGGCGCTGTAAGACGGGCAAACAGCCAGATGGGATACGCCACCATCTGCGCGACCCGGTCTGGATTTCGTAAGGTCATGATCTTGGGCGCTTGCTCGCCGAAAACCATGTGGAAGTAGGAAAGGACAAGCAAAACCAATACGCCCGCAATGCCCGCGGCCGCAGCCGAACCCAAAAAATGTCCGAGAACTGGCGTTAAATAGGGTTCCATCAGGTGCATCATCGGCTCTTCAGCCACCACGCCCAACAAAATGCTGGCCGCGGTAATTCCCAATTGCGCTGCCGCGATGGCCCGATCAGGGTCTTCGAGCATCTTCAGTACAATGGACGCGGGCCGACTCCCCTCCCGAGCCGCCTGCTGTAAACGCATCCTGTTGGAGGCCACCAGAGCAAATTCGACCGCGACGAAAAACCCATTGGCAGCGACGATGATCAGACCGGCCACCAGGGGAATCCAAACATTGATAGAGACAATTTCAGCTTCGTTCATGCGCGAAAACCAAGTGATGAAAAAAGGATGGCGTGGACATCTTACATGCCAAAGGTCAGTTGATCAAAATTCATGGCCAGCAGTGCGAATAATCCCACAAGCGTATTATAAACAGCATGAGCCCAAATCGCAGTGTTCAACCCCCAACGATCGCGTATTGCGCCCAACAACAATCCCAAAACGAAAATAATAGCGATCGCAGGACTGAGATATTGAATATGGCTGAGTGCAAAAAGGAGGCTGGTCAGCCACAGTCTGGCCACAGGTTGCAGTGCGCCGCGATAAAGCAACTCCTCCCCTATCCCCGAAGCAAAGCCCATCAGCAAAACACCACCAACGCCGGGCAATTGTTGAATAATTTGCTGGTTAAATCCAGTCGATTCGGCCAAACCATCGCCGAACATGATAGTCACCAGCGCTCCCACCAACATCGTGCTCATCAACATCAGCAACGCCATCGTGGCGCCAAGCCAAACATCACGCCCCCGCGGCCGAGAAAGCCCCAAACGACGCGTCACCCCCTGCCAGTTGCGACGCACGCCCCAACCAACGCCCAACAATGCAGCCAAAACAAAAGTGATATTTTGCGTAATGATAATCGTCAATGGATGCGTAATCTCGATTTCCGACAACGACTCCAGGGAAGTCAGCGCCACATTGCTGCCGATGAACATCACTAACAAGGCCCAGGCGGTGAGATGCACAGGATGCGTCCAGGGAATCCCTGCCAGGCGGGGAGATGGAGAACGCCGGTCGAAACGCGTGCCGGCGAACGTCGGCAAGACAATAAGTCCTCCAGCGATGAGCAATGTCCAGCCCAGTTGCGTGCTATCGAGAAGTGATTCAGCGAGGTTCAGCGTGTGCGGGGCGACCATGACGACAACGCCAGCTAGAATGATCAGCGTTCCCAATGCCAACAACAGCCAATAAACAACCATACGCACCTCGCGCCTGACTTCGCCTATTTGGGCAAAAAGAATCAGGCCCAATGCCAGAGGAAAAGCAACCATGCTCTCGATCATGGTCGATAGGACTCCAGGGCCTTGCGCACGTTAGGGGGGAGCTCGCCACCACTGGCCCGATGCAAAAAATCTAAAACTTGTCGCGAAGAGACCCCGCGTTTGGCTGCCCGCTTCAGCCCCCGCCGGGTGATCTGATACCGATAGTGTGGTTCGCTGGCCTGCCAGAAAGCAAACAACGCCACCCGCAGTCGATCCCACAAACCGATGTGGGGGGCCAGCACGATGTTGAAATCTCGCCCAACGCTTAGGATGGGGGCGTCCGAATCCTGCTCCGCTGTCGCTTCGTCCAGCAGACGCCGCCCCTGTGGAGTCAAACTCCAGGCTTCGCCTGCTTCATCCAGCGCCACCACGCCCAACCAAAACAGTGGTCCGTGCCAGATGTAGCGAATCAGGCGGCCCTCCACCGCTGGCCAATGCTCGAATCCACGTAGAAAATCGCCCGCGGCGTTTTGAATGTACCAGGTGTCATACAGACCATCGGGCCGTTGAAAATCTGGCAGATATTCATACATCATGGCAATGAAATCCTCGAGTCCGAACCAGTCACCCGCTGCGAACCGACGCAATTGCTCGAGCAACACCTGACGCGTTCGCAAGGGATCGTTGCTCCAGGCGCCATCCTGACAGCGCAGGCCAGGCATCAAACATAGATCGTTCCAATCGTCGGCGTCACGCCAGGCGCGAAAGAGGCTCTGCATCTGCTGGTCGCGAGACATCTCGAGCCATGGGCGCAATGCTTTGCCAAACCGATGACGACGGTTGCGCTCCACAATCAAATTCAACTTTTTCGCTGTGTAGAAGATCAAATGCAACGGGCCGCCAGCCTCGAGGGGCTGTTTGCGCAAAGCAGCCAGACGCAGCCTGGGCGTTAACTGCTGGAGATCGGATAATCGCCAGCGGCCATTGCTGCGCAGCCAGACCGCATGGTTCTGAACATACGCCAACAGCGTACCCAGATCATCCAGCAAGCGTTCGTCCAGATGTTGCTGCACCTGGGGGGAGGGTAACGGGGCGGGCAAAGGAGGTTGCGTCGTAATCGCCACCTCGCTCAAAGGCAACAAGGCCGCCAGATCTTCGGGAATGCAAATAAAGCGCGAAGCTCCCTCGGGCCTTTGCTGAAAGACATTGGCGATCCAGCCCCGGTACCACAGAATTTCACCCGGGCCGGTGGGCGATTTCCAGGGTTGCTCGGTTTGCAGCCGTCCCGGCCCAAACCGCCGCAATTCGCCAAATCGCCGCTGAAATGCAGGAGCGGGCATGCCTCCAAGGTCGCCCGCCAGATGAGCCAACGCCAGACGAGCCTCCTCTGGCAACTCATTCCACACCTCCTGCACTTGTTGAGGCTGGAGCATCTGTTCCACCAGCGCCGTCAACAGATCGTCCTCCGCGATATCCTCCAACAGTATTCCCTGATTCTGAGCGATAATCCGCAGTTCTACAGTATCCAATTGAGCAAGATGTTGGCGTAATGTGAGCATGTGCAGTAATGATCGCGAAACATCAACTATCAAACGAATAAGCTACCCAATGCGGCATTTTTCAATGCATCCAGGCATTTACAACCATTTTTTCGATCGACCAAGGCCAAGTGCTACAATCGACGCAAATGAAGAAAGATGGAGAAAAGCAACAGTTTGCTCCACAAATCATTATAACGCAAATGTAAGCTTTTCGATACTGTGTCGCCAGCGAGGGATGAGTCTTGTTTTGGGGCAATGAAACCTGTCCCCAAAAACGTACGTAACGAAAATAACGCTGACAACACACTCTCCTCTCTGGAGGCGCTACGCATGACGCAAAACAATCCTAAAAATAAATTCTCATTCTCCGAATTCATCAATCAGGGCAAACTGGCCTGGAAGCTTTTTCGCGATCCGAACGTCAGCCCCTGGGTGCGATTTGGTCTTCCTATTACCGCCCTGGTCTATCTCCTGTTTCCTTTCGACATCCTACCCGATGTGATGCCGGTATTGGGCCAGGTAGATGATGTAGCCGTGATCATGCTTTTGGCCCAGCTTCTCATTACGCTGGCGCCTGATAACATTGTCGCCATGTATCGACAGGCGGAACAGGCCACGGGGGACTCTCCGGACGCAAATCCATCATCCTCACAGAAGGCTTCCCCACCCTATACAGAGGATGAAGTCATCGATACAGATTATCGAGTTGTTTCCTGAACGCCTCTCCGCCGATTTCCAAAACACCCGGTTTAGACTCCTGGCCGGTTGTTTTTCTCTGCGGCGAAGATGGTCTCTTCAAATCGTCGTAAAGGGCATCATGGTCACCTCTCCATTTTCGATGATAAGAAATGTAGACTCAGGCGTCAACATCCAATCATCGCTGAGATCATCCAGGGGCTCGCTGACCAGGATATGCCCGCCTTCGGGAATGGCCGCGTAATCGCCGTTCAGCTCATGGATGGCGCGCAAGTTGCGACTGTAAAACAAGGTTTTGGATTCATTGTAGCTGGAATAACGCAACGCATAGATAACGCGGCCATCTGTAAAAGCCAGGGTGAGGAACGCTGGCATCTCCACCTGATGGCGCGCCCTCAAACGCTCCACATCCCCTACGACGCGCTGAAGCGCAGCCAGAGGATTTTTTTCCAGACCATAAGTGAGCGCCAGATAGAACAAGGTTTCGCTGCTGGTAGTGCCGCGAATGTGCGGGAACAGTTGGGGAGCGACCGCGCATTGTAAATCACGTCGCAACCGCCGAAAGTCGCCCACATCGCCATTGTGCTGGAACAGCCATCGACCATAAAGAAATGGATGAGAATTGGTGCGCTGCACTTCGGCGCCCGGTGATGCGGCACGCACATGGGCGAAGAAAAGGTGGGAGCGGATCTGTTCTGCCAGGTGTCGCAGATTGTCATCATTCCAGGCGGGACGAATGCTACGGAAGAGTCCTGGAGTTTGCCGCTCGCCATACCATCCCAACCCAAAACCATCACCATTGGTGGTCCACTTGCCTACGCCTGGCACAAAATTCATCTTGGCGTGAAGGCTTTGATCGATGAGCGAGTGTTTGGGTTTGATCAGCAAGGCATCCATGAAGATGCTCGGTCCTGTATAAGCCAGCCATCGACACATCATCTTACTCCATGTTCAAATCAGCAAGTCCAGATTTTCGATCGACGCCAGAAGTCAAAAGATACCGGATGTGCGACTTTTCTGTTCTGAAAAGTGAGCACTAATGCATTGGTTTTCTATCTCGCAAACAGACGAAGGGATGACAGAAGGGGAATGAACGAAAGACGATACCATTTTCGTCAATTTTGGTCCATGTTCGTCGGCTTGTTTAACGAAAGATGTTTGACAAGCCGGTTGATGCGCCACAAAAAGTTGATCATTGGGCAAAAGATGAATCCTCCGCACTGAACAATGAAAAAGTAGGGAGAGGGCAGGGGCATCAATTGGGGTTCATGGGATTCACAGACCCGCCGGGGTTGGACGCCCGGATGCGGCCATTCCAAATTTGTCGCTGTTTCTCCCTAGTACTAAGTCAAGTCTGCTTTGAGGGAAGAAGGCGACGGCCGGCCCGACAGGCCGACTGAAGTCGGTCTCTATTGGCCTCTGGCCAACGGCCGGCCTACGCCGTCCCTTCACCAACCAGAGACGGTCGACGGAGGTCGACCGCTGGCGCAAAGCGCCTGGAGAGTCTGAGTTTACTCGATGGTAAAGGCCACGGCCACAAGAGGATTTTCATCAAACT
>Ga0256914_1002109_pt1 | contig 16910 bp, 14 predicted proteins | sample HulkmetaG_FD_191571 | JGI IMG/M metagenome (GOLD analysis project Ga0256914, IMG submission 191571) | Hydrothermal chimney microbial communities from Main Endeavour vent field at the Juan de Fuca Ridge, Pacific Ocean - Hulk | ecosystem: Environmental > Aquatic > Marine > Hydrothermal vents ... | reverse complement strand
AACTCTTCGGCTATTTCTCCATTATTATTAGACATATTTCCGTACAGTTTTCCTAATTTATTGAGTTTTCTGTCGGTTTCTTTCATCTGCTCGTCGGTTTCGGCAAATCTTGCAGATAAAAATCTGTCAGTTTCTTTCATCTGCTCGTCAGTTTCGGCAAATCTTGCAGATAGCATTTTATCTGTTCTTTCTTGCTGTTCTCGTAATTCTGCAAACATTTTAAATAATATTTCTGGAGAATATGGGTTGTTTTGATTTTGTTGTGTAGTCATGATTTTTTATTTAAAAATAATTTTTTATATTTTTATTATATCACAAATAATAACTGAGTTACAAAAATTTGATAAAAATTGTGGAATTCTTACTTTTGATTTTATTGGACATGGAAAATCAAAAATTCATAATAATTTTGTAGATTTACAACTAACACCAAACGAAGAAATAATAAATCTAAAAGAAATATTTACATTTATAACCATTAATCATTCTCAATCAAAAATAATACCGATATGTGCAAGCCATGGTGCATTAATTCTTTCTTTATTTTAGATCAAAATCCTACTTTTTTAAAAACTATAACAAAAATATTACACTTAAAATTATAAACAACGCATCACATTCATTCGAAGACACTATTTATAAAAAAGAAATAATACACGAATCTTTAAAATTTTTGTAAAAAATAAAATAATATTTTGTAATAAACATATAAACAGAGTAATATAAAATCATTATTATATAATCTCTTATTTATTAATTTTTATGAGTAAACCAATGCCAACAATGCAACAAATTCAATCCCTTTGTAAAAGACGAGGAATTGTTTCTTTAGGATCAGAAATTTATGGAGGATTTGGAAATACATATTCATATGGACCATACGGATCACAAATGAAAAAAAATATTAAAGATTTATGGTGGAAAAATTTTGTAGAAAATCGTTCTGATATTATGGGGATTGATGGGGATATTTTCTTACACCCAAAAGCATGGGAGGCAAGTGGTCATGTTGCAGGATTTAATGACCAATTAATTGACTGCAAAGATTGTAATGCACGAATTAGAGCGGACCATCTTGTAGAAGACACCCTAAAAATAGATTGTGAAGGATTTTCTGATGAAGAAGTTACAAAACTGATTAAAGAAAATAACTTAGAATGCCCAAAATGTAAGAGTAAAAATTTAACAGAAGCAAGAAAATTCAACCTTATGTTTAAAGCAGAATTAAGTAAAACTGCAAAAGACGGAGAAGAAAATATTGTGTATTTACGACCAGAAACAGCTCAAGCAATATTTCTTGAATTTAAAAATGTTGTAGATAACACTCGAGCAAAAGTTCCATTTGGATTAGCTCAAATTGGAAAAGCATTTCGAAATGAAATTACACCAGGAAATTTTATTTTTAGACAATTGGAATTTGAACAAATGGAAATTGAATATTTCTTTGCTCCACCAAAAAACTGGAAAGAAAATAAAGAAAAACTCATGACAATGGGACACATTGACGATTGGGACGCAGAATCACGAGATCATATAAATGCACAATTTGATGCATTGTCAAAAGATATTGATAATTGGTGTGAAATTGTTGGACTCGATACCGAAAAATGTCATGCGATTGAACATGCTCCAGAAAAATTATCGCATTATTCAAAACGAACATTCGATATTGAATTTGATTTTCCTTTTGGACAAAAAGAATTATACGGGTGTGCATATCGAACAGATTTTGATTTATCTCAACATCAAGAATTTTCTGGGAAAAAACTAGAATATAGAGACCCACAAACAAATGAAGTTTATACTCCTCATGTACTAGAACCAACATTTGGACTTGGACGAACATTTTTAGCGATCTTAACTTCTGCCTACGAAGAAGAAAAATTGGAAGATGGAACAAGCCGAACTGTTTTACATTTAAAACCTGCTATTTCTCCAGTAAAAGTTGCAGTTTTACCACTTATGAAAAAAGACGGATTACCAGAAATTTCAAAAGAAATTTTGGAAGAATTAAAAATATTTGGTGCATGCGAATACGACGAAGGAGGACAAATTGGGAAACGATACCGTAGACAAGATGAAATTGGAACTCCAGTTTGTATAACTGTAGATTATGACACAAAAGAAGATGATACAGTTACCGTGCGAGATAGAGACACAATGAAACAAAAACGAGTAAAAATTACAGATTTAAAAGAGTTTTTATTTACAAATTATTTTGGGTAAATAATTTTATTTACAAAATAATTATTTATAAAAAAACCAGCAAACATTTATATGTTTACTGGTTTTTTATTGCTTCAATATGTTTTATTTAATTAACATAAAATTAAGATTCTACTATTTTTCTTCTGTTGTATACATACATTCCTGCAAATATCAGTGCAAATCCAAATGGAATCATTGGAGCATCTAAACCTGTTTGAATCAATTTTCTAGGTCTAGAGATAACACCTGCATTACTATTTGGAGTATACAAATTTTGAAGACTCCCTTGTTGTGCAGAAATTACAGTTGTTGTTGTTTCAACTTTGTCTTTCATTAAAATTGTTTGAGATCCTGCTTTTAATATATTTACAATTTTTGTTCCTGCTAAAATATGAGATTTTACTTTCATTTTTATTTTTACTGTAAACACATCTCCTACTGGTAAAAATTTTCGTTTAAATTTCAAAGTTGTAGGATCTACCAATCGTTTTTCAGCTCCATCAATTGGCTCTAAATACTCTTTTGGAAAAATATCAAAAAGCATTACATTCTTAAAATCTTGCTTTCCTGTATTTTTAATAGATAGAGTATATTCTATAATTTCTCCTGCTTTAACTTCTGTTTTATCTGCTGTTTTTGTAAGTCTATACGCCTCTCCTGTAGAAATTCGTGAAATCTCTTGAGTAGAAATATTAGTTTTTACACTTTCTTTATTTCCAGCTTTAATAAAAACGATATCAGATCTTCCAATTCCTTCAGATTTTTTAATTTTTGGACATTTATAATCTGTTTCAAATGATTTAATTGTTAATTTCGATTGAGCTGTTCCTTCTTTTGCATCAAGCTTTGTATCAAATGTAAAAAATGCATTTCCATTTGCTGGAATAGGTTTTGTAATAGTAAATATTCCTCCTTCTAATATCGCTCCATCAATATTTGAAATATCGCTTTGTGTAATATTTGCAGAAATAAATTTCATTTCAACTTTTGCTTTATACGCATATGAAGATCCTTTATTTAAAATAATAACTTTATATGTAGCTTCTGATTTTGAATTTTTTGCAATATTTGCAATATTTTTAATTGTTGCATCTGAATACGTAGAATCATTAGCGCCTTTTTCTTTTATAAATCCATTAATATTTAAATCTATTGTAGATTCTGTATTACATCCCCCCCCTGAACCTCCAGACGAAGATGATGTACTGTGAGTTGCAGTTGTAGTTGTTGCAGTTGGTACTGGTGTCGCGGTCGCAGTAGGTACAGGTGTTGCAGTAGGCACAACATTATTTACCGTAATAATGTTTTCATCAGTATTATTTGTTTCATTTTCAGCCCCAGAATCTCCATTCGCGTTTGACATACTTAAAAGCTCTGTTTCATTTGATGAAGAAATTACTGCAATATTTTTAATTTTTGTTCCATTTGCAAGCCCCGACTTTGTTTTAACACTATATTTAATAGTTTTCACTGCTACGTCTTTTAAATCTGAAGGAATACATTCTATATATTTTTGAGAAGTTACAGTATTTGTTTTTACGGTACAAAATGAAGCAACCGATGAGTCAAATACTATACTCGATATATCCAGTTGATTATTATCAAAAGTATCTTTAATTATAATATTTTTTGCAGTTAATAACTCTGAATCATTTATTGGACTATTTTTATATGCAAGTGTATACTCTATAATTTCCCCAGATTTGATAGTAGTTTTATTTGCTGTTTTTTGAATAGAAATATCACTTGTTTTCTCTACATTTTTAATTGTAACAGCATTATTAGCTGTATTATTTACATCTAATCCTGTTTCATTATCAGATTTAATTACAGCAGTATTAGTAATTGTAGTGCCATCTGCAAGACCAGATTTTGTATTTATCGTATATTTTATTTCATAATTTTTTTCATCTGAAATATCTCCGATTTCACACTCTATATAAGATCCTTGAAAAATTGCAACTAATTGGTCATTATCTTTTTTAATTGTACAATCTGCATTCGTTGGTGAAATAAGTGTAAAAGAAGAAGAATCTAATTTTTCATTATCAAATACATCTTGAATTATTACATTTTTTGCTGTTAATAACTCTGTATTGTCTTTTTTTGTATTTTTATATATTAATGTATATTCTACTTTATCGCCAGATTTCACTTCTGTTTTATCTGAAGATTTAGCTATTGATAAATCACTTGTTTTTTCTATATTTTGCACAACAACAACTTTTCTATCAGAATTATTACTTTTATCAGAAGAATCACTTTCATTCTCAGAAGAAATCGTTGCTATATTTTTTAACTGCGTACCATCTGCAACATTTGGTTTTGTTGTTAAGCTATATTTAATAACTCCCGTTTTATTTTCTGCAAAATCTCCAATATTACATTCAATTTCTCCATTTTGAAATACTGCGACCAAAGGATCTGAATCTTTTACAACTTTACAAATTCCATCACTTGATGAGTCTAAAACAAACGTATCTGGATTAAAATTTACATCAAATAAATCTTTTATCACAATATTCTTGGCTTTCAAATCTCCAATATTTTTATAAACAAGTGTATATTCAACCGTTCTTCCAGATTCAACTGTTGATTTATTTGCTGTTTTTTCAATAGAAATATCGCTTGTTTGTTCTATATTTTTAATGGTAACAGTATTAGAATTTTTATTGTTGTTTTCTGTTTCTGTTTCATTGTCAGATTTAATTACTGCTGTATTTGTAATTGTAGTGCCATCTGCAAGCCCAGATTTTGTATTCATCGTATATTTTATTTGATATACATTTTCATCTGAAATATTACCTACTTTACATTCTATATAATCACCTTGAAAAATAGATACCAAAGGATCACTATCTCTTTCTATTTTACAGTCAACATTTGTTGGTGAAATAAGTGTAAAAGAAGAAGAATCTAATTTTTCATTATCAAATACATCTTGAATTATTACATTTTCTGCTGTTAAAGCACCTGCGTTTTTATATGTAAGAGTATATTCTACTTTATCCCCAGAAGACACTTCTGTTTTATCTGACGATTTAGTTATTGATATATCACTTGTCGCAATATTTGCAGAACTTACAATCTCTGTAGAAGTGGAAGAACGATTATTTGCTAAATTTTCGTTAGGCTCTCCATCTGTTGACATAGTAGCAGTATTTTTAATTTCTTCTCCTATTACTGCAGTATCTTTTACGGGAACTGTATACTTGATTGTTCGCGATGTATTTGGAAGAATTTTTGCAATATCGCAGGAAATATAATCTCCTTCAAAAATTGCAACTAATGGATCTTCATCTCTCGTAACTTTACATGAGTCATTTGAATCATCATATGAAAATGTTGCCCCAATTAAATCAATATTTTTATTAGAAATTAAATCTTTAATATTACTGCTTTCCACAGCATTATTTGATAAATTCTCAATATTTAAAGTGTAGGTAATTGAATCGCCAGGTGCAACTTGAGTTACAGATGCAGATTTTATTAACTTTACATCAATATTATCTGTAGCTGAAGCTAAACCTCCTGCAAATATTGCAGTTGTTGCTCCGATACAAAAAAGTGATTTTTTTAATATATTTAACATTGTGTGTATAAAAAAGGTTAGTATTAATATGTGATATTTACTATTTGTGTTATAATATCATATAATTTTACCACTATATATTTTATATAGCAAGCATATTTGTAAAAAAACCTAAATATTGTTTAGCAATAAAAAAAAAGACCAATTTACAGGTCTTTTAATTGTTATTTTATTTATTTTTTACTATCCATATAATTTCTTATGATCTCCTGTTTTTTTGTACGAACCTTATGAGTCTTCAAGATTTTATCATTAGGATTTTTTGCAAGAGCTTTAAGTGTATTGTTTATCTCATCTCTTATTTTTTTATCACTTCTTAGTTTTTTTGAAAGTTTGCTTAAACTGTTTTGACATTCTGGAGTTATATAAAGTTCAAAGCTTGCATCATCAATTTTTTCACAACTATGTATTAAAATTTAAATAAAACTTTATATAATAATACTATTATAAAACATATAAAACAACAAATTATTATTTATATTTTCTCACATCACCATCAAACAAATGCTTTACAAAATATTTCCACGCATCTTTTAAATGCTGTCTCAACACCCAAGTTTTAAAAAATTGTGATAATCCTCCACCAGAACACCTAATTCCATCTGCTAAAACCTCAACATCAGAAAAAAATTGAACCTTTTGTTTTCGTTTCCAGCTTTCCAAACAAATTTCAGCATCTGCCATAAATAAAAAATATCTTTCATTAAATCCTCCAATATTATCCCATAAATCTTTTCGAATACAAATAAATGAAGACTGCAACCAGTCTACATCTTGAGTTTTTGCTTTATCCATTTTTTGCATTTCATCTTTTTCCACAGCCTGCTTAATAAACGGTAAAGACCTCAACCATAATCTTCTAAAAATTTGAACAAATAAATTTGGAAACTTACGAACACTCATAGCATATTCACCATTTTTATGCACCTGTCTTGGACCAATAATTCCAACTTCTTCATTTTTTTCTAAATAGTTTATCATTTTTTGAAACACATTTTTATTTGATGTTTCTATATCTGGATTTATTATAAATAAATAATCAAGATTTTGATTTTGATTTTTTACAAGTTTTTCTAAATTTTTAACCCCTCTATTATTTCCTTTTGTATATCCAATATTTTTATTTGTAATATCTAAAATAAAATTATTATTACTTATAATATCATGTTTTAGATTTTGTTTTAGATTTTGTTTTATATCTTTTTTTAGCTTGCTTTCTAAAATTTCTGCATTTTTTGCATTACATGAATTATCTACAACAGAAACAAAAAGATTTATTTTTTTATCACTGTTCTTAAACATATCAAAATTTTGCTGAAAAATACTTTCAACATTTTTTACTACTTTTTCAGCTTTTAAAAAATCAAGAATTACAACTCCAATATTCATAAAATGTTATGAGATTATTAATTATTTACAAAATTTTAACACATTAAAAACAGAAGCTTTTTTTGTTACAATAATTTTTTGTTTTTTTTGTTTTAAATCAGAAAAAACACTAAAAAATTTTTTATATTGCAATAACACTCTAGGCTCTGTGATTAACAAAAACACAGTAGCACGAATCATATACCACCAAATTTTTATACGCACCGAAATTGGAAAATGCATGCAACAAACATTTTTATATAAAAAGACTAAATGCCCAAAAAAAGAAGATTCTTTTACCCACAATGGTTTAGATTTATTATCACAAACTTGTCTATCATGAAACGCAACACAATCCGAAACAAAACATGTTTTTTCTCCAGCCCATAAAAGTCTATATGCTAAATCAATATCATTTTTATAATGAATCAATTCATCAAAAAAATTAACTTTTTCCAATGCTGATTTTCGTGCCAAAAATAATGCACCAGATGCTCCAAAAATTTCTTTTATATTATCATATTGTCCTGTATCTTTTTTTCCTTGACCTATATCAAAAAAATGATGATTTTCATGTAATCCAATACCACAAGAATCTATAAAATTTGTTTTTCCAAAATTTTTATTTTCATTTAAACAATATTCGAAATCCCATCTTTTCAGTTTTGGCACTGCAATTGAATATTCTAAATTTTCATTTAATGTTTTTACCAATTTTCCTAAAAAATCTTTTTCATACAAAATATCATTACTTGCACATAAATATGCATCAGAATTTTTAGACATCTGAGAAAACAACAAATTGTGCCCTGCAGAATGCCAAAGATTTTTTCCAACAGATAAATTAACTCTAGAATCTTTTATAAGATCAGGATAATTATTTTTTAAATATTGAGAAGCCTCACAATCTTCATCTTGATCTCTCAATAATAATTCAAAATTTTCATGAGTTTGACTCAATAAAGATTTTAAACATTTTTTTAAATATTTTGTATTTTTATACAAAATAATTCCAATAGTAATTTTTTCTATTTTTTTTATAATATTTATATTAAGATTGTAAAAATATATCTCTTGCCAATTTATTTGCATAAAATAAGCTTTCATGCGTCCCTGCATCATTCCAACCTTTTTCCAAAAAAGAAGCAGTCATATTTTGCTCATCAATATACATTTGATTGACATCTGTAATTTCATACTCCCCCCTCTCTGATAATTGCAATTTTTCAAGTTTTTTAAAAACAGAAGAATCATACAAATATAATCCCGTTACTGCAAAATGAGTTTCTGGATTTTTTGGTTTTTCTACAATTTTTATTACTTCATTTTTTTCATTTAATGTTGCCACACCAAATCTATCTGCATATAAAACTTCTTTTAAAAAAACATGTGCTCCTTTTTGAAAATTTTGTGTAATATTTTCGAAATTTTCTTCATAAATATTATCACCTAAAATAACTGCAAACTCATCATTTCCAACAAAATTTTGTGCCAATTTTAATGCATCTGCAATTCCAGCACTTCCCTCTTGCACTCGAAACGTAATATGCACACCCAATTCATCTCCAGCCCCTAAAAGCTTCATAAAATCCCCAGCACTTTCTGTTCCTGTTATAATTAAAAGCTCTGTTATTCCAGAATATTTTAATGTTTCTATTGGATAATAAATCATTGGTTTATTATAAACCGGCAACAAATGTTTATTTGTTACTTTTGTCATAGGAGCAAGGCGAGAGCCGGTTCCTCCCGCTAAAATTACACCCTTTTTAATCACAATTTATTTAATTAGATAATTTTTTTTCTAGTGATTTTGCAGCCTGCAAACAATCTTGAGCTCGTTCATTTGTGCTATCTATTTCTAAAGCCTGCTCAAATAAATTTATTGCTTTTGAAAAAATTTGCTCTTGCAACAAACACACACCCAAATCACATAAAATTAAAGGATCCTCAGATCTTAAATTTAAAGCTCTTTCCAATGTAACCAAACCTTTCAATTTATTTTCTACATGAAAAGTTGCCCACCCCAAACATCGTAAGATTTCAGGATTATTTGGAGACAATTCATTTGCTTTTTTTAAATACCCAATAGCTAAATCGTTTAAATTATCTGTAAGATAAATAAATCCAAGTGCATAATTTCCTATATAACTTTTATCATTTTTTTCTAAAACAAAATTGGCAACTTTTTCTGCCTCTGCAAAATCTTGTAAAGATAGCAAATTATCCACAACTTCTTCTGCCGCCTCTAAACAAGATGGGTCTTGTATTAAAACAGATTTTGCAATTCGTAATGCCTGTTCATAATTTCCCATTACTTTTGCATTTTCACTTTTTTCAAGTTTATTTGCAATAATGCTTGATAATTTTTGTTTACTTTTAATTTTCCGATTTTGTAAGTTATTATTTCCCATTAGAGTTGTGAAATTATTTTATTTTATTACTTTGCACAAAAAGTGCATCTATCCATTCTATACAAACTTTAGCAAAATTTCAACAGAAACTCTATATTTTTTTTATGAATCTCTTGAATTTTTATTTAATATGTTTTCATATTTTGCAATCTTTTTTGTAATTCAAATTTTTCTAACAGTAAAATTGTAGAATTAAGTAGATATTTTTGCAGATTATCATTATTACTAATAATTTTTCTAATTTGTGTTCCACTTATATCTATTCTCTTCTCTATCTTCTTAGTTATTTTTTTAGTTATTTCATTTAATTTATAAGAAAAACTTTTTTCCCATAACTGTAAAATAAGTGGTGAACCAGAATACAAAATATCAATTTCTGGTAAATATTGCTGAACATGATTTGGCCATAATGCGTAATGGTCAATATTTCGAATAGGTACAATATGAAATTTAATTTTTGATTTTATATCATTTTGAATATTTTTATTTGCTAAAATTTCATGACATGCTTCTTCTATAATTTCAAATCGCTCTCCTGCTGTTAGAGGATTACTTTCTGTAAAATTGTTTTCTGCACTTCCAATACCAATAAAAATATTATAAATATTGTTATTTTCTAAATTTTCAATTATATCTTCTAAAATCTGAGAAACCGCATCTGCATGCCCTTTATGAAATGGCTGAAATCTTCCAATATATAAAATATTTTTTTTCATAAAATTAAAAATCTAAATTGTAAAATATTCTTCTGGATCTGTTATTTCTCCTGTAATTGCTGATATTGCTGCCATCTGTGGACTTGCTAAATGAGTAATAGAATCTACACCTTGCCGTCCAATAAAATTTCTATTTGAAGTTGAAACCGCTCTTTTTCCAGCAGGAACAGTATCACCATTCATTGCCAAACACATAGAACATCCAGGTCTTCTAAAATCGGCACCAGCTTTTATAAAAATTTCATCTATTCCTTTTTCTTTCAGCTCGGCTTCTACTTTTTCAGAACCTGGAACTACAAACATAGTAACTCCTGTTTTTATTTTTTTTCCTTTCAAAATTTCTGCTGCTGCCTCAAAATCAGAAACTCGCCCATTGGTACATGAACCAATAAAGACATAATCTATCGGTGTATTTTTTATAAAATCTCCTGCTTTTAATTTTGTATATGCCAAAGATTTTTGCGCAAGTGTTCTATTTTCTTGGGGCATTTCAGAAATTTCTGGTATTTTTTCATTTACACAAACCGATTGTCCTGGTGTTGTCCCCCACGTAACCAAAGGCTTCATATCAGAAATATCCACAATTACGACCTCATCATATTCAGCATTTTTATCTGATTTATACGCATTCCAATACTCAACTGCTTCTTCAAATTTTTCTTCTGGATTTTCATATTTATTAAAAACTCTAGTATTTTTAATCCAATCATAAGTTTTTTGATCTGGTGAAATTACCCCACTTCTTGCACCACACTCAATAGACATATTACACATTGTCATTCGCTCTTCCATTGAGCAATTTTCTATAAATTCCCCACAATATTCCATTGCAAATCCTGTTCCCCCTTGTACTCCAATTTGACGAATAAGAGCTAAAATCGCATCTTTTGCAGTGAAATATTTTGATGGATTCCCAACAAAATTGACTTTCATAGTTTTTGGTTTATCAAGCAATAAACTTGATGCAGCCATTACATGTGAAATTTGAGTTGTTCCAACACCAAATGCCAAAGCCCCAAATGCTCCATGAGTAGATGTATGACTGTCTCCACAACAAATAGTCATTCCTGGTTGTGTTAATCCCAATTCTGGCCCTGTTACATGAACAATTCCTTGATTTCCAGAATCTACATCATACAATTTTACACCAAAATTTTTACAATTTTTTCGCAATGTTTCTATTTGAATTCTATTTTTTTCATCTACGAAATTATCTCTTTTTTCATTTGTAGGAATAGAATGATCAACTGTTGCTATTTGTCGAGTCGCATCAAAAAGTTCTAAATTTTTAGATTCCAATTCTGAAAAAGCCTGAGGACTTGTTACTTCATGTAAAAGCTGTAAATCTAAAAATAAAATATCTGGAGTATCTTTTTCTTGTTTTATACAATGAGATTCCCATATTTTATCAATTATATTTTTCATAAGCATTTAGATATTTTTAGATATTTTTTATACACACATTATACATAATATTAATATAAATTGCGAAAAAATAATTTTAAATTTTTAAATTTTTAATTTCATCATCTGATAATCCTGTAGACATTTTAACAATAGACATATCTATATTTTTAGATAATAAATTTTTTGCTATTTCTAATGCTTTCTTTTTCTCTCCTTTTTCAATTCCCTTCTCAATTCCCTTCTCAATTCCCTTCTCAACTCCCTTCTCAATTCCCTTCTCAATTCCCTTTTTTATACCTTTTTCTATACCTAATTTCTCACCTTTCTCTAACCCCATTTGTTCGCCTCTTTCTAGGGCTGATTCTAGGATATGTTTGTCTGACCATTTTTTATGGCTGATTTTTTCATAGACATTTAGTTCTCCGCTGGTCCATGTTACCTGATTTGCAATTTCAAAAGCATCTACAAAATCTTCTTGGTCAAATTCTGATGGTATTATTTCTAAATTATTGGCGTGTTTCATGAAATAAATCCACTTATCTGTGATGCTTGCAAGTTCAGAAAGTTCTTTTTTAAATTTTGGAAGTTCTATAAATGTAAACTCAAAATCTTTTAAATAATGAGTTCTCAGATTTTTTTCTAAAATTAAATGATTTGTTAAATATTCAGTTGTATCCATTGCATTGAAATCTAAAATTCCAATAAAATACACTTTATTTAACTGAGAATAATCTTCTCCCGGTTTAATTTGAGAGCTATATGCTCTGGAAGAATAATATAAACTTCTTTTAGAAAATGCGGATTCATGCTCCACTTGCATTTCTACAATAAAATGTTCACCTTTTTTGTTGATTGCAGAAATATCTAAAATTGTATTTTTCAGCTCTAAAATATCAGGAATTTTCTCATTTTTAACAAATTGCAAACTTTTAATTTTTTGGTCTCCTTCAAATTTTAAAATAGCATTTAAAAAGCTTATCAAAATATTTTTATGGTTTTCGTTTCCAAATATTTTTTTAAATGCGAGATCGTTGGTTGGTGATACAAATTGCATGGTTTAGTAATGTAAATAAATTTGATTTTATAAGTAAATTTTTATAATTTTATTTTATCATAAAAAACAAAAAAATTATATTTATATTTATAATATTTTATATATTTAATATACTGTAAATAGATAAAATACATTAAACACATTGCCACAATATTAATTTAATAACTTTTCATGAATTTTTGGAAAACTCTCCCAAAACCAATTATTGGACTTTCTCCAATGGACGGCGTAACAGATGCACCAATGCGACAAATGGCACAACATATTGCACGACCTGATATTAGTATTACCGAATTTGTAAATGTTGAAGGACTTGCAAGAGGAGCGATAAAAATGCTTGATGATTTTATTTATTTTGAAAATGAAACACCTGCCATTGCTCAAATTTATGGAATTGAAACAGAAAGCTTTTATAAGGTTGCTCTCATTGCATGTTTTTTAGGGTTTGATGGTATTGATATAAATATGGGATGTCCTGCTAAAAAAGTTGCATTACGAGGTGCTGGATCTGGACTTATTAAGCAACCGGAACATGCAAAAAAGATTATTGCTATTACAAGAAAAGCTCTTGATGACTTTTCAAATGGAAAAACTTTAGAAAATTCAGACATAAGACCTAAAATAATTACAGCTATCAAAGATATGTATAAAAAATATCCGCATATGAAAAAACGATGCGAATATAATCAAAAAAATAATATATATATTCCTCTTTCTGTAAAAACACGAATTGGATTTGAAGAAGAAAATGTCGAAAACTGGATATCAAATATTTTAAGCACAAAAATTGATGCTATAATGCTTCATGGAAGAACTACAAAACAAAAATATTTAGGATTAGCAAATTGGGATGCCATAAAAAAAGCATCAGAACTTATAAAAAAAATATCACCTGAAACTATCATTTTAGGAAATGGAGATATTAACTCTCAAAATCAAGCACAAGAATATTCTAAAAAATACAAAACCGATGGAGTTTTAATTGGAAGAGCAACATTTGGAAATCCTTGGATTTTTGATAAAAATGAAGAAAATTTAGAAATAACAGAAAAAATGAGAAAAGACTCTGCACTAAAACACTGCGAACTTTTTGAAAAAATTTTGCCACATAGACAATTTTTTATAATGCGAAAACATTTAGCTTGGTATATGAAAGAATTTCCGGGAAGTAGAGAATTACGAGGAAAACTTATGCATGCCAATAGTGCAAAAGAAGTAAAAGAAATTTTTAACTCATAACACAATGCATGCCATCATTTTAGCGGGCGGATTCGCAACAAGACTTTGGCCTCTTACCGAAAAAACGGCAAAACCACTCATTGAAGTTGCCGGAAAACCTCTTATTTCATACATAATTGAATCTCTTCCAAAAAATATTAATATTACAATTTCTACCAATTTAGTATTTGCAAATGACTTTGAAAATTGGAAAAATAAATATTTTTTTTACAGAGCAGATAAAATAAATATTTTCATAGAAGATAGTGCTGGAGAATCAGAAAAAAAAGGAGCTTTAGCCGCTACAGCATTATGCATTCAAAAACAAAATATTTTAAAAAATAATGAAGATTTACTGCTTTTAGCAGGAGACAATTATTTTGGATTTAATTTTAATTCTTTTTTAGCACGTGCAAAAAAAAATCCACTTCTTGCAGCTTTTGATATTGAAGATAAAAATGAAGCAAAAAAATTTGGAGTCGTAGTTCCAAAAAACGAAACTGAGGTTTTAGAATTTGAAGAAAAACCAGAAAATCCATCATCAACCCTTGTATCTACAGGAGCTTATTTTTTCCCAAACAATACTCTTCCACATATAATAGAATATTCAAAAGATCATGCAGATGACTTAGGAGGAATTTTTGAATTTTGCATGAAAAAAAATATTACAGTAGAGTATTTTTCATTTTCAGAAGAATGGTATGATATTGGTAGCTTCCCAGCATTTATGTCTGCCAATAAATATTTTGTAGAAAATAATTTAAACAAAACTCTCTCTTCCTCAAAAGAAAGTGAAAATCATAAAAATAAAATTATTTCAAAATCAGCAAATATAGATAAAAACACTCAATCTTTTATTTATAGCAAAGAAGAAGAAAATAACTTTTGTATTATTGGAGAAAATGTAAATTTAAAAAATGTAAAAATTTCAAATTCCATTATTATGGATAACTGCACACTACAAAATGTAGATATTTCAAATTCTCTTATTTGTCCAAATTGTATTATTAAAAATAGAGATTTTAATAATAAAATTGTAAGAGAAAATACACTGAGTATTTAAATTAGATCTTATTTTTTACATTTAAAAATCTAACAACAAAATACAAAATAGTATAATATATAAAAATAAAAATTATATGATGATGCATAATTACCCCATAACCAAAAGTTACAACACTTGCATTTGGAATTTGTGCAAAAATTTCTGCAATAAAAAGAGTGATATGTAATAAAAAATATGCAAACGGCATAAACAACCAGCCAACAAAAGGAATAACTGTTGCAAAAACAAGAATCATTGCTAGCGTAGAAATAGGAACTATTAATAAATTTGTAACAGGAGAAATAAGCGAAACTTGCTCAAAAAAAACAATCATCAATGGAAGAACTGCAATTTGTGCAGAAAGTGTTGCAGATAAAACCTGCAATAGCTCATTTTTATTTTTAGATTTTACTCGTCCAGAATATAAAATAGGCTCTATATACATCAGACCTAAAACTGCTAAAACAGAAAATTGTAAAGAAATATCTGAATATAATAAAAACGGATTATAAAGAGTGATGCATGAAAGGGCCAAAATTAAAATATTTAATGGATCCAATTTTCTCCCAGATTGCAATGCAATAATTCCAACAACTCCCATAACAGCAGCACGCACCACAGAAGAACTTGCGCCAGTAAGCATTACAAATATAAAAATAAAAAAACTAATAGCAATAATTCTTAAAATTTTGGGTAAAAAGAAAAATAATACCGATAAAAAAATAATAATAATTGTGATATTCATTCCAGAAAGCGCTAGCAAATGTCGCAATCCAGTAACATTAAAATCTTCAATTATTTTTGCAGGAATTCCACTTTCATCACCAATTGTAATACCAAGAGCATATTCATTTTCTGGATAAGATATTTTTGTTTGAATATCTTTTTCAAATTTTTCTCGCAACAAAAATACATATTTCCAAAAATATCTCATCACATTTTCCTCTTCACTTTCTTTATCTTCCAGTTTTGTAATATGAGGATTTTTGATAAGTACAAAAATATTATCTTTTGCCAAAAATCTATCATATTGAAATGTTGGAAGTTTTGAATAAAAAGATTGTTCTGATTTTTTAGGAAGCTCTAACTTTCCAGAAAGTTTTATAAAGTCTCCATAATGTAAATTTTCAGCAGAAATCTCAGATTTTTTTTGATATTTAATATATTTTTGAACTAATAATTTTTCTGAATCAACTACAACTTCAAATTGAATTTTATCTTCTTTAATTTTAGGAAAAGTATTTATATATCCAGAAATTTCAATATTTTGTGAATTATTTAATTTAATTTGTTTTACTAAAAATAATTCTGAAATATTTGGTAAAGAAAATAATAAATAAATACAACCAAGCAAAAAACCAATAATACTTGCTATCAATTTTCTAATTTTTAATTGAGTATAAAAATATGAAACAGGAAATGCTAAAAATACAAATAATAAAACTAATGAAGTTTGTAAAAAATCATACAAAAAAACTCCTATTAAAAAGCTGAGTAAGCCTATATAAAAAGGAGTTAATTTCATTGTTTTGTAAATATTTTAGTATAAATTTATTGTATCATAGAAAATTACTAAAATGCTCCAAATCTATAAACATAGAATCTTGATAAAAACCAATTTTTTTATCATATCCTGTTATAAGCTTTATATATTCATTGTATACTTTCGCCTCTGACTCTAACACTATAATATCTTGTCTTTTTAAAATATCCCAATATAAACTTGCCTTAATAAAGACATCATCGAACGCAATAGGAATATCTTTATTTTCATTTTCAATATTTTGTAACTTAGTATCTATTTCTTTTTGCAACCTCTTGTGTCGCTCCTTCAGACAAATAGATTTTTTCTATTTCTACTTTAGAAAAATGAGTATCATATCCTTTTATT
>Ga0256914_1002108_pt1 | contig 16911 bp, 18 predicted proteins | sample HulkmetaG_FD_191571 | JGI IMG/M metagenome (GOLD analysis project Ga0256914, IMG submission 191571) | Hydrothermal chimney microbial communities from Main Endeavour vent field at the Juan de Fuca Ridge, Pacific Ocean - Hulk | ecosystem: Environmental > Aquatic > Marine > Hydrothermal vents ... | reverse complement strand
CGCAGTTTCTAACTGCTGGCCGCCCCCGAGCCACACTGCCCCTCGCCCCTCATCCCTCCGTTCCCAACATCCGGCCCAATGTTTGGGCACGCATACTATGAAATCATCGTACCCGCCAGCCCATCACAGTTGTCCCATCTTCCGAAACCCGGAGATGGGCCACAAGAACGCCCCGCCATGCCACGGGAACCAACCACGCACGCTCTGGAGCACGATATTCTGCTCCTCCCAAAACCTGCAACTCTGGAAGAAAACCTGCAACACGGGCTTGGAGTGCTTCGATTCCTAAGGGCTCAGAACTTTCCAAAGGTGGATATCCTAAAGGTAATGGCTGCCCATTTGTCGGATTAATGTGAAGAATAGCAACAATAGTCTGCTCATACTCCAATGGGACCTGTACATCCACCTCCCCAAGGGGGCCCCGGGTCATCCACACATCGCCAACACTCAAACACGGCACCACAGCGCGCGCAGTTGCCAGCGCGGCTTGAACATAAGCCAACGAAGGTCCTTCACGGCGGGCCGGTGGCTCTGGAGGAACTCCCGGACCAGGAGGAGCAGGAGGAACAGGTGGAGCCCCGGGTGATCCAGGAGGTGGTGGAGGCACATCACCTGGAGGCCCGCCTGGAGGTGGTGGGCCCTCCTTTGGGCCAGATACAGAATAAGCGCCTGGATCATTACCTGCCCTTCCGGGTGGAACCCCACCCGGAGGTGGTGGACTCCACGGATTTGTCATTACTGGCGGTCCTCCCTGGGCCCACACAACGCTCAATGCACCTACCAGAAAAGCACCGACTAGGAAAAGAACTGTGAGGACTCTAACCTTGTCCATCATGTTGCTCCTTTAATGTTTGCAACTCCCTCTCCAACACATCAAGACGGCGAAGAATCTCTTCCATCTGTGCACGTTCATCAGAAGAGGAGAGGGACACCTTGAGAAGACGCCACAACAAATATCCCACAACAAGCACACCTACAAATCCCCACAGCCCCCCCATCTCCGGGCCAAACAGAGGAGCAAGAGGGCCTGGCCCCGGCCTTGGACCAGGCCCCGCGCCCACGCACCCAGAAAGAAGACCAACAACACCGACAAGAATCATGCCCAAGTTAACAAATTTCCCCTTCATTGCCGTTCCCCTCACCTATATGCCACCACATATATTTTTTCCTCCCCTACTTGTACGCTACCGCATCATCCTGAAGAAACACTAATCACATCCTGAAGATTTCCTTAAGAATTCGGACTTTGGTATTACACCCCGTTCTGATGTATCCTCTTTGCAATCGAAAAACAGGTCTTGCAGGGGAGGCAACCTATGGATCCGGTCCTGCTGGAAATCATGAAGTCACTCCTCACCGCGGTAGCCGAAGAGATGGGTGGCACACTAGGACGCACAGGATATTCCCCCAACATTAAAGAGCGGCGTGATTACTCCTGTGCGGTATTTGACGCGAAAGGCAACATGGTAGCTCAAGCCGCACACATTCCCGTACACCTGGGAGCCATGCCTTTATCCGTTAAAGCCGCTCTGGATCGGTTCTCCACCCTAGAGGATGGGGATATCGTGGTGTTAAATGATCCCTACTTTGGTGGATCACACCTACCCGACATCACAATGGTCGCGCCTGTATATCACGAGGGAACCCTCATGGGATATGTGGCCAGTCGGGCTCACCACGCGGATGTGGGGGGGATATCCCCAGGATCCATGCCTCTGGCGCGAGAAATCTTTCAAGAAGGACTTATTATCCCCCCCGTCAAATTACAACGTCGGGGAACGATTGACGAATCCGTACTGGACCTCATCACGCGCAACAGCCGGACTCCTGAGGAGCGACTAGGAGACCTCTCTGCCCAGATCGCAGCACAACGCATCGGCATTCGGCGAATGCAAGAACTGGCCGTCCGATACAGCCTGACCGTGGTTCAACAGTACATGGGCTTTCTCCAAGACTATGCAGAACGCATGGTGCGAGCTTTAATCCGCCGAATGCCTAAAGGTTCATATACCTTTCAAGATTACATGGACGACGACGGATTCGGCACCGAGGATATACCTATTGTCGTCACCGTTCACGTAGGAGACAACACCCTGACCGTGGACTTCACGGGAACTGCGGCCGAGGTATTGGGTGGTATCAACGCGGTTCTCTCCGTAACCCTTTCCGCTGTCTTTTACGTCATCCGATGTCTGTTGGAAGACGACCAAGTACCCACCAACGCGGGAATCTTCCGCCCCGTGCAGCTTATTGCTCCAGAAGGCACGTTAGTTAACGCTCGCTTCCCGCGCGCGGTCGCGGCCGGAAATGTAGAAACCTCCCAGCGGATTACCGATGCCGTGCTGGGAGCATTCGCCCAAGCGCTCCCGGAATTGGTTCCGGCAGCCTCACAGGGCACCATGAACAACCTCACCATTGGTGGGGACGATCCACGCACAGGCGGACGCTTTGCCTACTACGAGACCATTGCCGGAGGGATGGGGGCTTCGGCTACTGCGGATGGGCTCTCCGGAGTTCATGTACACATGACCAACACCTTGAACACACCCGCCGAAGCCTTGGAGTATGCATATCCCCTGCGAGTAACACGCTACGAAATTCGGCGTGGTTCAGGGGGGCAGGGAAAACACCGCGGGGGGGACGGCATATACCGCGAAGTCGAACTTTTGGCTGACGCCACCGTCACCATCCTATCCGAACGGCGGCGACACGCCCCCTACGGCCTCTTTGGGGGGCAACCGGGGGCCAAAGGGCGCAACCTATATTACCCCCACACCCCTACACACATTGCCAGCGAAGTAAAAGCATTCCCCACCGAAGGTGGAGCCATCCTCCTTCCTGGTAAAGTGACCTTCCCCGCGTTCGCGGGGGATAGGGTGGGCATCGCGACCCCCGGGGGTGGGGGATATGGTGAGCCTGACTAAACCGCAGAAACTTCCTTAATCCAGATTTAATGCATCGGCCAACGCGTCCAAAAACCGATCCAAGAAACCGCGTTCATCCGGTTGAGGAGCACGGCCTAAAGTTTCGCCCAGTCGCCGGAACAGATCCCTCTGTTCCGGTGACAGATCCTTTGGTATCACCACCCTCACAGTCACCAACATATCGCCCCGGCGATTTGGGTTATGCACATCGGGGACGCCCCTTCCCCGCACTTTGAGCGTCTTTCCATATTGGGTGCCCGGAGGAATAGTCAACTTCACAGGCTCTCCATCAATAGTGGGCACCTCCACCTCATCGCCCAACGCGGCCTGAGCCACATTGATGGGCAAATCCAGCAAAATATCCCGTCCTTTCCGTTTGAAAATCGGGTGGGGACGCACATGTACCCGGACGTACAGATCGCCCGGCGGGCCACCATTACGTCCCAACTCTCCCTCACCGGTCAAACGGATCAACGTCCCCTCATCCACACCGGGCGGAATGTGAACCACCACCTTCCGTTTACGGCGCACCACCTTGCGGCCGCCACATACGTGACAAGGCGTGGAGATGATTTCTCCCGTGCCGTTACAACGGGGACAAGTCGTCGTAGTGACAAAACGCCCAAAAAAGGTCGAACGCACCTGCTGGACCTGTCCGGTTCCTCCACATTGAGGACAAATGATAGGACGAGTGCCAGGCTCTGCGCCCGTTCCATGACAGTGGGGACAGGGTTCCCAACGGGCAATTTCGAGGGTTTTCTCCGTACCGAAGACCGCCTCCTCAAAATCCACGGTTACGTCAACTTGAACATCCTGCCCCCGTTCAGCACGGCGAGCGCCCCGTCCGCTCCGACCAAAGCCGCCAAAGCCAAAGAACTCCTCGAGAATTTCCGACAAGTCAGGAAAATCGCCAAAATCCACGTGGACACCGCCAGCCCCCCCGCCGGTAACTCCGGCGTGTCCAAAGCGATCGTATTGGGCGCGCTTTTCCGGATCACTCAAAACCTGGTAGGCCTCATTAATCTCCTTGAATTTCTCCTCTGCATCCGGACTTTTATTCACATCCGGATGATATTGCCGCGCCAATCGCTTGTACGCTCGTTTAATCTCTTCCTGGGACGCGTGTCGGGAGACTCCCAGGACCTCGTAGTAATCACGCTTTGCTGTCATCCTCGCCTGCCTCATCCTCGCCCCAACTGATGATCCAAACGCTCAACCCGGCCAAAATAACTGTGGCCACGATTAAAGCAATCCACTGAGAAGCCGTAAATCCCACATGGCGGGCCGACCATATCAAAATGGCGACCATACCAACAGCCAACACAGCCCAAGAAACCAAATTGGGATGGTGTTCCCACCACTGCTTGATGATTTCCATATTCCTCCTCGCTTCTCAGCCTGTTTTAGGTAAAAATCGCTTCCCTAGAGGTTCACTGCCTTCCAAAACGGTCGGACCTCCCCAACCGTGCCACCACGTGTTGCCAAGCATGTTCCACCTGATGTCGCAACTCATCCAGGGAACCACTGTTATCAATGACCACATCTGCCCGCCGTTCGTACTCCTCCCTGGACAATTGAGCAGCCATTCGGCGTCGAGCCTCGGATTCATCCATCCCGCGCTCTTGTAGCCGTTTTATCTGGACCTGTGGGTCGGCAACGACCACCCAGATCTCGTCACAAATGGTAATACTAAGTCCGGCTTCGAGCAATTTAATAGCCTCCAACGCGACAATCGGCCGGTCACTCATCTCAATACGTCGCTTAACCTCCTCGAAAACCGCTGGATGCACAATAGACTCCAGGCGTTTCAAGGCATCGGCATCTCGAAAGACAATGTGCGCCAAACGTCTCCGATCAATGTGTCCGTCATCCGTGAGAATGTGGGGGCCAAACGCTTCCACCACCGCTTGATAAGCGGCCCCGCCCGGCTCCATCACCTCGTGAGCCACCTTATCCGCGTCAATTGTGTCCGCTCCTAACTCGCGTAAAATACGAATGACCGTGGATTTTCCGGTGCCTATCGGCCCAGTCACACCGATAATGTACTTGCCCGCGTACATAAACGCTCCTCACAGAGCCATATTGTAGCAATGTTCCAAAACCTACGTCACCGCACGGGTGGTTTGGCTTCCCCACTAAAACGTGCAATAATTACTCAACCAGAGATTGTAATCCGTCCAGCCCAAAGTTCAGAAATTCGCCTTTGGAATCGTCGCATCCAAGGAGGCCCTAATGGCGAAAAAAGTGTACGAAATTTCTGTGCCCCCGGATGTAAATGAAATCGTCATTCGGCTACGCAAGGAGGAGACGGCATCTATCCCCCGCATGCCCACAGGACCATTACCCCTCTACGCACAAATCACCACCCCAGAGCAGGTCCCAGATGCCTGGGCTGCTTTGATAACCGGCTTACACCTGCGCTTTCGACAGACCAATGCCGAACCTCACAAGATTCGCGGCATCTTAGACGCATGCCACGCGCGGGGGTGGAAAGCGGGTCTGGTCATCGCTGTACACAGTGCCCGTACAAGCGAGGGGGGAGGTGTGTTCACCCGTTACACCCGCCGTCTCCCGGACGGTGAAGTAATCCCCGATTACTGGAACGACGCGTTCTTCCGCGAATGGCTGGCCATACGCCGTTCCATCGCAGCCGAGGTCAAGAACCATCCCGCCCTCGCGTGGGTTGGTGTGGACTTCGGCCTTGATGACGAGGCATGGCCGGCCAAACCATGGCAACGCGTTCCAAAAGAATGGTGGTGGGGATACATTACCCGATACGTCACCGCGGCCTGGGAACTGGCCCGCATTTTCGATCCGGTGCCTGTAGTCGCCCAGGTGGCCACCTTTTTACGACAAGGCCTGGAAATGCTCTACTGGGGTTTTCGAGAACACAAACCCCCGGCCAATCTGGGCATCAAATACAACGGCTTTCACGTAGATCCCGAAGCCCTTCCCACCCTGGAAGCCAAAATTCGGCCGTTTTGGGATTGGTGCCGGGGCAACCGCCGTCTCGCCATCCTGGAGCCCGGCATGGTCCCCACTGGCACCCCTGAAAGAGACCTGGACACAGCAGCCGCACTCTTTCGGCGGGCCCAAAAGTGGAACGCGGATATCCTGGTGCTGCAAAAGGAATTTCTGGACGCGTTAGCCGTGGGTTAACTCAAATATCACATTGAACCATCCATCCACCCGACCGCGCCAATTGGGGGGGACCACCGTGGTCGCGTCCTCCTGAACAATGAGCGCAGGTCCCGTAATTTCATGTCCGGGCAAAAGCAACGCCCGTTCGTACACCGGCGCACTGTGCCACGCGCCGCGAAATCGCACCTGGGTCTCCCCCACGATCGCGTCATCCGATTGAGAAGAAGGAACACTCTCCGCGTGGGCCGCCGTCGGTCGGGGGCGTATTCCACGAGCGGTTACCCGCACATTAACCAACTCCACAGCCGCGTCCTCACGCGCGTACCCATAACGCCGTTCATGGGCCTGGTGGAAACGTCGGATCGCTTCGGCCACATTGTAAGAATCCACGGGAACCACTAATTCAAAAGATTGACCTTTATAGCGCAGATCCAACGCCTGATCTAAACGCACATCCTCCCGGGCAAACCCTTCAGCCATAATGTCAGCCAGTCCCTGAGCCAATAAATCTGCAAACGCCCGGGCCAAATCCTCCTCGGTTACAGTGGCCATATCCCACATTACCGTGCGGGAATAATCCTTGACAAAGTCAGCCAGAGTCAGTCCCAGCGCGGAAAGCACCCCAGGATATCTGGGTACCAAAACCCGCCGAATGTGTAACGCCTCGGCCAATTCCATGGCATGCATGGGCCCCGCGCCACCAAAAGGTACCAGCACAAACTCCCGAGGATCAAACCCGCGCTCAATGGAAATCACCCGAATAGCCTGCTCCATCTTCGCGTTGGCCACGCGGATAATCCCCTCCGCCAGTTCCACAGGAGACATGCCAAAACGTTTAGCCAGGCGGGCCGCGGCATCCTCTGTGGCCTCCTTGTTCAGGGACATACGGCCGCCTAAAAAGTGGTCGGGAGCCAACCGTCCCAGGAGCAAATTCGCGTCAGTAACTGTAATCTCCTGGCCTCCTCGGTCATAGCAAACCGGACCCGGATCGCTACCCGCGCTCTCCGGTCCTACCCGAAGAGACCCACCCGCATCCTGCCAGGCAATGGAACCACCACCTGCCCCCACCGTGTGAATATCAATCATGGGCACACGCACCGGCCATCCCTCAATGCTCCCTTCAGATGTGCGACGGATGGCCCCATCAGCCAGGGATACATCGGTAGACGTGCCTCCCATGTCAAAGGTGATAATGTGATCGTATCCGGCCAGGGACGCCACGTGGAATGCGCCGGTCACACCAGCAGCGGGCCCCGAAAGCACTGTCCGCACGGCTTCCTCGGCTGCGGTTTCCGCGCCGATAATTCCCCCAGATGATTGCATAATCCACAACGTTCGATTCCCCCGTTGAGCCAGTCCCCGGGACAAATTGCGTAAATAGCGAGCCATAATAGGGGAGACATATGCGTTGAGCACCGTCGTCGATGTGCGCTCAAATTCCCGGTACTCCGGAAGAATGCGAGAGGAAAGGGAAACAAATAACCCCCGCTCCTGGGCCATTTCCCCGATAATCGCCTCATGTTCAGGGTGTACAAAGGAAAAGAGCAAACTCACTGCTAAGGATTCCGCGCCCTGTGCCACCACCTGATCCAACACCTGGGCCACCTGCGCGCGGTCCAAAGGGATTAGCACCTCTCCGTCCGAGGAGACGCGCTCTCGTACCTCGAAGCGCAAATCCTCGGGCACAGGCACCCAACGCTCTGGAAAGGAGAGGCGGTACAATTGCGGGCGATTTTGCCGCCCAATGACCAGTACATCTCGAAATCCCTCGGTCGTAATAAGTGCGGTACGCGCTCCCTTGTGTTCCAGCACCGCATTCGTGGCCACCGTGGTCCCATGGGAGACAATAGCGTCTCCCGAAACCCCTAACGCGTCCAAACCTTTCAAAAAAGCGATGGAAGGATCCTGTTTTGTGGAAAGGAGTTTATAGATTCGAATGCCCGCCTCTGTGAAATACACGAGATCTGTAAACGTTCCTCCGATGTCCACACCGACAATCGAGGGGACAGTATGGCGAGTATGGGATTGTTGTGTTTCTCGGGTCATCGTATACCCTCAGCACTAAGGATGGAACGTGCGCAATTCATCATCAAATGCCCAAATAGGCCTTGCGAATCAAATCTGACGCGAGCAATTCCTCACCAGTACCTTCCAGGACAATACGCCCAGATTGGAGCACATATCCTCGGTGAGCGATCTCCAGGGCCTCGCGCACATTCTGTTCGACCAGGAGAATGGTCATTTTCCGTTCCCGATTCAGACGTTGCAACGCTTCCAGGATACTATCCACCAACAGGGGCATTAAGCCCAAGGACGGCTCGTCCAGCATGAGAAGCCGCGGCCGAGACATCAGCGCGCGACCGATGGCCAGCATTTGCTGTTCCCCACCACTAAGGGTTCCTGCCCGCTGATGAGCCCGTTCCTTCAGCCGTGGGAACATTTCGTACACTTCGGCTAATGTCTCCTCTCGCACACGCGGATCTCTTTGAATAGTCGCGCCCGTGAGCAGATTCTCGTACACGCTCATCCGGTAGAAAAGCCGCCGTCCTTCAGGCACCAGTGCAATTCCCTTGCGAACCACCTCATAGGGAGGCAGCCCCACCAGGGATTCCCCCTCAAAGGTAATCTCCCCCCGATCCGGGCGCAGGAGTCCGGCTACTGTCTTCAAAAAAGTGCTCTTTCCCGCGCCGTTGGATCCGACCAGCGCGACCAGTTCCCCTTCTTGTACTTCCAGGGAGACGTCCATGAGCGCTGGGATTTCGTCGTAACTTACCCTAAGCCCTTTGACGCTGAGCATATCGTTCCCCCAGGTATGCTTTGATCACCACGGGATCATGGGCGACCTCCGCGGGTTTTCCTTCAGCGATCTTTCTTCCAGTGGCCAACACCACTACTCGATCCGATAAGGGCATAACCACTTCCATGACATGCTCCACCAACACAATAGAGATGCCCCGGTCCCGGAGTTTGCGCACCAGGTCCACAGCCACTTTGACCTCTGCAGGGGTGAGCCCGGCCATTGCCTCATCCAGGAGCAGAAGTTGGGGGTCGGTAGCCAATGCTCGTAGCATCTCCAGTCGCTTCTTATCCGCGATGGTCAACGCCCCCGCGAGCATGTCACGTTTATCATAAAGGCCACCGAACTTAAGCACCTCCTCTGCACGGCGTCGTGCTTCGGCAGGACTGGCCGTGCGCACGAACGCTCCCACCATCACGTTCTCCAGGACGGTCATGCCTTTAAAGGTCTTGACCACCTGGAATGTGCGGGCAATACCCTTTTTGCACAACCATTCCGGCGGCCGGCCAGTCACATCCTGTCCGCGGAAGAGGATACGCCCCTCATCAGGTTTGTAGAATCCGGTAATTACGTTGAAGAAGGTGGTTTTACCCGCGCCATTGGGACCAATAAGCCCGACGATTTCCCCTTCGTTCACGTGGAAATCCACATGGTCGTTCGCGGTCAGGCCGCCGAAACGCTTGGTAATGCCGATGGCCTCAAGCAGTGGCATGGCTCTCCTCCTTGGACGCGGGGCGGGATGGAGGACGTCGTCCCCACCGCCGGATGATCTCCCATAAGCCGCCGGGTTCCATGACCGCGACGACGATGATCAACGCGCCGTAAAGAATCAGATTGTACGCGCGCCCTCCCCCTCCCAGGAAGGATCGGCTAAGTTCGGAAATGGGAATGAGTACAAAGCCGCCTAGCAGGGGCCCCCAGAAGGTGCCTGCACCACCCAACACGGGTACCAGCGAGATAAGAATGGAAAGGTCCAGGCTCATGGTGCTGGCTGGGTCAATAAAGAGGATGTACTGGGCGTAAAACGTTCCCACCGCGGCCGTCATCATCGCGGAAAGGATAAGCGCGATAGCTTTGTATGTGTTCAAACTTACACCCAGCGCGCGGGCCGCATCTTGATCTTCGCGGATCGCTCGCAGGTAGTATCCCACACGCGATGTTTCAATCCAGTAAGTAACCCCATACGCGACTACCACCATGCCCAAAGCAATGAAATAATAGGGAACTTTGGAGAAAAATTGGAAGTGTATCAGGGAACTTTCCATGATGGGCAATTCAATGCCTGCAGCCCCGCCCACCGCGTCCCAGTTGTCGAAGGCGATGCGCAAAATCTCACCGAGAGCGATAGTGGCAATGGCAAAGTAATGGCCCTGGAGACGGAAAATAGGGTATCCAATGACCGCGGCCACAGCACCCGCAAGAAGGGCACCAACAATCATGCCAAGCCATGGATTCACGCCCCAACGTACTAAGAGCACAGTGGAGGTATACGCGCCTATGCCGAAAAAGGCCGCATGACCAAAGGAAATTTGCCCCGCGTACCCCCCTACCCAGTTCCAGGCCTGACCCAGGGCCACAAACATGAAGACCGTAATCATCAGGTTCATCCAGTATCGGTTGGTGATAACAAAGGGGTATAAAAGAAGAACAAAAACAAAAAGACCCAGAATCACTCTGCCGGACAATGCGATTCTTTTGGACATGATCCCGTTCCGCCGTAGTCTGAGATGGTAAAAGGGGAAAATCCACACCAATCATACACAAGATCGGCGAGCATACAAATTATGAGCCGTGTTCTAATCCCCACCTTCTCGTGATGAAGGGGGAACAACAGTATACACCACTCCCAGTGGGGCATCGGCTAAATGACACATAGAGCGCAACGGGCAAATTCGACAGGCCGGCGGGACGTGTCCCTGTTCAGCCATCAAACACGTCCCGCCCCACGGTTCCCGCCGAAGACGCCCTTTGTGTGCCAGGAATTCCAGCATACCTAATAAAGCATCAGCGTCCACACCAAGGCGAGCACTTAACTCCCGAACTGATGCACTTCCGCCGCTTGCTTGCAAGGCCTCTAAAATCTCTGTTATCATTTACCCTTTCCCCGTATTTATCCAAGCCACATGGCAACGTGGTAGGCCAAAAAGGCAAGCATCCACGCGATGGTCAACTGATAGCCGATACTAAACAGAGCCCAACGCCCTCCAAACTCCTGGCGAATTGCTGCCACGGTAGCCATGCAAGGTACGTACAACAGCACAAACACTACAAAAGCAAGAGCAGCAGGCGGCGTAAACGCACTGCGCAATGCCACGACCAGAGAAGGTTCTCCCTCTTCTCCACTTCCACTGTCCACGTGAACGCCAGGGAACATGTCCACCAGACGCCGGATAGATTCCGCGACCGCGCGCAGAAAGCCTCCAACAATAATATCTACATCCTCGCGTAAGGACCCTGCGGTGCTTAACTGTTCCGCTTCAGTCCCTACGTATATTTGGCTCATGGTGGAAACCACCACTTCTTTAGCCACAAATCCACTGATCAACGCGCCAGAAGCCTCCCATGTGCCAAAACCTAAGGGCTGAAACGCGGGAGCAATGGCCCCACTTAAATATCCAAACCAACTATCGTGTGGTGTCTGAACTCCCCAGGGCATGTTTAACAGGATCCACAAAATAATGGAAATGATGAGAATAATGGTGCCAGCTTTGGTGACGAATTCCCGAGTGTGTTCCCACGTGTGAATCCAAATGCTCCGCCATGTGGGGAGACGATAAGGGGGCAATTCCAGAACGAATAAACTGGGGGGCATGTTCTTGAGGAATAGTTTTTGGGCCACAAAACTGGTGGCCAACGCGCTGAAGATGCCTAAGGTGTACAATCCCCAAATAAGCAAGGAGACCCGCTTGGGGAAGAAGGCTAATCCAAATACCACGTACACGGGCAGACGCGCAGAACAGGACATAAAGGGTATGAGCAGCGCAGTTAACAGGCGGTCCCGGTAGTTTTCCATGGTCCGCGTAGCATATACAGCGGGCACGTTGCATCCAAAGCCCAGGATCATGGGGATAAAGGCTTTGCCGTGGAGGCCGAAGATACGCATGGTCTTGTCCATGACAAAAGCAGCCCGAGCCATGTACCCACTGTCTTCAAGGACGGCAAGAAAAATGTAAAGGATGATGAGCCCGGGCAAAAATGTCATTATTCCGCCTACCCCGGCAATGATGCCTTCTACAGCTAACGATTGGAGCCAATCTGGAGCAGAAAACGCGCGTAACGCCAGCAGTGTCCAGCGAGTTATCGGTCCGGTGAACACGGCGTCCACCCAATCCAGGAAGGGCGAGGACACATTTACAACTAACTCGAACAGGATGTACATCATCGCCAGGAAGATGGGAATGCCCAACCAACGGCTGGCTGCTATCTGGTCAATGCGGTCGGTTAACGTTAGCCTATCTTGCGCAGGCCGTTGCATGACTTGCCGAGTTAATCCGCTGATGAACCCGTACCGCCTATCTGCGATGAGAATGTCGGGAGAATCGTGGTAAAGGCGTTGGATTCGTCGCCGTGATTCTGCCGCGTGCTCTAGAATGGAGTTCCCATCCGGTTCTAAGGCGACCCGCTGGATGAGATCGTCCTCTCCTTCGAGGAGTTTGATGGCCAGCCAGCGGGGGTTATATCGCTGCGATAGGGTGGGATGGGCTGCAATGCGTTCAGCCAAATTGCGAATTTCCCGTTCGATGTCTCGACCGTAATCCACTTTAAACGTGGACGGTTGTAACGCGACGTTCGCTATCACGTTCCGCCTCCTTTGCCGTCACCACGTCAACAATTACGTCCTTTAGACGGTCGATGCCTATTCCTTTGGACCCCACGGTGCGTACAATAGGTATCCCGCCCAGAAGTGTGCTTAATTTCGCGTCGTCAATACGAATGCCCATTTCTTCGGCCACATCGATCATGTTCAGTACCAGGATCAACGGCACCCCCATTTCCAACAGTTGGACGGTGAGGTAGAGGTTACGTTCCAGGTTGGTCGCGTCCACAACGTTGACAACTGCGTCCACCTGGCTTTCCACGATGAAATCTCGGGCAATGACCTCTTCCGGGGAGAAAGCGGAAAGGCTATATGTTCCCGGTAAATCAACTATTTCGATACGTACCCCCCGGTGGACAAAGAAGCCCGACTTCTTTTCCACGGTTTTGCCGGGCCAATTGCCCACGTGCTGGTGTTGCCCGGTCAATGCGTTGAAGATGCTGCTTTTGCCAGCATTAGGATTGCCTGCCAGCGCCACAACGTAAGTACGTGCCATGTGTCCCCCTTAAGCAATTACGCTATAGATGTGCGTCTAAAATCGGTTCGACCAGCACTTTGTGAGCCGCTCCTCGTCCCAGCGCAATCCGTCGGTTTCCAACGACTAGAATCACGCCTAGCCCATGGCCTTGAATTACCCGACCTCGAGTGCCTTCACCCACGCCCATGGCCCAAAGGCGCTCGCGCAGACGCCGTCCTCGAATTTCCTTAATTTCCACATTCATACCAGGTTGGCAGAGGGAAAGGGGTATCATGGAGTTCCATCCACGCGCTCCACCAGGATGTGGTCGGCGTCTGCTTTCCGCAATGAGAGGTGGTATCCTTTAACCTTGAATTCAATCGGGTCACCTAAGGGGGCAAAACGTTCTATTTCCACAATCTCGCCGGGCACAACTCCCATTTCCATGATCCGACGCCGAAAACGAGCATTGCCTCGAACCTGAACGACGCGACCTCGCTGTCCTGGCTCCAGCATTCCCATGGGCACGTATGTGCCCTCACGTTCTTTTTGTGCGGCCATGCGTTTGTCCTCCTGTTGACGGCGGCGTTTGGCAGCGCATTCCGCGCAGTACCCCTCAAAGCACACGCATACATGTGTAATCTCTATGCCGAGCGCCGCGCTCAGTTCTGCCCGGGCCTGAGCAATGCGGGTGGTTTCTACCTCGATAACTTTCCCACATCCCTTACATGTGAAGTGGTAATGTTCTGCTTTAAGCGCACTCTCGAAGTACTCTCGTTTGTGATCCCGGGCAAAATAGCGTTGTTCGACGAGGCCCACCTCCTTTAACTTGGCCAGTGTTCGGTACACCGTTGCCAAACTGATGCGAGAATCCCGTTGTCGCGCGCGTTCATAAACGGCTTCGGCGTCTAAGTGTCCTTCAGCTTCATCTAAAATCTCCAGCACAAGCACCCGCTGCGGTGTCACCCGCAATCCAGAAGCCATCAAGCGTTCTTTAGGAGAAGGATGATGTCCTTCTCTGGGCACGGCCATGGGCGTTACTCCCTTCTTACCAATGCCAAGCCAACACAAAGGCCACAGTGAACAGGGTGCTCACGGTCATTTGGCGGATACCTAAAATTGTAGGTTTGATGTGTGTTGCTGGGTGTATGGTGCCCTCTATACTTTCCCCCCACTGTATCGCGTAAGCCAGCCAAAGCCATGCGGGAAGGGCCCCCATGAGGCCCAACGCGGCCACAGCCACCATGTTGGTGGTAGTGTAAAGCAAGGCCCGCCACCCCGCGCGCAACCGCTCTACCAGGGGAGGAATTTCCCGCCAGCGTCGTTGTTCCAAGCGCAAGTAAATGTAGACAATGGACGCAGCGGATTGGAACCAGACGAGAAGCCAGAGGGCCCAACCCAACGGATCGTAGTGACCTCGGGCTACCCACAGGGCTGCAGGTGCAGCCAGGGCCAACGCGCCACTGCCGACAATCTCCAGGCCCAGTTGACGACGTTCTGCTCGGTTACGAATGAGGTACAAATACCACAAAAGCACAAACACAGCAGGGACAGCCAAGTACACCAGGAATGCGTACCCGCGTGCGACCAAGATAACACCCGCGACGAAGGCGATGAATCCGTACAAAGCCATCCAGAAGAGCGCTGCAGGGAGATCCGCACGCGGCCGCCGTTTCCCCCAAATTTTGGCCAGAATCACGACCGGCTGGCGGGCCATAAACGCGGCCAGCACACCAATAACCAGCAACGTGGTATTGCTTGTCCAGGTTTTCCCCACGGCAATACCGATAATCAACGGGGAAAGAAGAAACGCCCAGGTCCCATGCTCCTGGGGAAAGGCAATCGTCTTCCGAAACAAGCGCGACCGAAGCGAATGAGTCGATTGTGTAGCGTTTTTATGAGCCATAGTTGCGAACCATTCTCAAGTTTTGGGAGAAGCATACACAGAAACGCTCGGGAGGTCAAGTGGTTGGCGGAGGGAAGTGGGGCAGATAGGTTTGGTATTTTCACTTGGCTTCGTTTACAGTTGTACAAATCGTCTTTTTTTGATATACTTACACACACCTCTCATACAAGAGCGTTATGGGGTTCCCCGCTTGAGGAGGAGGTCCTCATGGATAAGCCTCCTTTATCCGAGGCTTTACTTACTCGTTGCCTGGAAGGCGACACAGAATCGTGGAATGTTCTCACCCGGTTTATTCACACATTGGCTATACATCGATATAAAAATCAGTTAGGTTGGCCGGAGCAGGATATTGAAGACCTCGTGCAAGACGTATGCGAGGTGTTGGTGAGGGATGACTATCGGGTGTTACGTGCTTATGACCCAAGTCGTGCTTCACTGACGACGTACCTGGCTGCAATTATAGCGAACGTAGCAAGACACCGACGTGATTTACGCCCCCGATTTGAGTCGCAATTGGACGATGAGTTTCCTGTCAATACGGGAAAAGATTTTGAAGGCGTCCAAGTAGATCGCATTACTCTGTGGGAGATGGCGCTGCGAATTTTAAGTGCGCTTGATGTATTCGTCCTGAGATTATATGTAATTGGGTATCAATTCGCGGAGATCGCTTCTATTGTGGAGCAGGTGTTCGGGAAACGGGTGACACCGGAAAGTCTGCGCAAGAGAAAAGAACGGGCTCTAAAGAAATTGCGTCGAACACTTTACAAGTGAAGTGCGTATACGTCACATTATGGGTAAAAAATGGGAATAACTAAATGAAAACCCGTTAGTGCCCCAGTAAGCCAGACGAGGAATAGGTCATGCCCCTTGGGAGCGAAATTCAAGGGCATCACCTTAGGGCCCTGGATATATCTCTCCTTCTGGAAGGACGCCTCCCTCTTGAACAGCGCCGCGCAGTCCTTCATCATTTGGCCGCGTGCCCTCAATGTAGTACCTGGGTTGTGGAAACGTGGCACATACTGGTTGCGAGTGACAGGTTGCCTCCACCTACGTTTTATCACCCCATTGAACACTTCCTCGCTCCTCTGCGCACTTTATTCCCCTGGCCGTTATGGAAGTGGCATTTTCTGATTCATCTCCTCACACCTTTTTTGTGGATTTTGTGTATCGATGTCCGTGCTCTTCCGCATTTAGTTTCTCCTTTTTGGACCCTTGCTCCCTGGCCTGCGTCGCTATTAATGACGACATACTTCCTTTGGATGCAAGAGTGGAACCGCACATTCATTCGGGATTTGTGGAAAGCCGGCATTCCCACCGCGGATATCCAAACTCTTTTACATCGATATTGGCTTCCCCTCCAAGGCCGAGCCCATGGCGGGGGCCGACTGTTCCTTGGGTTAGCGCTTTTAGTGACATTTCTCAATACACTGCTCATTCCCCCTAAATCGTGGAAGGCGGGTGGGGTGGTAGGTGTAACAGGGTTATACGGACTCACAGTAACTATAGCGATGTACTGGAGTTGGGGATGGGGAGGATGGTGGTGGTATGGGGTGGCGTTGCTTCTCCTTCGCTACCGTGACCAGAACCATCTGTTGCGACGCGCGCGCGATCAAGCACTTGTATGGCTGCTGGTCGCTTCTGGATCTATGTTGTGGCATTTGGCGACCGCCGTCCACTTAACGGGTGTGTCCCTCGCTTTGCGAGTGTACGGGGTAATTATTGCATTTCTGCTTTTTTCGTTGTGGGGTGGGTATGCGGTCTTAGAACGCTCTTTGGTGCAAGAGCAGCGCGCGACGGGCGGCAAATGGCAAGCCCTTGTGCGGGTATCAATTGCCTTATTGATCGCTTTGGGCCCTATGGGGACGATTT
>Ga0256914_1002107_pt1 | contig 16919 bp, 16 predicted proteins | sample HulkmetaG_FD_191571 | JGI IMG/M metagenome (GOLD analysis project Ga0256914, IMG submission 191571) | Hydrothermal chimney microbial communities from Main Endeavour vent field at the Juan de Fuca Ridge, Pacific Ocean - Hulk | ecosystem: Environmental > Aquatic > Marine > Hydrothermal vents ... | reverse complement strand
GCGATTGAAACTTATATTGAAAGTCTGAAGGCACATAATGAACCTATTCCTCCATCTATTGATGAAGAAATTATAGAGGTGGCAGTGTGAGCACACTTCCACAAATCTCAGGACGTGAAGTTGTGTCTGCCTTGTTGAAAGTTGGTTATGAAAAAGACAGGCAGAAAGGTAGCCACATAGTTCTACGGCAAGTGATATATCCTCATAGACGCATTGTAGTTCCAGATCATCGAGAAGTTGCCAAAGGTACGTTACGAAAGATTATAAAACAAGCTGGATTGACAGTTGAGGAATTCAAACAGCTCTTATAAAAATTTTGTCTAACAATGCGCTCCACCTGACCGCTATTCCGCTGGCGCTCCATAGCGGCAGGTGCTCTTTATCGTTAGGTGTCATAACAAATGAAGATATATTTAGACAATTGTTGTTTTAATCGTCCTTATGATGACCAAAGTAATATAAGGATTAGGCTTGAAACTGAGGCTAAATTATATATTCAAAATTTGATAAAAGAGGGAAAGGTAAGATTAGTATGGTCTTACATATTAGATTTTGAGAATGCCCAGAATCCCTTTGAAGAGAGAAGGTTAAGAATAAAAAAATGGCAAGATTTTGCGAATGAAGATGTTGAAGAAAATCAAGAGATATTAAAAAATGCAAGAAGATTGAATAGCATTGGTTTGAGGAGGATGGATTGTTTACATGTGGCATGCGCTATTTATGCTAAATGTGATTATTTTATTACAACGGATAATGGGATTTTAAAGAAGTCAAATAAGATAAGAGAGATAATTATTATAGACCCTATTAATTTTATTAGGGAGTTAGAAGATGCTGACTGATACAGAAATAAAAATTAAAGGTTATGAGATATTATCTAAGTATTTAGGTGAAGTTGAAACAGAAAGATTTATAGCATTAATTCAACGAGAATCTTTTGACTATACTAAATGGCGAGAGAAGAATTTATTTGAAGGGGAAAGTATAGAAGATCTAAGCAAAAAAGCCATGGAACATAGAAAAAATACCTAACAAAAGGGTGCACTTGACCGCTGTTTCGTTGGCCCCCTGTGGCAGGATAGAAGTCGCCTCTAGGGGTAGTAATTCATGCAGCCATAGCTACAGGATTTTTAGGTTTAGCGGCAGCTTAGCTTAGACCTTATGCCTATGAAAAATCTGTTTGATATACTTCCCATTAAATCTTTCTCAAAGGAATAATTTGCCCGCTTGAGGGAATGGTTTTTATGAGTGAGTTTGGGAAAGGTGGCACAGAGAGATTGAAGAAGACTCAAAATCAGGAGAACTAGATTTTCTAGTAAAAGAAGCTCTTGCTGAGAAAGCAGATGGATAGTAGATACACAAAGACACTTCACAACTACCCAATATTATAGTAAAAAACAAATTACCATCCCCTCATCCTTAATCCCTTCTAAAAGTTCTGAAAAAACAGTATTTATTTCTTTTGTGTTTGTTCCAGTCCTTTTATTTTTTGTTCATGTCCTATTACTATTATTATATCTCCTTCTTGTAATGGGGTATTTTCATCAAATGATGTCTCTATCTCTCCATTTTTACGTTTTATCAATAATACATATACTGTTTCTATTGGTTTTAGAGATAGTTGTTTTAAAGTAGAATTACTTGTTATTCGGATATCCTCTACCAGAATTTCCTCTGTATCTGCTGCTCTGTCAATGGTAAATTCATCCAGGGCATCCAGAATATGGGGTCTTAACATGGATAAAAACATCCTTCTAGCCCCCACTCGTCCAGGTGCTACAACTGCATCTACTTTGGATATATCGTATATGTCCTTTTCTGTATCCTGTTCATTTCGGGCTACCACCCTTATGTCTGGATTTAAACTCTTTGCTACCAGGGCGATATATATATTTTCCGAATCATTGGAACCACAGGCAAATACTCCCTTTGCCCTGTCTATTTTTGCAAGTTTCAAGACTTCTTTTTCTACAGCATTGCCCCATATATACACCAGTTCTCTGTGTTTTATTTCCTCCACTACCTCTCTATCCTTTTCTATTACCACAAATGGCTTGCCCTCCAGCTGTAGGAGATTTATCAGTTTTCTTCCAATATTCCCAAATCCACATACAATATAGTGGTCCTTTAGTTTTTCTAATGCCCTTTTGTTCCTTTTTTCCCCTAGCACTTCTCCTAGCTGTCCAGAGACAATGGCCTCTGTGAGGAGGGTAAACCCATAACAGGCAGTTCCTATCCCCCCAAAGATAAGAAAACTGGTGAAGATGCGTCCTGTCTCAGAGAGGTTCTTTATTTCTCCAAATCCCACAGTAGAGAGGGTTATTATGGTCATATAGAATGCCTCAAAAGGGGGCCATCCCTCTATAACCACATATCCTATGGTTCCAATTGCGAGGAATAGTCCGAATAAGGCCGCAGTGAGGGCGAGTTTTCTGGCCATATCTTCCCCTCCCTCAACTAAGTCCCACCTTCTTTTTTAACTCTTCCAGCCTGGAGAGAGATGATGGCCTTGCATCTTCTCCGAGGAGGGAATCCACTTTGTCCTCTAGGGATGTATCCTCCCCTGCAATTTCTTCATAGGCCTGGGCAAGGGACTCCTCCTCTTCCACCTTTTCCTTCATTCTCTCTAGCATGGAGATGGTGCTGGATGAGTCTATCCTGGTGAGATGTTTATTTACTTTTTTTACTGCCTTTGCTGTTGCAGCCCTGGCCTTTAGAGACTTTAGTTCTGATTCATATCTGGCTATCTGCGTCTTGAGTTCTTTTATCTTGGCTGAGAGATTCTCTGCCATTCTCTTTTGGGCATCTGCATCCTGTTTTAGTTTATTTGCATTTTCCTGAAATGTATCTGCCTTTTCCAGTAGCTCTGAGGCGAGTTTTTCCGCCTCTGCCTGTTCTATTTCTCCCTTTGCCGCCCTCTGGAGTAGTTTTTCTGCCTTTTTTACATACTCAACTGCCCTCTTTTTTTCTTTTTCTGCCTCCCTTTCAAATCTTATCATGGATGCCTTTACCTCAGCCAGGGCAGAGGTTGCCTCAGATAGGTCCTTTTTTAAGTCCCTAATCCCCTGCTCTGTAAGCTTTACTGGGTCTTCTAATCTATCAAGCACATGATGTGCCTCTGCCTGTCCTATTTTAAAAAAACGACTCAATATTCCCATGGGCTTATCCTCCTATTGATACCTTTTTGATTAGTCTTTTTCTCTGGACATGGAGATAAGTTCTCCCCCGTGTTCCGCCAGAAAGATTTCCAGGGAGTTTATGGTGGATTCAAACTCTTCTCTGTCCAGGGTGTCCAGTCTTAAGGTATTCCTGAAGAGGATAGTGCCTGAATCTTCGTCCATTACCAGGGCTCCAAAGGGAAGATATCTGCTTTTCTCAAGAAACCACCGGTAATATCTAGAGGGGAATATCCCAATGGGCTGTTCTATTATAAGGATCTCGCCCTCACAGTCTATCACCATCTCTTTGATGCCCCTGCCTTCCTCTTCCACTACCACCAGTTCCTCTTCTTCTATCTCCCTGGTTATCTTAAGTCCCATCTCTGCTATTAATTCCTTTATCTCTAAAAAATCCATCACCACCTCCCTTTGTGTTTTTTTCCTTTTAGATTTAATTGCCAGTTATTTCAACCTATTAATAATAATTGTTTTAAGGTGTTATTGTTGACTTTTAAGATGGATAAGATTAATTTTCTATTTTAATAATAGGAGATGGAGTTATGAATATTGAAGGTGCATCCTCCCTTCCTTATGCATCTTCTTGGCATATTTTTGAGCCAAAATCAAACCCTGATTTTAAGGGAACCTCTCCTGGGGAGCCTAGAGATGGAGATAAAGAGGGGTTGTCTCTTTCCGCTACCAGGGAAAGAGGGGATGATAACACCTCCATCCACACCAAGGATATCTTTGGCAAGAAACTTACCCCCCAGCAGGAGAAAAAGGTTGAGGAACTGAAGCAGATAGATAGGCATGTAAGGGCCCATGAAGAGGCCCACATTGCGGCAGGAGGGCCATATGTAAGAGGTGGACCAACATATTCCTATGTGGTTGGGCCCGATGGAAAACGATATGCAGTGGCGGGGGAGGTGCAGATAGATATATCTCCCATACCAGGAGACCCAGATGCCACTATCCGCAAGGAAGAGACAGTAAGGAGGGCCGCACTTGCCCCCTCTGACCCCTCACCTCAGGACCTGGCAGTTGCAGCAAAGGCGCAACAACTAGAGATGGAGGCAGAGATGGAGAAGATGATGCAGGAGATGGAGAGGATGCGAGAGGAGACCTCCCGTATCTCCCATGCCACTCCTTCTTACATATCATATCCCACTGTCTCCCCTGTGGAGAGCCTTAAGAAGGACAAGGTCCTCTCTTATTACAATGGATTTTCTACTACCCCATCCCCTGGCTCTATTAATCTTATGGCCTGAGAGGTGAACCCCCTCTAGTATCTTCTTCTATGGCCCTTACCAGAGAGGCTATGGTGTAAGAAGAGGGTATAATATGTGCCCTACACCCAAATTCTTCCAGGGTGGAGGCAGTGATGGGGCCAATTGCAACAAGCCTTAGCCCTGTGTGCTGGAATTTTTCCCTTATGAGCTCTACAGGTACCAGCTTGAAGAAGTTTTTTACAGTAGAGGAACTGGTAAAGGTGATATAATGGACCTCTTCTCCTTTTATAAGCTCAATTATCCTCCCTGAATCCTTCTCCTCCAGCAGGGTCCTGTAAAGGGCAACCACCTCCACATTGCATCCCATTTCCCTTAGCCTTTTGGGGAGTATTTCTCGGGCCTGTGCTGCTCTGGGGATGAGTACAGAGGTTCCCTCTATGGACCTTTCCTTTAATCCAGAGATTATCTCCTCTGCCACATATCTCTCTGGCATGAAGTCAGGTATTATTCCAAAGGACTTAAGTCTCCTGGCTGTGGCAGGGCCAATGGCACACACCTTACATCCTCCCAAGGCCCTGGAATCCTTTTTTAGACCATGTAAGTTGGAAAAAAAGCAATCTACTCCATTTACCGAGGTAAAGATTATCCAGTCATATTCCCCTATCCTTTCAATTGCCCTCTCCAGGGGCTTATTTTCTTCAATAGGGACTATCTTTATGGTTGGAAATTCTATAACACATGCCCCCTTTTTTTGAAGAAGGAGGGATAGTTCACTTGCCTGATGTCTTGCCCTGGTGATTACCACCCTCTTCCCTAAAAGGGGTCTGTGCTCAAAGAAGTTGAGCTCTTCCTTAAGTTCCACAACCCTTCCTATTACTAGAAGGGCTGGGGGGGCCATGTGTGCCTTTCTAGCATCTTCTACTATCCCCTCCAGGGTGGAGGATATGCTTTTTTGGCGACAGGTGGTCCCCCACATAATAAGTGCAGCAGGGGTGGTGGGGGACATGCCCGCCTGGATGAGTCTTTCTGTTATAAGAGGGAGGTTTTTTACTCCCATAAAAAAGACCAGGGTGGATGCAGAGAGGGCAAGTGCCCGCCAGTCAAGGCTGCTTTCTTGTTTTTCCCGTGCCTCATGGCCTGTAATAAAGGTCACAGATGATGCATATTCCCTGTGGGTAAGGGGTATACCCGCATAGGCAGGGGCGGCATAGGCAGAGCTTACACCTGGTATCACTTCAAATTCTACAGAGTGTTTTTTGAGATATTGTGCCTCCTCTCCTCCCCTCCCAAAGATATATGGGTCTCCCCCCTTGAGCCTCACCACCACCTCATGTTCCCTGGCCTTTTTTACCAAAAGGGCGTTTATCTCCTCCTGGGACATGGTGTGATGTCCACCCTGTTTGCCCGCATATATTATTTCACATCCTTCCTTCACCCACTCTCTAAAGGCCTCATTTGCCAGGTAGTCATATATAATCACATCTGCCTGTTCTATAACCTCTTTTGCCCTTAGGGTGTAAAGTCCCACATCCCCTGGACCTGCTCCTACCAGATATACCTGTCCCATATATTTATCCCCTACTGGATAAACCCCTCCACCTTTGTCTTGAGGGAGAGGAGTTTTTCCTGTTTTTCCCTGTGCTGTATTAGTTTCTCCCTTTCCTTTTCCACAATCTCTCTTGGTGCCCTCTCCAGGAAGGAAGGATTAGATAGCTTTGCCTGGGTCTTGTTTATCTCCTTCTCCAGTTTGCTAAGCTGTTTCTCTAGCCTCTGGAGTTCTTTTTTAAAGTCAATAAGGCCCTCCAGGGGCACATAGAATTCGCTTTTTCCAACCACATAGGATGCGCTTGCCCGCGGTATATTATTCTCCTCCTCCTGGAGGGTTATTCCCTTTAATCTTGCCAGAGACACGATTACGTCCCTGTTTTGTTCCAGAAATGTCTTTTCCTCTCCCCTGCATACTCCAATGAGGCTCAACCTCTGGCCTGGATTCATCTCAAATTCAGACCGGATATTCCTTACTCCCACTACTACATTTTGAAAAAATTCCATCTTTTCCTCCAGGGAAGCATCCTCAAACCCTGGATTCTCTTGAGGATAAGGTATCCTAGAGAGGTCCTTTTCCCCTACGCCAGGTAGAGAGTTCCACAACTCCTGGGTGATAAATGGTATAAATGGGTGAAGCAGGATAAGGAGGGTGGAAAAGGTGTGGTGGAGACAGTTTTGGGCCCTAGCTTTCAAGGAGTTATCCTCGCTGTATAGCTCTATTTTTATCATCTCCAGATACCAGTCACAGTAGGTGTGCCAGAAAAAGGAGTAGAGCCGCTGGGCCGCTTCATTAAAATAATATCCCTCTAGGGCCCTTTCCACATCCCTTTTTAGTCCTTCCAGGGCATGGAGGATGTACTGGTGTGCAAAGGAGAGTTCCTCTTTTGTGATTTTTTTGCCAATATTGTCTTCTTCCAGGTTCATAAAGACAAATCTCCCTGCATTCCATATTTTATTTATAAAGTGCTTATATCCTTCAATGCGGGCCTCAGATAATTTTATGTCCCTTCCCATTGCCGCAAAGGCAGTGAGGGTGAATCTCAGCGAATCTGCCCCATACCTTTCTATCATAATGAGGGGGTCTATTACGTTTCCCAGGGACTTGCTCATCTTCCTTCCCTGTTCGTCCCGTACCAGGGCATGGATATATACATCCTTAAATGGGACCTCTCCCATAAAGTGGAGGCCCATCATCATCATCCTGGCCACCCAGAAGAAGATAATGTCAAATCCCGTAACCAGTGTAGAGGTGGGATAATAGAACTTTAATTCCTTTGTGGCAGAGGGCCACCCAAGGGTTGAGAAGGGCCACAGGGCAGAGGAGAACCAGGTATCAAGCACATCTTCTTCTTGAAGGATGTGGGTGGAGTCACATTTGGGGCACCTTTCAAGGTCTGAGGTGGATACAGAGACCTCCCCACATTCCTCACAGGTCCAGGCGGGGATGCGATGCCCCCACCATATCTGGCGGGAGATACACCAGTCTCTAATGTTGTCCAGCCATTCAAAATAGGTCTTTGTCCACATCTCAGGAAAGAAGCGGGTCCTTCCCTCCTCCACTGCTTTTTTTGCCTCTCTGGCAAGGGGAGCGGCCTTTACAAACCATTGTTTTGACACCAGGGGCTCAATAATGGTTTTACACCTGTAGCAATGCCCCACCTTGTGTTCCATCTCTTCTATCTTTTCCAGGAGTCCATGGGCCTTAAGGTCCTCAACTACCTTTTTCCTGCATTCAAACCTATCCATTCCCCTGTATCTATCCCCTGCCTCTGGTGTCATACATCCATCTTCATCTATAACCTTTATGAGTTCCAGACCATGTTTTCTCCCAAGCTCAAAGTCATTGGGGTCGTGGCCAGGGGTCACCTTGAGGCATCCTGTACCAAACTCCATGTCAACATATTCATCTCCAATTATAGGTATTATGCGGGAGGTCAGAGGAAGTTTCAGTCTTTTACCTATAAGGGACCCATATCTTTCATCCGCGGGATTTACTGCCACTGCAGTATCTCCCAACATGGTCTCTGGCCTTGTGGTGGCCACTACCACAGCACCTTCTCCATCTTTTAAGGGGTATTTTATATAATAAAGCTTCCCTTTTTTTTCCTCGTGTTCCACCTCCAGGTCCGCGAGGGCGGTGTGACATCTGGGACACCAGTTTATCATATAATCTCCCTTGTATATGAGTCCTTCCTTATAGAGACGTACAAACACTTCCCTCACTGCCCTGGATAGACCCTCGTCCATGGTGAAACGCAATCGGGACCAGTCCACAGAGGCCCCTAGGGCCTTTATCTGGTTCAGTATCTTTCCTCCGTATTCTTCCTTCCATTTCCAGACCCGTTCTATAAATCTCTCTCGTCCCAGGTCGTGGCGGCTAAGTCCTTCTCTGGCAAGGGCCTTTTCCACCACATTTTGAGTGGCAATCCCTGCATGGTCTGTTCCGGGCACCCACAAGACATTAAATCCCTTTTGTCTCCTGTATCTACATAGGATATCCTGAAGTGTTATATTCAGGGCATGTCCCATGTGGAGAGTCCCTGTTACATTGGGAGGGGGGATTACTATGCAGTAAGGTTCGCCTCCCTTATTTGGATCTGCCCTAAAGGTATTTTTCTCCTCCCACTCTCTTATCCATTTTTTTTCTATTTTAGAAGACTCATAGGACTTGCTCAGGGAAATCTGTGTCATGATGCGTTCTCCAATGTTATGCAAAGTGTTATTCAATTATAGACAATTGCCCGCTTTTTTTCTAAATAAAGATAGATTTATTGGGCAATAGGGCCACTTATCCTTTTGGAGGCCCTTAACCTGGCCTGATTTATGGTTGAACATAACTATAAATACCACTAACTTGGGTTTGTCAAGTAAGGAGTATCCAATGATAATAGACGTTCATGTCCATGTGGCGCCAGAGGAGGTGAGAGAGAATAGGGAGAGATTTCTAGAGGGAGAACCAGAGTTTTCCCTCATCTATTCCGATCCCAGGGCAAGGCTGGTTGGGGGAGAAGAGGTTATTGAGCAGATGGATAGAGATGGAGTGGATGTCTCAGTTATATTTGGATTCCCCTGGCGAAGGGAGGAGACCTTTCGTTTGAATAATGATTATGTAATTGAGATGGCATCCAGGTTTAAAGGGAGGCTTATTCCCTTTTGTTGTCTGGATTTTAGGAATAAAAATGCCCTGAAGGAGGTTGACAGATGCTTTTCTTTAGGGGCAAAAGGCGTTGGGGAGCTTGCGCTTTATTCTAGTGACATAACAGGGGGAGCAAGGGAGGAGCTCTTAAAGGTGGCCCGCCTATGTAGAGAGGCAGATGTGCCCATCCTCCTCCACACCAATGAGCCGGTGGGACACCATTATCCAGGTAAGAGCCCAATGACCCTGAGGGCCCTGTATGAGTTAATTAAAGAGTCACCTGAAAGTAGATGGATTTTGGCACACATGGGAGGAGGCTTACCTTTTTTTGCCTACCTCAAAAGGGAGTGTGAGGAGGTACTGAGAAATGTGTATTTTGATATTGCGGCAATGCCCTTTCTCTACAAACCAGTGGCCCTTAAGGTGATGATGGAGGCAGTGGGGAGTGATAGATTCCTCCTAGGTACAGATTTTCCCCTTTTGCCCCCTTCTCGTTATTATAGAGAGCTTGGGCAATCTCCCCTTTCTGAGGAGGAAAAGGCATTGGTATTGGGCAAAAATGCAAACAAACTTTTTAGGGAATAGGTGATGGATGTGGGAAATTTAGAGGATGTAAAAAGGATATATTTTGTCCCTGCTGGGGGATATGGACTTAGCAAGGGGGTCCCCAGATATCTTGCCGCATGTCTAGGCACATGCGTTGGTGTGGGATTGGTGGATAAAAGAAAGAAGGTTGGGGCCCTTGCCCATGTGATAATCCCCTCCAAATGTGGAGAGATTGAGGCAGAGGCAAGCCTATGTGCAGCAGAGGTGGTTCCATTCCTGCTGGAAAAGCTCATTGCCGCAGGGGCAACTAGAGAAAATTTGGTTGCAGGGGTTGCAGGGGGGCTTTCTTTTGATGGTGGATGGGTGAACCACTATGGGGCCCTGTCCCTTTCCTTTATAAAAAATAGTCTTAAGGAGATAGAGATCCCCATAGTGTTTTTAGAGACCATGGAGCATCTAAACGCAAGTTTTGTCCTGGATATAGCAAGGGCCAGATTTTTCTGTAAGGACCTATTTGGAGAGTACCTCCCTGAAAGTTCCAGCAAGGCTGTTGAGTATCCCAGGATTGAGGAGGCCATTAATACCCTGCGTCCCTTATCCAGTGTGGTGCTCAGGATAATAGAGCTCCTTGGCTCAGTGAATTTTAAAATAACTGAGGTGGTGGAGGAGATAAAAAAGGACGAGGTGATGATAGCCAGGCTCCTCAAGATATGTAACTCCGCCATGTTTTCCCCGGCAAAAAGGATAGATTCTGTGGAGAAGGCCATTATATTCCTGGGGAGCAGAAACCTCTTGAAGATAGTGTTTTCTGCCTATGTGGAGGAATTTTTGGGAGAAGATAAGGGATATTCCCTGAGACGAAACGGCATGTATAATCACTCCATGGTGGTGGGGTTTATATCTGAACTTTTGGGCAGGGAGGTGGATATTGCCCCGGATGTTGCATATACCTATGGGATGCTTCATGATATAGGCAAGAAGGTCCTGGACGTGTTTGCTTCAAGGCAAAAGAAGAATCTCTACAGTGAACTGGTGAAGGGGAGGAACCTCCTGGAGGTAGAGAGGGAGTTATTTCAAATAGATCACTGTGAAGCAGGGAAAATACTTGCCAGTAAGTGGAATTTTCCTTCAGAGTTAAAAGAGGTTATCGCCCATCACCATAATCCCATGGAGGACAATTCCCTTTATACCAAAGTGGTATATCTTGCAGATGTAATGGCAAACCATTTTTTTTCTGGACACATAATAGATGAGACTTCTATAAAGTATTTTGATGAGACCCTGGATCTACTAGGTCTTTCTTACTCTCATCTACAGGAACTCATGAAGCAGATACCTTATAAGAGATTGGCCTATGAAGAATAAGAATCCCCTGTGGGGGGTATTGCTGTTGGTTTCACTGTTTTTATTTCTATCTCTATTTTTGACTGCAAGCTCCTGGGCCATCTCCAGAGACCTTTCCATTGTGGAGAAGCGGGCAGAACAGGGGAGTGTGGTGGATATGTATCTTTATGGGAGGAGCCTGGTGCTTGGGGATATGGGGGTAAGGGATGTATCAAAGGGGATAAGATATCTGGAGAAGGCCGCTAACAAGGGGTATTCGCCGGCTATCCTATTCCTCGCCAGGATATATGAAAAAGGGCTGGGGGGTGTAAAGAGAGACTACCTCCGGGCCTTTTATTGGTATAGAAAGGGAGAGAAAGAGGGTATTGTGGTTGCCAGGATGAAATTAAGGGCCCTTGAGTGGTCCTCAAATGCCACCAGGAAGGATTCGGTGATCCTCTTTGGTGTTAATCTTCCATATGCCACCAGGTTTATATTCAGGTATGTGCTTCAAAAGACCGGGGCACAGCCCATCAGGCTAGAGGATAATTCCTTTTGTGATGTCTTTGATTCCCAGAAGCTTATTTCAGGTACTGACCGGCTTCAGGTATGTTTTGATAGGGCGGGGAGATTTGTCCTGCTGGAATATAGGTATCCTCCACGTAAGAGGGGATATGAAAAGATCCTTGCCTCTATGCTCTCACGTCTTAAGAAGAGATATGGGGATCCCAAGACCATTACTCGGTATGGAAAGGTGGATGAATATAGATGGAAAAAGGGCCCCATAGATATATATTTTTGGATAGAACCCAGGACCGATACAGCATTTTTGAGGTATGTATGTGTCTCTCACTATCGGCAGCTCCTGGAATACTTAAAAGAGCACAAAAAGGGAAGGAAGGACCTCCCCAGGCTTCATTTTTATTAGGGCCCTTGAAGGGGAGAGGGGAGCCAATCTCTATGTTGTAAAACTAGAGGGGAAGGGACTCAGAGATAACCTCCTTCTCCAGAGTGGGGGCAGAGGGAATAGGAGAGAAATTACACATCTCAGCGTGAAATATAGGGAAATGGAAGAAATAAAATAGACGGTAAAAAACACCTATAACAGGGGGGTAATCTTACCCCTTAATGAAAGTGTGATTTAACTAATCATTATGAAGATAAGAATCTCTCCATATGCCTTTCCCATTCTATTTTTTGCATTAGTGATATTAAGTGGTGCCACACTGCTCCACATGCCTTTTAGCCTAAAGGGCAGGGCCATCTCCTGGATAGATGCCCTATTTACTGCCACCTCTGCCACATGTGTTACAGGTCTGGTGGTAGTGGATACAGGCTCCACTTTTACCAGGGTGGGACAGATAGTTATTGTCTCCCTTATCCAGATAGGGGGTCTTGGCATAATGACCATTACCTCCCTTATATTTTATCTGTGGAGCCGCAGGATATCCCTTACGGATCGTATTGCAGTTGGTCAGGGGCTACTCCATGATCCCACGTTCTCCCTTGGTAGCTTTCTGGTGAGATTGGTAGTTATTACCTTTGCCATTGAAGCCACTGGGGCACTACTCCTCTATGTACATTCCCCTAAAGATTTTCCAGTATTTTCTGCTGTGTTTCATTCCATCTCTGCCTTCTGCAATGCGGGTTTTTCCCTAAACAAGGACAGCTTTGTCCATTTTCAGTCAGATGTATGGGTTAATATGGTTATAATGGGACTTATTGTCCTGGGGGGACTGGGTTTCTCTGTGTTACAGGAACTGCTATCCTATGTTAGCTCCCTTGTAAGAGGGGAGAGGGTGAGACTTAGCTGGTATTCAAGGGTGGTGCTTACCACCACCTGTTATCTCATCTTTGGAGGGGCCCTTCTCATTTTTGTGGCAGAATATCTGGGCCATAATTTTCATGGGGGACTCCTCTCTTCTGTGTTGGTCTCGCTTTTTCAGTCGGTGACCTGCAGGACTGCTGGATTCAACACTGCTAATATTGCCCATTTCACCAATGTTTCCCTCCTTATCATGATAACTCTCATGTTCATTGGAGCGGCACCTGGCTCATGTGCAGGGGGTATAAAGGTAACCACCTTTCGTACCATCTTGGCATTTGCAAAGTCCCAGATCTTTAATAAAGGGGAACAGGCGGTTATAGGCAATTTTGCCGTTAAAAAGGAAGATGTAAATAAGGCACTGATATTGTTTGTATTCTCCACTGGACTTATCTTTATTTCTATTATGGTCCTTAATATGACCGAGGGGGGGGATGTGTCTCACTTTATGGCGAGGGGGTTATTTCTGGAGATATTATTTGAGGCAGTATCTGCCTTTGGTACAGTTGGGCTTTCCACGGGACTTACCCCTCATCTGAGCTTTCTGGGAAAGTCCATCATCATTGCTCTGATGTTTATAGGAAGGCTTGGACCTATACTTTTTCTCTCCTTTATTCAGCATATTCAGGAAGAACCCAGGTTTTCCTGGCCTGAAGAAAATATACTAATTGGATAGGGAGTATCTTATATGGCAAAGAATCTCTTTATTGGGGTAATAGGATTGGGGAAATTCGGGATTTCCCTGGGAAGGACCTTGATCAACATGGGATATGAGGTCCTTGGGGTGGATAGGGATGAAGAGGCAGTGAGAAAGGCCCAATCCATATTTACCCAGGTATATAGGGCAGATGTGAGTGACAAAAAGGTACTGGAGCAACTGGGATTCAAGGATGTTACCCATGCAGTGGTGAGTGTGGGTTCCTCTATCTCCACCAGTTCCATGGTCTCTTTTTATCTAAAGGAGCTTGGCGTTCCCCAGGTATGGGTAAAGGCCATTAATGAGGACCATGAAAAACTTTTGAAAAAGATCGGTGTGGATCACGTGGTAATACCAGAGAGGGCGGCGGCCCAGGAACTTGCACTTAGGATGGCCCTGCCTGGGTTTCTGGAGATCCTTCCCTTTGGAAAGAGCGTGGTGATACAGGAGAAGAGGGTGGAGAGGTGGGCAGAGAAGACCCTTAAAGATCTGGACCTTGCAAATAGATATCATGTTCAGGTAATAGCCATAAGACGAGAGGGAGAGAGCGAATACCGATTCGTGCCCAGGGGGGAAGATGTTTTGAAGAGGGGAGATGTGCTCATTATAATTGGAGAGATGGAAAACCTTGCCAGGGTAAACTCTTAAATATAGAGGAGATGGATCTGGTGAAAAACATCATAAGAAGGCTATTTTCTCGCACAAGGGGAGGAGAATCCTATATTGAAGAGTTGAAGATGCATGTGGAGAAGGAAAATCCTGTACTCAAGGAGGTGGTGGAGGCCTTTGAGACCCTGGACGCTATCCTCAGACGATTGGGATATTTCCACAGGGAAGACTCCCTTACAAAGAAGATGTCCTGGTGGCCTGTTATTTCAGTACTGGGCACATATTCTGCTGGCAAGTCCTCCTTTATAAATTTCTACCTGGACTATCCCCTTCAAGAGACCGGTGTCCAGGCTGTGGATGATAAATTTACTGTAATATGCTACTCCCCTGAGAAACAGATAAGGATACTCCCTGGCTTTGCCCTGGACTCTGATCCTCGTTTCCCCTTCTACAAGATAAGCTCTGCCATAGAACAGGTGTCTCCTGGAGAGGGGGCCTATCTGGATTCATATCTACAGTTAAAGACCTGTCCCAGTCCTGCCCTGAAGGGAAAGATAATTATAGATTCCCCTGGCTTTGACGCAGATGAGAAAAGGGGGTCGGTGTTGAGGATAACAGATAGGATAATAGACCTATCTGATCTGGTACTCATATTTTTTGATGCAAGACATCCGGAACCAGGCTCAATGAAGGACACACTTGAACACCTGGTAAAGACTACAGTTAAGAGGAGGGATGCCAACAAGTTTCTTTACATATTGAATCAGATGGATGTCACTGCCAGAGAGGACAATCTGGAGGCGGTGTTTGCATCCTGGCAGAGGGCCTTGGTTAGATATGGAGTGAGTGCTGGTAAATATTTTTGTATATACAATCCTCACTCGTGCGTGGTAATTGAGGATGAAGAAATAAGGCGGAGGTATGAGCGGAAGAGGGATGAGGACCTTAAGGCCATATTTGAGAGAATTGAACAGGTAAAGGTGGAGAGGGTCTATAGGTTAGTGGCCCTGGTGAAGTATCATGTGGAGGTGGTGGAAGAGGAGATACTTCCTGTACTAAAGGACTTCAGGGATTCCCTAAGAAGGAGGATATTTTTGTGGGAAGGAATGGCCATGATTATATTTTTTGCGGCCTTCTGGGGGATTTCTGCCCTTATCTCCTCCCAGGGGCTCTTTCACTCCCTTTTTCATACTTTCTCTGTGATGTTTTCTTCTCCCCTGTATATGGCCCTTAGCTCTATAGTGCTCATGGGGGTCTTTGGGTTACACCTTATGTGTAAAAAGAAGGTGGGAGAATCCCTCAAGGATGCCTTTTTAAAGGAGGTGAAGGAGACAAAGAGGCCCTATTTTGCCCGGGCCTTTGAAAAGAATATTAGGTGGTGGAGTCCTGTATTCTTTAAGGCCTCGCCTGTGGGATGGAGTAAGGAATGTGACTCTCTCCTGGATGCATTAAAATCCAGGACCAGGGAGTTCATCCAGAGGTTAAACAGGGAGTTTACCAATCCCTCGGGATATGTCCCTCTGCTTCCTGGCAAAGACAGAGAGATAGGGGGATAGGGGATGGTATTTTTCAAGAAAGAGATAAACAGGGGGACCCCTGAGCCTTCTCCCCTCTCCCCTGGGGCAGTGATAGATTCCAGGGACCTGGATATAGTGGAAATCCCCCTGGAGGCAGTGGCCGCTTATTGGCTTTCTATAAAAAAGGTATCGGGAAAGGGGGGCCGCTCTCTTAATCGTGCCATAAAACAGGAGGCGGAATACACCACAGAGCCATTTGTAAAATATCTCCTGGAGATGCTCCTTTCCTCCTTTTCAGATGAGGAGATAAGGAGATATGCCTCATTCAAGATAAAGACCATGCTCAGGGAACTCCAGCGGAGGTTTGTACTCATAAGTATTGGTGTCCTTGGAGTGGCGGCAAAGGAAAATCCTGGTCAGGTCCTTATCAGGCTCATGTCCAAATTCCCCATCCCTCCTGCCTCTGAGAGGAAGATCTTCAAGGGTGCCCAGGAGTCCCTTCGCTTATACGAGGAGGGCAAAAGTCCTACTGTGGATATCTCCCATACCCAGCACCCCGAGATACTAATAACCAATCTCATCTTTTACTGTATGCTCGCTAGGAGAAGGGGGGCTAGGGAATGTAGTCCCCTTAGTGAAAAGGCCAATTCCCCCCTCTTTAGGGAGGGGATAAGCCTTATTGTGGATGGCTTTGACAGGGATTTTATAAAGTATCGCCTCAATCTTCAGCAGAGAGAAGTACTCTCTGAGACCGAGCAGAAGATGAATATGTCTGTTGAGATGGCCCTTGCCCTGAGACGGGGGGTCTCCTATGAGGATATGTTTAAGATAGCATCCAGTTTTTTGATATAAATTTTCCCCTTGACAGTTTCACCCCTGATATATTTTCCCCTGCCCACCCTCTGGTGAGCAGGGGAAAATGACCTTAGCTGTTTTCTCTTTTTATCTTCTCAATGAGTTGCTGGAGTTCCTCTGTCTGCTGAGACAACTCTCCCATGGCCTCTGCAGCCTGTTGCACCCCGGAAGTGGTGGATTCTGCAAGGGTGGATACCTGCTCAATGCTTCTGGTTATTTCTTCACTGGCAGAGGACTGCTCTTCCGCTGCAGTAGCAATGTTTCTCACCTGATCCGCACTGTGCTGAGAGAGTTCCACTATCTCCTGAAGGACCCTGCCTGATTCCTCTACCTTTTCCGTGGCCCTGTTCACTGCATCCAGGGCATCCTGGAGACTCTTGTTACTGCGGTTAGTGGATTCCTGGATATGGGTGATGTTTTCCGCCACCTGTTTTGTGGCCGACATGGTATTTTCTGCAAGTTTCCTCACTTCATCT
>Ga0256914_1002106_pt1 | contig 16920 bp, 16 predicted proteins | sample HulkmetaG_FD_191571 | JGI IMG/M metagenome (GOLD analysis project Ga0256914, IMG submission 191571) | Hydrothermal chimney microbial communities from Main Endeavour vent field at the Juan de Fuca Ridge, Pacific Ocean - Hulk | ecosystem: Environmental > Aquatic > Marine > Hydrothermal vents ... | reverse complement strand
GGTTCTCTGGTAGAAGAAGGCGATGCGGTGCAACAGGAAAACGGCCTGGACTGGATTTATACCTGTACGGTTGATAATACGGATACTTCCGGTGACAAAATTGTGGTTAAAGCCAGTGATAAGCCTGGGAATATTGCAACGGGTGAAGAAATTATTTCTTAAGAAAAAGGAAAAAAGATTAAAGATGAAAGATGAAAAGGGGGAGGCAGGGAAGCCTTCCTTAAAAAAATAGAGAGAATAAATAGACCGATTGGGCGGTATACAGACGAGAGAATGAAAAAATTTTTAATTTAAGTAATTATTATCTTATTTTAATGAATTATGCTAAAAACAATGTGTTAGCTATGTACTTTTATCTTTTTAATATCAAAAATCAAATTTACCGATTTGGGTATACTTTATCTTTAGGTTAGAGATAAAGTTTTTTATATAAAAGATACAATAGTATTGTATAAAATAGGCAGATTTTTAAATAATAATGATAAAATTATTAAATATTATTCAATTTAAGATTGCGAGCGGGCACGAACGAAGTATACGCGCGAAGAAAAACATTATCGCCTCGTTTTTTATAAAAGGTGCAAGCATTGTTATAGGCTTTTTAATTGTTCGTATAACGATTGATTATTTGGATACAGAAAAATATGGCATTTGGTTGACATTGACGTCTTTTTTTACATGGTTTGCTTTCTTTGAGTTGGGGTTGGGAAACGGTTTACGTAATAAATTAGCTGAAGCCCTAGCTATGCAGGATTATAGGTTGGGAAAAATATATGTGAGTACAACATATGCCTCATTAACATTGATTATTGGTTTTGTTGCGTTAGTTTTCTTTTTGCTCAATAATTTTATTGATTGGACAATTATCTTAAATACGAATAAAGCTTTGAAAACTGAACTGTCAAAGTTAGCACAAATCGTATTTGGTTTTTTTTTTATTAGATTTATTGTTAAACTGATTGGCACTGTTTTATATGCCGACCAAAGGCCAGCTATGGCTAACGCTCTGAATCCTTTAAGCAATTTATTGTCTTTGGTGTTTATATATCTATTAACAAAATATACCAAAGGTTCATTAATTTATTTAGGATGGATTATGAGTGTAACCCCAGTGGCAGTTTTATTGGGTGCTACTTTTTTTTTTTATGGGGGTAAATATAAATTAATTGCTCCATCTTTAAAATATATTAAATTAAAATATGCCAAAAGTTTGCTGACTTTGGGAGCTAAATTTTTTCTGATTCAGGTGTCAGGACTTATAATGTTTCAATCGAGCAATATTATAATTGCCCAATTTTTAGGCCCCAAGGAAGTAACAGTTTATAATGTTGCTTATAAATATTTTTCTATTTTAATAATGGTTTTTTCTGTGATTACTACCCCCTTTTGGTCAGCGTATACGGAGGCATGGGTAAATAAAGATATTAAGTGGATTAAAAATACAATCAATAAATTACTAAACATTTGGATGCTTTTAGGGGGCGTTGGAGTTTTAATGCTTGTTTTTTCACCATTTTTTTATCATTTATGGTTAGGTAATCGCGTTGTTGTCCCATTTAAACTTTCATTTGTTTTGCTATTATATTTTATTACATATACTTTTGGTGGAATTTTTAACATGTTTATAAATGGGGTCGGTAAAATAAAACTACAGGTTATAAGTAGTTTTGTAGGCTCTCTCTTGTTTGTTTTTTCGGCAATCATATTCATAAAATTTTTTGGCTTGGGGGTTATAGGCCTGGTTGTAGCCTCAATTCTTGCAAATTTTAACGGATATATATTAACGCCTATTCAATATAAAAAGTTAATCACTGGCACGGCCAGCGGAATTTGGGATAAATAACAAATGAAAGTCCTTTGGTTTTCGAATACACCTGCGGGCTATGATCGGATAATAAATAATGGGAAAAGTCAAAAATCTATTACGGGAACTTGGATGTCTGCGATCGCACAGGCTATTACGGCATTCGATGAGAAAATAAAAATTGCTATTGCTTTTAATTCTGCTTCAAAAAGCCCTAAATTGGCTTATAAAAATTTGATTTATTATCCGATTTTTTTGAAGCATAAAAGAAATATGATAACTAAACTATTATTTAAGGCAAGACATAAAATTATTTATAATGAATATATTAACGAATATTTAAAGATTATTGAAGATTTTAAACCCGATTTGGTTCATATCTTTGGATCGGAAGGTCCTTTTGGCTTGATTGCCCGATATACTACACTTCCGGTTGTCCTATCGATACAGGGAGTTCTTACGGTTATCGAAGAGAAATATTTTATGGGTATACCTAAAAGAATACTATATAAAACAGATGGTTTCTTTAGAAAGATTAAATTTTCGGATTACAAATCCGAATATCGTATTTTCCAGAAAAAGGCGGCTCGTGAAAGAGAAATTTTAAAGAATATAAAATATATTATTGGAAGAACAGATTGGGATAGAAGGATTGCTTCTGTTTTGGCTCCAAATGCTCAATATTTTTATAATGATGAAGTATTACGAGAAGAATTCTATTTGGCAGAACCTGCGAAATTGGACTTGAAAGAAAAAATTACCATTTCCACAATAACGGGGCCGGCGCCTTACAAAGGGTTGGAGACAATTTGTAAATCTGCGATTTTATTAAGAAATATAGGCATTGATTTTGTTTGGCATGTTGGAGGAGTTACGATACACGATCGTTTAATCAAAGCAATTAAACGAATGTTTAAAAATGAATGTCCGTTCGATCGACTGATGTTCCATGGGCGATTAGATGCACAAGAAATAATAAATATTTTGTCAAAGACTAATATATATGTAATGCCTTCTCATATAGAAAATAGTCCTAATAATTTAAGCGAAGCTATGTTATTAGGGATACCTTGTATCGCCACATCCGTGGGAGGGGTAAGCAGCTTATTAGAAGATGGTAAAGAAGGAATTTTGATTCAGGACAACGATCCCTGGGAACTTAGTGGTGCTATTTTAGAAATAATAAAAAATTATGATTTGGCCAAAGAATATGGTTTGAATGCTAGGAAAAGAGTGTTGAAAAGTTATAATAAAGAAAAAATTTCGGACGATCTTTTAAATATTTATTTAAAAATTCTAAAAGTAAGAGAGAAAAATTGAGCTCATTAATAGTAGAACATAAAATTAAGAATGATTTTCTTGAAAATTTTTTAATTTTACTAATAATTTTTATTACAGCTAATGCATCTTCATTATTGACAGATAGTTTTATACTTGTAATATCAATTTTTTTAGGATTTATCTTTTTTTTAAAAAGATATAAAATTGATAAAATTATAATAATAGTTATAATTTATTTTTTATTTATTAATTTAATATCATTTTATTATAATAAAACAACATTTAATAAAATTACATTTTTGGGATTTATTTTAAAAATAATATATTCTTATTTTTTACTGAAAATTATTGGAGAAAATATATTTTATAAATTAGAAAAAATTATCTTTTTATTAACTTTAATTAGTATCCCAATATTTATTATTCAGTTCTTTTTCCCTTCGTTATTTTATTCATTAAGTAACATATTAAATTTTATTACTAGAGATGAACAAAAAAAAATAGGAGGATGGTATGTAATTTTTTATATGTTTAGCGCTTGGTTTCCTCATAGGAATTCAGGCTTTATGTGGGAACCTGGGGCATTTGCTTTTATGATCTTACTAGGAATGAGTATATATTTTTCTTATTATGGCAAAATTATTATAAATAAACGAATTATCGTTTATATTATTGCGTTGATATTAACTTTTTCTACAATGGGATATTTGGCTCTTTTTCTCTTATTGACCTATTATTTTGTGCAACGTAAAAAGTTTATATTCATCATATTTGCTTTACCTTTTTTAGTTCCTTTATTAAAACAATTTTTTTTGCTAGATTTTATTGCTCCCAAATTAAATTTATATTTCCACACATTGGGAAATTATTATAATGTCAGGGGGGCAGAGTATATTAAGGGTAGTCGCTTTACGTATTTTTTATTTGCAATACAGCAAACGCTTATTTGGCCATTAGGCTATGGGATTGTACCAAGTAAAAATATGTTTCATTCTTTTTATAGTATGGTAAATGGTGTCGGTACAATAAGCAAAATTTTGATTTATTGGGGGTGGATAGGAATTATTTTCTTTGTATTTTCCATAATAAAATTTTATAAAGTGTTATTTAATAAGTTTGATAACAATATTATAATTGTATCCATTATTTTGCTAATAGCTTTTTTTTCGAATCCTTTAGAAAAATCACCAATTTTGTTTATTATTTTATTTTATCCATATATTTATAGGAATTTAAAAAATGCTAGAAGAAAAGAACTTGTTAATTACCGGTGGGACCGGATCGTTCGGTAATGCGGTTCTAAATCGCTTTGTAAACTCGGATTTATTTAAGGAAATACGTATTTTTAGCCGCGATGAAAAAAAACAGGATGATTTACGCAAAAAATTAAACAATCCGAAGGTAAAATTCTATATTGGCGATGTCCGTGATCCTCTGAGTATTGATTCAGCCATGATCGGTGTGGATTATGTATTCCATGCCGCTGCATTAAAACAGGTGCCAACTGCGGAATTTTTCCCCTGGGAAGCCATCAAAACCAATTCTTTGGGCGCCTTAAATGTGATTAATTCGGCCATAAGGCATGGGGTTAAAAAGGTTGTGGTTTTAAGTACGGATAAGGCTGTTTATCCTATCAATGCTATGGGCATGTCCAAGGCGTTGATGGAAAAGATCATGATTGCCAAGTCGAGAGAAACCAATCATCATACTGTACTCTGTGGCACGCGCTACGGCAATGTCATGGCTTCGCGCGGTTCGGTTATTCCATTGTTTGTAGAGCAAATAAAGGCCGGTAAACCGTTAACCATTACCGATCCCAATATGACACGTTTTATGATGACGCTGGATGAGGCGGTAGATTTGGTACTATATGCATTTGAACATGCAGAACCGGGTGACATTTTTGTACAAAAGGCGCCGGCAGCAACCATTGGGGATTTGGCAAAGGCTTTGTTGGAATTGTACCATGCGGATAATGAAATTCGTATTATTGGTACCCGGCATGGAGAAAAATTATACGAGTCGTTGGTTAACCGAGAAGAAATGGCCAAAGCGATCGACTTGGGACGGTATTACCGTATTCCTGCTGATACCCGGGATTTAAACTATGCCCTATATTTTTCAGAGGGACAGGAAAAAATATCGAAAGTTGATGAATATACATCGCATAATACAGAGCGTTTGGATGTGGAAGGAACTAAAAAGCTGCTTCTTAAATTGGAGATGATCCGGAAGGATCTTGGGATCGAATAAAGTGGGAAGGTGGCAGGGTGAAAATGTGGATTTTAATGGGCGATTTATAATTTTTGAACTAATGATGGCGAATTTATGGGGTTTAAGAACAATCAGCCTAAAATAATTGAAGGCGGTATTTTTACGGATGAGCGAGGAACAATTCGCTTTGCCAATGAATTTATATTGAATCATGTTAGGCGTTTCTATGTTATTGAACACAACGATGCATCTACCATTCGTGCCTGGCAAGGACATAGATTGGAAACAAAGTATTTTTTCCCTATTAAAGGTTCTTTTGTTTTAGCCTGGGTTAAAGTTGATGATTTTGAGAATCCGGATAAAAATTTACAAGCCGAGTTTACCATATTAAATGCGGATAAAAATTTAAGAGTTTTATATTTACCATCCGGATACGCTAATGGATTTAGGGCGTTGGACAACAATTCCATATTAGGCATTTTTTCAAATTTGGATGTAGAAGAATCTGCCAGAGATATAATCCGCTTTCCGGCAGATTGGTGGTTCAATTGGAATAAACATTTTAGTGAGTCGTAAATGAAGAAAGTTGGAATTACCGGGCAAGCCGGTTTCGTAGGCAGACATTTATTTAATTTTCTAAAATTAAAGAAGAATATTGAACTGATCCCTTTTGAAGACGATTTTTTTTATGATGAAAGCACATTGAGAAAATTTGTTCGCCAGTGTGACGTGATTGTGCATCTGGCGGCAATGAATCGCCATAATGACCCTCAGATACTCTATAACAAAAATGTCGAGTTAGTCCTGCGGCTCATAAATGCTATGGATCAGACTAATGTACGGCCCCATGTTATTTTTGCTTCTTCTACACAAGAAGATTTGGATAATCCTTACGGACGTTCAAAAAAAGAAGGAAGGAAGCTCCTTTCTACCTGGGCAAATGAAAACGGAGCAAAATTTACGGGGCTGATTATTCCGAATATTTTTGGCCCTTTCGGCCAGCCGTATTATAATTCCGTGGTCGCAACATTCTCTCATCAATTGACGCATGGGGAAAAACCAAAAATTTTGAGCGATAAAGAAATCAATCTGTTGTACGTTGGGAATCTTGTCAGGAAAATATATGAGATTATTGAGGCCGAAAAAGAAGAGGCAGTGCTCCGTTTATCTTTTGATAAAAAAATTTATGTTTCGGAAATTTTGGAGAAATTGGTAGAATACAAAACGACGTATTTTCAGAACGGTATTTTACCGGACCTTAAAGATAACTTTGATATTAATTTATTTAATACCTTCCGCTGTTATATCGATTTAGATAAATTTTTCCCATACAATTTAAAGATCAATCGAGACGAGCGGGGGGCGTTTGTGGAAGTGACAAAGACTAACATTGGAGGACAGTTTTCCTTTTCTTCCACAAAGCCGGGGATTACCAGGGGCAATCATTTTCATACTCGTAAGATCGAACGCTTTATTGTTATAAAGGGGAAAGCAAAGATTGAAATGCGTCGGATCGGTACGGAGAAAGTTTTTTCTTTTGAATTGGATGGAGAGAACCCTTCCTTTGTGGATATGCCGATTTGGTACACCCACAATATAACAAACATAGGGGAAGAAACATTATATACTTTATTCTGGATAAATGAATTTTATGATCCGAATGATCCCGACACATTTTTTGAGAAGGTCTAAACAAAGGTCTAAACAGTGGAATTGTGAAACAGTGAAAAGATAAAATAGAAAATAAAAAATTATGAATTCTGAATTAAAAAGTTATAAAGACATTCAATTGTAGAAAGTTAGCATGAATTTTGTTACAGATGTTTCTAAATTCACCAAAGAATTTCCTAAAGATGAGATCTATGGCTTAACATCTCAAATTGGAAGAAGTTGTAGTTTTGTACCAAGCAATATTGCGGAAGGTGCCGGTAGAAAAGGGACAAAGAAATTTTATGGATTGCTAATGGCTCTTTGTCTGAATTGGAGCTTTAGATCGAGTTGGCAAAAAGATTGGGATATTTTAATCAGACAACCGAAGTTTTTGGAAAAATAAGATATATTCGAAGAATGCTGCATGGACTTATTTCTTCTCTGAATAAAAAGAGGGTATAATGTTTTTACTTTTATACCTTTTCACATTTCCACTTAAATAAATTAGCAATGGATATATGTATATGAATAAAACTGTTGATAATCAATTAGGAATTAATAAACTAAAGGTAATGACCTTTGTCGGAACTCGTCCGGAAATTATTCGTTTATCGGCGACTATTAAACTATTGGACCAATTTGTGAACCATATTTTGGTTCATACCGGGCAAAATTATGACTATGAGCTCAATGAAATCTTTTTTGATGATTTAGGCCTTCGGAAACCGGATTATTTTTTAAATGTGGATGTTTCCAGTTTGGGAGCTGCGGTTGGTGATATTATCAAAAAATCGGAGGAAGTATTAAAAAAAGAAATGCCGGATGCGGTTTTGGTGTTGGGCGATACGAATTCTTGTCTGGCTGCCTATATGGCTAAACGTATGCATATCCCTATTTTTCACATGGAAGCCGGAAACCGAGCTTTTGATTTTAATGTTCCCGAAGAAATTAACCGTAGAATTATAGACCATATTGCAGATTTTAATCTGGTTTATACCGAGCATGCTCGCCGCCATTTATTAAGTGAGGGCTTACCCCATCGACGTATTTATTTAACCGGTTCTCCGATGTACGAGGTGTTGCAACAAAATATGGATAAAATAAAAAATTCTCAAATACTAAAAAAATTAAAATTAGAAGAAAAAAAATATTTTGTGGTAAGCATTCACAGAGAAGAAAATGTGGATAATCCCCAAAATCTGAAACAAATTATCCATATATTAACTAAATTATATAATGTTTATAAATTACCTCTTATTGTTTCTACCCATCCCAGAACGCGTAAACGGCTTAGTGCGCTTGATCAATCACTAATCAGCGATAGCCAACTGCATTTTCTAAAACCCTTTGGTTTTTCTGATTATGTACATTTGCAGATGCACGCATTATGTACCATTTCGGATAGCGGGACGATTAGCGAGGAAAGCGCCATTTTATCATTCCCGGCCATTAGTTTACGACAGTCTATGGAAAGGCCAGAAGCTCAGGATGCGGGTACGATTATTCTAACTGGATTTGATGCAGGCGTTGTTTTAAATGCTATCGCAACGGTGATTAAAGAGCATCAGGCACATGTTATTAAGTACCAAGTACCACAGGAGTATTTTATCCCTGATACATCTTGGCGGGTTATTAAATTAATCATAGGAAATACAAAATTAAGTAACAAGTGGTTTGGAATAAGTGCAAGATAGATTAAAAATAGCTGTTTTTACTGAATTCCCTTTTCCGCTAGGGCTATCTGGAACCAATAGACTTATTTCTTATTCAAAGGGGCTTGTTGAACTTGGATGTTTTGTAAAAGTATTTATTGGCCAACCGACAGAAGAAATAGGTAATATACGTAACAAAAGATATTATGGCATTTATCAGGGCATAGAATATAGTTATCCATTTAAAAGAACAACTAAATCTAAAGTAAAGATTATAAAAGGAATAGATTTATTATTTGGATTAATTAAGACTCTTTTTAATATATATATAAATAACTTTGATATAAAATTTGATGCTTTAATTATTGCAAACGATAACCCAATCTTGGTTTTTATTGTTTCTACATATGCGCAAATGATAGGAATAAAAAAACGTCTCATGTTTGTTGATGAGTATCCAGAAGAAATTCGAAAAGGAGGAGATAAGGTATCTTTTATAAATAATTTATTTTTTAAGCTTAGTTTTACACATCTATCTGGAATTGTTTCTATGACTAACTTACTAAAGGATTATTATGTGCAAAGATATAAAATAAGATCTTCACTAATTTTGCCTATGACTGTTGAAGGTCATAGATTCCAAAATATCAAGAAATCTATAAAATTGGAATTTGAATACATTGCATACATTGGGAATTTAGATATTGCAAAAGATGGAGTAGATATATTAATTAGAGCTTTTTCTATTGTTTCTTACAGATATCCTAGGTTAAAACTTCTTTTATGCGGTGCAAGCAAAAAAAAATATGAAAAAGATTATTTAAGAACTCTAGTAAAAAAATTGGAGCTTGAAGGCCGAGTCATTTTTTATGGGCAGGTAGACCGAAATGATGTGCCAGAAATCCTTTGTTCGGCAAAAGCATTATTATTGGCAAGGCCAAATTCTAAGAGAGCGGAGGGGGGATTCCCAACTAAACTTGGGGAATATCTTGCGACAGGGAAGCCGGTAGTAGTGACACGTGTAGGAGAAATACCGAATTATTTAATTGATAATTATAATGCTTTTATTGCTGAACCAGATGATGAATATTCATTCGCAGAAAAAATTTTATCTATACTCGACATGCCAAAGAATGCACAAAAAGTTGGAGAACGTGGAAGGCAATTGGCATTAGATACATTTGATTACAAAGTACAGTCAAAGCGGTTGCTCTCTTACCTTGTGAAGTTGTAATGAAAATTTTATTTTGCCATTTCGGTGTTTATAAGAAAGACGGATGGGGTAGAACTTTTTCTCTTGCAAAAGGTCTGGCAAAACAAGGAGATAAGGTTGTTCTGCTTACAACGAATGGGAACTTTTCTTTAATAACTCAATCAATAATAATAGATAAAGTAAAAATTATAATATTTCCCGAAATCGTCCCAAAGAAATTCAGTTCTAAAGGATTTGGTATTTTAAGTTTAGTTTTGAAATTGGGGTATGCTTTTTTTACAAAATTTGATATTGTGCATTCGGACTCTGGACATCGTCCAGCATCTGGTTGGCCATGCATAATAAATAAATTCGTTTATAAAAGTAAATATTTCGCAGAATGGTGGGATTTCTTTGGCAAAGGCGGACAATTAGATAATAAGCCAAAATATTTTCGCATGCTTTTGGGAAAGTTTGAGTCTTGGTCGGAAATTAATGATAAGAAAAAGGCTGATGGGATCATTATTTTATCGGATTATATGAAAAAAAGGGCAATTAAGCTAGGATTTGCAGAGGATAAACTAAAAGTAATTCGAGGAGGTGCAGATATAGAAAATATTCCTCAATTGACCTACTTAAGCACTAAAGAAATTTTGAGAGTGGATACGAAAAAACTTGTATTTGGCTATATTGGGATGTCAAATAATGAGGTTACAGACTTATCTCCTTTTTTAAAGGCAATAACAAAATTTAAAGATAGGATTTTATTTGTTACCTTTGGAAAGGAAATTGATAAAAAAATTATCACGAAATATCATTTAGAGAATGTACTAAAAGAGATGGGCTGGATAGATTTCTCAAAAGATGCACAAAAATTAGGTGTTGTGGATATTTTCATTCTAATTAAATCTGATAATGTAATTAATAATGCCGGTTGGCCAAACAAACTAGGAGATTATTTGGCATGTGGTAAACCCATTTTAGTCACACTCTATAAAAGTATTGAGCAATTTGTAAAAAAGTATTCCGATTGCTTTATAACATGTAGTTGGGAAATAGGAGACATTGAAAAAAAAATATTAAAAATATTAAACAATGAATATGATTTAGTAAAGATGGGCTTAATCTCAAGAAAAATTGCAGAAGAAAATTCATGGGATGAAAAATCAAAGGAACTAAGAAGATTTTATATAAAATAGGTTAAATTATGATAATCAGCAAAAAATATAAATATCTTTTCGTTGAACTCCCTCGTACTGGTTCTACTGCGATTAGCAAAGAATTGGTTGAGAAATATGAGGGGAAAAGTATATATGAAAAGCATACACCTTATTATGTTTTTTTTAAAAATGCATCTCAGGAAGAGAGAAGATATTATGTTTTTTCCGGTGTTAGACATCCTATAGATAGAACTGTAAGTTTATTTTTTCATTTAGATAAAACTCTTGAATCGATTGAAATAAGATTAAAAAGAAAAAATAATATCTTAAAGAAAATACTTTTATTATATGCAAAGTTTTATTTTAAAAAACGTTACGATTATGCTAAAAAAGTAAATTTTAATTTTTCTAAATACTTTTTAAAATACTATAAATTTCCATATGTAGATTGGAGTATATTAGAACATCAAAAATTTAACTATGTCATTAAATTTGAATTTTTAAATGATGATTTCCAGAAAGTTTTGAAAGAATTGGGTATAAAATCCAAGGGGGCTTTACCGCATATTAATAAAACCAAAGGTAGGGAAAAAAACTTTGTACAATATTTTGACAAGAAAGCAATTGCAAGAGCGAAAAAGATTTTTGCTATCTATATGGAAAGGCTTGGTTATAAGTTTCCTCAAGAATGGGGAGACTATAATATAACATTAATTGATAAAATAAAATTTCATATTAAATTGACAATTATGAAAATCTATTGGTATTTAGAAAATTTATAAATTCAATATGGAAAATATCTTTCAATCATCTTTAAAAAAGTTAGAACATTACTTAATTAAAGAAAAATATCAAGGGTACGATCCTTACGATATTCTAAATTCATACATTCCGTTCAAATATTTTGGCAAATGGCCTGCTGCGATTGCTACACAAATACATAAGCGCAATCCTATTAATATTCGTCCATTACTCGGTATTAGGAAAGGGATTAACCCGAAGGCATTCGGACTATTTCTTAAAGCGTATTCTTTATTATATAAAAAAACAGGTAATGCCGAATATTTTAACAAAGCAGAGTATTTTTTTAATTGGCTTAAAAGAAATTATACGGAAGGATATTCCGGCTATTGTTGGGGATATAATTTCCCCTGGGCAAATCCTGAACATTATTATGATGCATATACGCCGTCTTCCGTAGTCACTGGTTTTGTGATAAAAGGGATATGGGAATATTATCTGATAACAAAAGATGAACAGGCAAAGGAAATTGTACTCAGTGCTTCCGATTTTATTTTAAATGATATACCGGTTACACAGGATGATAAAGGGTTGTGTTATAGCTATACACCATTACATAAAGACTTATGTTTCAATGCAAGTTTATTGGCAGCCGAAATATTAGCTATATCTTATAATTTTGTTAAAAACAACGAAATTAAAGAAAAAGTAATAAAAGCGGTTGATTGGGTCGTGGCACATCAAAAAAGCGATGGACGATGGAATTATAGTATCGATTTAATTTCCAGAAAACAGCGTGAACAAATCGATTTTCATCAGGGGTATGTTTTGGAAAGCATATTTAATATTAAAGAAATACTGGGTATAAGAAAAGAATCCTGGGACACTGCCCTGAAACGAGGCTTAAAATTTTATATAGAGAGACAATTTACTAAAGAAGGTTGGTCTTATTGGCGCTTGCCTAAAAAATATCCCATAGAAATTCATAACCAAAGCCAAGGAATTATTACTTTTTTAAGATTAGCCGCATACTATAAAAATGCAAAAAAGTTTGCTAAAACGATAGCGATTTGGACAATTCGAAATATGCAATCGAAAGACGGTTATTTTTATTACCAAAAATTTAATGTCTATACAAATAAAATCTCTTATATGCGCTGGTCAAATGCTTGGATGTTTCTAGCGCTTTCCTATTTCGTTGAAGAGACAACAAATTAAAGATATAGGTACCATATGGAAAGTTACGATAATATAAAAATTTGTACTCGCTGTGTATCAGATACAACGATGTCAGAAATTACATTTGATGAGAATGGCGTGTGTAATTTTTGTAAATTACATGATCGTTTTGTAGAAATGTATCCCCTGGGCGAAATGGGAGAACAAAGAATAAACGAACTTATTATGCAAATCAAAAAAGATGGTAATGGTAAAAAATACGATTGTATTATTGGCCTTTCCGGTGGAGCAGATAGTACCTATCTTTTATATTGGGCTGTACAACATGGCCTTAGACCTTTAGCCGTAAGTTTTGACAATGGCTGGAATACCGAAATTGCTGTCCAAAATATTAAGCGTGCGACAGATATTTTAAAGGTAGAATTACATACAATTATTGCTGATTGGGAAGAAATGAAAGACCTTCAACGTGCTTTTCTACTTGCCTCAGTTTCCGATGCGGATGCACCTACAGATTATGCTATTTATTCTATTTTACATACGGAGGCGATTAAGGCCGGCGTTAAATATTCTCTAAATGGTCACTCTTTTAGAGCAGAAGGGACAGTCCCTAAAAGTTGGTCCTATTTTGATGGACGCTATGTCAGAAGTGTTCATAAAAGATATGGCAGCAAGAAAAAAATTAAAAGTTTTCCATTAATGAGTTTATCTCAGTATATATATTATACAACAATTAAAAGAATACGTGATATCCGCGTATTTGATTATATTGAATATAATAAATTAGAAGCAAAAAAAATTATCTCTAAGGAATTGGGGTGGCAGGATTATGGTGGACATCATCATGAGAATATTTTTACCCGATTTTTTCAATCATATTATTTACCCAAAAAATTCGGGATAGATAAAAGGAAGGTAGAATATTCGGCATTAATTCGCTCTGGTCTGATGACGCGGGAGGAAGCTTTAAAGGATTTGTCACATCCTTATCCATATAAGCAAGAGGATGTGGAATTCGTAATTAAGAAATTAGGCTTTTCTCAAACTGAATGGGAGCAAATAATGCAGGCGCCTCGAAAAACGTTTAAAGATTTTCCGACCTATTATTCAATTATAAAAAAAACGCAATTCCCCTTGAAAATTGCTGCTCAAATGAATATTATTCCCAAAATACTTTATGAAAAATATGCAAGGATGTAATTGAGAAATGGATATTGCTCTTGTTGATTATGGAATGGGGAATTTACGTTCAATTCAAAAAAAACTTTTAAAATTGGGTGCTAATGTTATAATTACTTCGGATCCTCTTCAAATAAAAAAAAGCGATAAAATTATTCTTCCGGGGGTAGGCCATTTTAAGAAAGCGGTAAGTAATCTCCTGCGATTGAGTCTTTGGGAAGTTTTGAATGAAGAAGTACTTGTAAAAAGTAAACCCATTTTGGGGATCTGTCTGGGCATGCAGCTTATGGCAGGGCATAGTGAGGAAGGAGATGCCCGTGGATTTGGGTGGCTGGATGCTGATGTTAAAAGATTTGAAATACGAGATAAATTGCATTATAAAATTCCTCATATTGGATGGAATCAAATTAAAATATACAAAAACTCAAAAATTTTTAGCGGAGTCCAAGATAATTCTTATTTTTACTTTGTGCATTCATATTATATGGAATGTAAGAATTTGAATGACGTCCTCGCTGTAAGTGAATATGAACAAGAATTTGTTAGTGCGGTCGAAAAAAGAAATATTATTGGCTTTCAATTCCATCCTGAAAAAAGCCACGATTTGGGTGAATTGCTGTTAAAGAATTTTTTGAAATTATATTAAATTATGTTCAGACCAAGAGTAATCCCTGTATTATTATTGAAAAATAAGGGCCTTGTGAAATCGGTTAATTTTAAAAATTATCGGTACATTGGCGATCCCATTAATGCGGTAAAAATTTTTAATGATCTTCGAGCGGATGAACTGGTTTTTTTGGATATATTGGCTAGTAAAGAGAATAGAACTATTCCTGTTGAATTTGTCCGTCAGGTTGGCGATGAAGCAAATATGCCATTTGCCGTAGGCGGAGGAATCAAAACACTCACCGCCATTGAGGATGTAATTAAAGCCGGTGCTGAAAAAGTGATAATTAACACCTATGGTATACAAAATCCTGATTTTATTAAAGAGGCATCTGAGAACTTTGGAAGCTCGACTATTGTTGTATCTATTGATGTAAAGAAGAATATATTTCGGAAGGAAAGAGTGTATGTATATGGAGGTAGTAAAATTAGTTCATATGGTGCATTAGATTTAGCTAAATTATTAGAAGAAAAAGGTGCAGGCGAAATCTTTTTAACCTCAATAGATAAAGAAGGGACTATGAGTGGATATGATTTTGAATTGATAAAACGAATCGCTTCAAATGTTTCGATCCCTGTTATTGCTCATGGAGGGGCAGGTACCCTTTATGATTTGAAGAAGGCTGTTAAAGAATCATATGCTTCAGCTGTGGCTGCTGGGTCTATGTTCGTTTATCATGGACCGCGTAATGCTGTTTTAATTAATTATCCAACCCAAGAAGAATTGAGAAAGTTATTTCTATAATGCGAATCCTTATCGCTTTAAATCATCCTGCACATTATTATTTATTTAAATTTTTTACAGCGATTTTAAATGACAAAGGACATAACGTAATTTATGTTATTAAAAATAAAGATATTTTAGAAAATCTATTAATACGCGAATCAGCGCCATATATAAAAATAAGTGAGAAAAAGAAAGTAAACTCTGCTTTGTCGATTATTTCAAAAGGAGGAGTAGAATTAATTCAAAGAGATATAAGACTTTTTAATGTTGTTCGTGGCTTTAAACCTGATATTATGCTTGGAACGGATATTTCTATCACACATATAGGTAAAATAATGGGTATTCCCTCTCTTGTATTTAATGAAGATGATTACGACATTAATAAGATATTTTGTAAATTTTCATACCCTTTTGCTACTAACATTCTAGCCCCAGAATATTGTAATGTCGGTAAATATAGTTATAAAAAAATTGGATACAATGGCATCCAGAAAATGGCATATCTTAATAGAAAGTATTTTACTCCTAATTTAAGTATATTATTACAACATGGGATAAAAAGAAATGAAAAATATTTTATAATCCGGTTAGTAAGCTTAACAGCAGGTCACGATATAGAGGGTAAGCACAAAGGGCTAAATAAAAATATACTTTATAAAATTATTGCACGATTAGAAAAGTTTGGTCGTATTTATATTACATCTGAGGATAAACTGGACAATTCCTTGGAAAAATACAAATTAAATGTACCCATAAATGAAGTACATAGTTTAATGGCATATGCTTCGTTGTTTATTGGTGACAGTCAAACTATGTGCGCTGAGGCGGGCATTTTAGGTACTCCTTTTATACGGTTTAATGATTTCGTTGGGAAAATCTCATATCTTAATGATTTAGAAAAAAATTACAGATTAGGATTTGGGGTAAAAACAAATGAAATTGAAAAATTGTTTTTAAAAATAGATGAACTTACTAAAGTTAAAAATCTTAAGAAAGAGTGGGCCATTAGGCGGGAGAAGCTCTTTTTAGATAAAATTGACGTAACAGCCTTTATGGTATGGTTTGTTGAAAACTATCCTGCAAGTGCTAAGATTATGAAAGAGAATCCGGATTATCAATATAATTTCAAATAGTTTCAGAAAAAAGTTGAAAAAAGCATTTTTTTTTAGTACCTTCTTTCCGACTTTAATCCCATCTTTTGTATTGTTTTTTTAATCATCCGCATATTTTACTTTTTGAGCGTTGTTTAAAATTTTCCCTACGGGGAAGAAATTGTGTTTATTATTTTTAAAATTTGTCGATATATTAGAAGAATATAGAACCATTTAAGAAAGTTTCGGACATTAAGCCATGCCGATACGCTTAAAATCAGAAATTTCTTCCTATTTGGCCAATTTATTGGTTGATTTTTTGCTTTTGATAATTCCGTTGTGGATTATTTATTATATTAAGTATGACATAACGCATTTCAACTC
>Ga0256914_1002105_pt1 | contig 16922 bp, 13 predicted proteins | sample HulkmetaG_FD_191571 | JGI IMG/M metagenome (GOLD analysis project Ga0256914, IMG submission 191571) | Hydrothermal chimney microbial communities from Main Endeavour vent field at the Juan de Fuca Ridge, Pacific Ocean - Hulk | ecosystem: Environmental > Aquatic > Marine > Hydrothermal vents ... | reverse complement strand
TGTCCATACCCAAATGTTTCATGGCTTCACGCACCGTGTAAATAACCCCGTAGCCGGTGGCCTCGGTGCGGCCTAAGGAGCCTCCCATTCCTACGGGCTTGCCGGTAATAAAACCCGGAAAATGTCCCCCGGTTAATGCTTCAAATTCGTCCAGCATCCAAATCATGTGCTGAGCATTGGTCATCACATCCGGGGCAGGTACATCGGCAAATGGCCCTACGTTCTTGTAAACCTGTCGCACCCACCCCCGACTGATTTGTTCCTGCTCTCGTGCGCTCAGATTGTGTGGGTCACAAATCACGCCCCCTTTACCGCCGCCCAGGGGCAAATCGGCAACGGCGGTTTTCCAGGTCATCCACATGGCCAATGCGCGTACGGTGTCGATGGTCTCTTGCGGGTGAAAGCGAATGCCACCTTTGGCCGGGCCGCGTGCATCGTTGTGTTGTACACGAAATCCGCGAAAAATTTTCACCGAACCGTCGTCCATGCGAACGGGAATGCTAAAATGATATTCACGAAGGGGATTACGGAGTAATTCCCGCGTGGCCTGATCCAAACCGATCATGTCCGCCACTTTGTCAAATTGTTGCTGCGCCATTTCAAAGGCGTTAAAGGATTTTTCAGACATTTCTGTATCCTTTCCATTCAATTTTCAAAGTTTGATGAATTAATGTAAAAGTTCCGTGTAAGACTTTAATTTACAAAGGAATTGGCTAAAACAAAATTTCTTTATTTATGCGAAAAAAACAAAATATTGAGCATATAGTGAACTTTGTAACATAATGAAAAATAACAGGTTGAATTTTTGGGAATTGTCATTCCGTGAATGCAAATAGAACAGGAAGCAAAAAATTACAAAGATCGCAAAATCCCTTTTGAAAAAATAGAACAAAGGGCTTAAAATTTTTTTTGCTTGCTCAAGGGGACAACAAATTAAAATAGCTTTATTTATCCCCCAAAAATAATCGAAAAAAACTTCTAAATATTCTTGCTTTTTGACCGAAATTATGTTATCATTGTGGAAGAAAATTCCATAAAATTCCATAGAATGGAAGAAAATCCCTAAAAAGTGGTGGGTTATGGCACTAACCGATTTTGCAGGAGAGTTCTTCTGCTCGTTAGACAGTAAAAATCGCGTCAGTATTCCTTCCGGAATAAGGAAAATGTTTGTTCCCGAAGCCGAAAACACAATCGTGTTTACGCGCGGCTTCGAAATGGAAAACATTTATGCCTACCCCTTAAACGAATGGCAACGGCTTACCAAAAAATTGCGCACCTTAAATCCTCTTGAAAAAAAGACGCGTGATTTTATTCGTCTGTTTGTCGGAGTTGCCCATATTGCCACCATGGATAGTCAGGGAAGGGTGATGATTCCCGAACGCATTTTGAAGATGGGAAAAATTGAGAAAGACCTGTTGTTGATCGGTTCTTTGACAAAATTCGAAATCTGGAATCCGAAAGTGTACGAGGAATACCTGGCCAAAGAACCCATCAATTTAACGGAATTGGCAGAACAAATCCAATTTAAAGACATGTTTTTTGATAACGGTGAATAAGACGAACGAATACCATATTCCGGTTCTGGCCTCGCAAGTGTGCCGTTTTTTGATAACGAAAAAAGATGGTGTGTACGTGGACGGCACCCTGGGAGGGGGAGGACACGCAGAATATGTGTTAAGGCAGCTATCACCACACGCTTTGTACATTGGCATCGATCGGGATCCGGATGCGTTGCGTTTTGCCCGCCGGCGGCTACAAGATTTTGCCGGAGTTGTTTTTTTTCGCGGGACATACGCTGAAATGGATAGCGCTTTGGCTCAGGCCGGGGTGGAGAAAACCGACGGAATTTTGTTGGATCTGGGAATTTCGAGTCATCAGGTAGATGACGAAACACGTGGTTTTACGTTTCGTTCCGGCGTAAAGCTGGATATGCGCATGGATGCTGAGGGAGAGACACTTACGGCTGCGGAAGTGTTGCAATCGTACGATTTAAAACAGCTTACGCGCATTTTCCGTGAATACGGCGAAGAGCGTCGGGCCTATTGCATTGCACGAAAAATTGTGGCCGAAAGGGTGCACAGCCCAATTGTAACCAGCGATGCTTTGATTCGCATAATTGACCGATGTGTGGCCCGCAAGCACGTCAAAAAATCGTACGCGCGTATTTTTCAGGCATTGCGCATCGAGGTGAATCGAGAGCTGGAGCAACTTAAGGCAGGGCTGGAAAAGGCGGTAAGTTTGTTGAATCCCGGAGGGCGCCTGGTGGTGATTAGTTACCATTCTCTGGAAGATCGGATGGTAAAGCGGTTTTTGCGGGAGCAGGAGAATCCCTGTGAATGTCCGCCGGAGCTTCCGGTTTGCCAATGCGGAAAGAAACCGACCATGAAGCGCGTCCGTCCCTATTTGATTACTCCCGATGAGGAGGAAATAAAGGAGAACCCAAGAGCAAGGAGTGCTAAAATGAGGGTAGGAGAAAAATTATGAGCAAGGTACAAAAAAACAGAGTGGGACAATGGTTCCTTAGTTTGGGACTGTTGTTCGGCATCATTTTGCTTGTTAGTGTCAAACTTTGGATCCATTTTCAGGTGGATCTGTTAATGAAAGATATTCGCGAACTTGAAGTTCAGAAACGCCAATTATTAAGTGAGCGGGAGCGGGTACGTGCCGAAGTAAAACGCTTAAAAAATATCGACCGCATCGGACAAATTGCCGAACAAAAGCTTGGGTTGATTAATGATCCCGAGCCGGTCAGAAAATTGCGCATGGAAAAATTCGGCAAGCTGGATCATTTAAAGAAAGAATTTGCGGCACGGAAAGAAAGAAGGGAACGCACCTATTCTTTGGCGGGCATAAAATAGAAAACGCGGGGTGGAGAGCTTTTAATGAAAAAAACGCGTTGGACATTGTTGATTATCGGGGTTACGCTTTTCTGGCTGGCGCTGGAGGCGAATTTGTTTCGTTTGCAGGTGGCACGTCATGCTTATTTTGAAAAGCTGGCAAAGCGGCAATACATGCGTAAGGTGGTTTTGCATGCCCAACGTGGTATTATTTACGATCACGCCGGGAATCCGCTGGTAAGTAATGTGATTAAATATGATCTTGCCGCCGATCCCAAAGTGGTTCGCAACAAAGATGCGCTAAGTAGGCTATGTGCGCAATTGTTCAACAAACCTCAATCGTATTTTACGAAAAAACTTGCCGGCAATAGCCGGTTTGTTTATTTAGCGCGCAAAGTGACGGCCGATGAATTAAACAAAGTGCTCGCCTTGCACGACCCGGGTGTGATTAAGATTCCTGTGTTTCGACGTAATTATTTTTACGGAGAATATGCCGCCCAGCTTATCGGGTTTACCGACCCCGATGGGCGAGGCTTGAGCGGATTGGAATTGCAATACAACGATTTGCTGCAGGGAATTAATGGCTCGGCGGTGTTGCAGTATGTGCCGGGTGGAAATCTTTTTTACAATACTAATTACCCCATTCAGCCCTCGCGGGACGGCAAAAATATTTATTTAACCATCGACAAAAATATCCAGACGGTGGTGGAACAGGCCCTGCGAAAGGGGGTAGAAAAAGCGAAGGCGCATTCCGGGATGTGTGTGGTGCTCGATCCTAACAGCGGGCGGGTGTTGGCCATGGCCAACTATCCCTCCTTCGATCCCAACCATCCGCAAAAATACAGTGCCTTTGTCCGAAAGAACCGGACCATTACCGATGTTTTTGAACCCGGTTCGACCATCAAACCCTTTATTGCAGCAACTTTGTTGCAAGAAAAGAAAAAGCGTCCCGGTCAAACGGTTTTTTGCAATTTAGGACGGTACCGTTTTCATGACAAAACGTTTACCGATTCTCATCCGCATGGTACGTTAACCTTCAAAGATGTGGTGGCCTATTCATCGAATATTGGCATGATAAAATTAACGCAGGATTTGCCGGCCAATACGCTGTTTCGTTATTTGAAAAGTTTTGGTTTTGCCACCGAAACCGGCATTGAGTTGGAAGGAGAAGCCAGCGGCTTTTTAAGCCAACCGGCAATTTGGTCCACCATTCGTAAAGCTTCGGTTTCAATTGGCTACGGAATTGGTATTACGGCATTGCAATTGGCTAACGCCTATGCCGCACTGATTAATGGCGGGAAACTTTACCGTCCGTACGTGGTTTCTAAAATTGAAAATCCCGACGGAAGCCTGTGGGAAGAACATGAACCTACGTTGATTCGCCAGAATGTGATTTCGCCACGGGTCAGCCAACAAATCAAAACCTTTTTGCAGGCCGTGGTAGAGAAAGGTACGGGAAAGAAGGCGGCCATCCCCGGGGTTCTGGTCGGGGGGAAAACCGGCACGGCCAAAAAAGTTCGTCCGGAGGGAGGTTACTATTCGCGTAAATACCTGGCACTTTTTGTGGGAACCGCCCCATTGGATGCTCCCCGCTACGTGTGTGCCGTCATTGTGGATGAACCTCAAACGCATTTTTACGGCGGACAGGTAGCGGCGCCGATTTTCAGGGAAATAATGGAACGGATTTTGAATTTGGACGAATCCGTGCCGCAAAAAACGTTGCCCGAAAATAAAAATTCCGAAATTTATCTGGTAAATAAAGAAAAATCGATCCCCGATTTAAAAGGGTTTACCCGGACGGATGCCATTCGTCTGTTAAAAGCCAAAGGCGCCGACTACGACACCGAAGGAGAAGGGGAGTTCGTAATTCGTTCTTACAAAAAAGACGGGGAAATTATTTTGCAATTGGGTGGCAAACAGCTATTGGCCGAAAAAATGCCCAAACTAACCGGGCTTACCCTCCGCGAGGCTCTGGCCCGACTCGATCTTTCCAAAATTCGGGTGAAAATTCAGGGAGACCCGGCAGGCATCATTTACCGCCAGAGTATTCCGCCCAGGCGAAAGTTAAAGAAAGCTCAGCAATTGGTACTTACGTGCCGGTTGCCCTAATACGAAGGATGCAAGCACGAAGATGAAACGCAGCAAAACTTTGCAGGAATTATTTGTCAGAACGGGAGTTAAAATTCCCCCGAATTTGCAAACTCTTACGGTTAGCGGTGTCGAATTCGATTCGCGAAGGGTGCAACCCGGCCGGTTGTTTGTCGCGGTGCGCGGCTTTACGGTGGACGGCCATGACTTTTTGCCTATGGCACAGGAAAAAGGTGCGGTGGTGGCCGTGGTCGAAGAAAAAGTGACAGGCGTGCACATTCCGCAAATTGTGGTCGAAAATTCACGATATGTGCTGGCCTGGCTGGCTGCCAATTTTTTTCGGCCCGAGATCGATGCCCTGACCTTAGTAGGTATTACCGGCACGAACGGAAAAACGACCACATCGTTTTTGACGCAGGCGGTTCTGCAAAAGGCCGGTTTGCCCTGCGGAGTAATCGGTACCATTGCCTACCAAATCGGGCAAAAGAAAACCGACGCCTGGAATACCACCCCCGAAGCGGTGGACGTGGCCAGCATGTTGTTTGAATTGTGGAAGCAAGATTACAGGGCGTGCGCTCTGGAAGCTTCGTCACATGCCCTGGCTCTGGATCGTGTGAGCGGGTTGCGCTTTAAAGTAGGCGTGTTCACCAATCTCACGCGCGACCATCTGGACTTTCACAAAACTTTGGAAGCCTATTTCGAGAGCAAAATGAAGCTGTTTGATCTGCTTACGCCAGATGGAACAGCGGTGGTGAATATCGACGACGCGCATGGACAGCAGATTATTGATCGTATTGAACAGCCGACGTTGACCTACGGCCAAACGGTGCAGGCCGACATCCACCCGATACAAAGTACGGTGGAATTAACGGGAATTTCTCTGAAATGCGCCACACCTTTTGGTACTGTGGAAATTCATTCGTCTTTAACCGGCGCCTTCAACATTCAGAACATCATGGCGGCTGTGGGTGCGGGACTGGCTTTGGGTATTCCGTTGGAAACGGTGAAGCAGGGCATTGAAAGCGTGCGGCACGTACCCGGACGGCTGGAATCGTACGAAATTAAGCCCGGCGTTCGTGCGGTAATCGATTATGCGCACACACCGGATTCGCTGGAAAAGGCCCTGCAAACACTACGCAGCATGACCGACGGACGTTTGCTGGTCGTGTTCGGCGCCGGGGGCGATCGGGACAGAGGAAAACGTCCCTTGATGGGCAAAGTGGCCGAAGCATTGGCCGATCTGGTTTTTGTAACTTCGGACAATCCGCGCAACGAGGACGAGATGGCCATTATCGAGGATATTTTGTCCGGAATGGAACACCCGGAGAAGCATCGGGTCATTCCCGATCGTAAAAAGGCCATTTTCGCGGCAGTAAAAGAAGCCCGCCCCGGCGATGTGCTGCTGGTGGCCGGTAAGGGGCACGAAACCTATCAAATCGTAAAAGGCAAAAAGCTGCCTTTTGACGAAGTGGCCATTCTAAAGGAGGCGGCACAACATGCCTGATTTACGTTTTAGTGATTTTAAAAAATTGGACGGTGTGCGCTTTGAACGTTGCGAAGATTTGCTGGAGATTAATCCGGTTTTAGGCCCGATTAATACCGATTCGCGCACCATTCGCGAAGGAGAAATATTTTGGGTCTTAAAAGGCGAACGCTTTGATGCCCACGATTTTGTCTCCATAGCCGCGGAAAAAGGGGCGGCTTTTGCCGTAGTGGAACACACGGTGCAGGCGCCGGCCGAATTCCCCATGGTTGTCGTGCCCGATTCTTTAAAGGCTTTGCAGCAATTAGCGGCCATTAAACGTCAGCGTTTTAAACATCCGGTCATCGCATTGACCGGTTCAAACGGCAAAACGACGACCAAAGAAATGATCGCTCATGTGTTGTCTGCCAAATGGAAAGTACACAAAACCGAGGGGAACCTGAACAACCACATTGGGTGTCCGCTTACTCTTTTGCGTTTAAAACCCTGGCATCAGGTGGCGGTAATCGAGATGGGTAGCAATCATCCCGGCGAAATCGCGGCCCTGGCGCAAATCGTTCAACCCGATTGGGCGCTTGTGACCAACATTGGGCCTGCCCATCTGGAATATTTTGGCTCTCTGGAAAATGTGGCCCGGGAGAAGCTTTCGCTTTTCGATTCTATGCGCCCGGAGACGATGATTTTTGTCAATGCGGATGATCCGCTCATTCGGCCGTACACGCGCCCGGACGTGCGACGCGTAACCTACGGGTTTGAGAATCCTGCGGACATTCACGGAGAGATTTTGCGGGTGGAAAGTGACGGCACGTGTGTTTTCCGTTTGAATCATCGGGTGGAAATTCACCTGTCGGTGCCGGGCGTGCACAATGCGTACAATGCATTGGCTGCCGCTGCGGTCGCTCTTTTTTCGGGATTGAGCGAACCGCAAATCAAGGAGGCGCTGGAAAATTATCGTTCCTTTGACAAGCGCATGCAGCAAACGGAAATAAACGGCGTACGGGTGATTAATGATACCTACAACGCCAATCCCCGTTCCATGGAAGCGGCTTTCGAAACTTTAAGCCGCATGGAGCGTGGCGCTGGGCTGTTTTTGGCCCTGGGCGATATGCTTGAGCTGGGCCGGGAAAGTGAGCGTCTGCACGGATGGGTTCTGGAAAAGGCTTTGCAATTAGCGCCGGATGGCATTTTGGTGATCGGCGAGGCTTTTGCCCGTGCCGCCGAAGTTTTGAATCGTCCGGAAATTGAAGTATTCGATGCGCATCAGGCATTGGCCGAGGCTCTTAAAAAACGTTTAAAGCCCGGCGCATTGCTTTTTCTCAAAGGATCGCGCAGCATGCAAATGGAAAAAATTCTTGAATTGCTTAAATGAGAAGGAAAAATGTTAGCAAAGTTTTTGTATCAATTTAGCGATTACTTTTTTGGCTTTAATGTTTTCCGTTACATTACGGTACGTGCGGCATTGGCTGCCATTACGGCCCTGATTTTAAGCTGGTGGATCGGACCGAAGGTCATCCGCTTAATGCATCGCTACCAAATCGGGGAAGAAATCCGTATTGAAGGGCCCAAATCGCATCAGGTTAAAAAAGGCACGCCAACCATGGGCGGACTGATCATTCTGGCCTCGATTATCATTGCGGTTTTGCTGTGGGCCAATGTGTTTAACATGTATTTTCTACTCATCTTTTTTGCCACGCTGGTCATGGGACTGGTCGGCTTTATTGACGACTATTTGAAGTCTATTCTCAAATTCAAAAAAGGTTTGATCGGCCGCTACAAACTGATGGGACAAATTAGTGTGGGTTTGCTTTTGGGGCTGGTGATTTATTATCATCCGTTTTTTAACGGATTGCACTCCAACACCAGTGTGCCTTTTTTCAAAAATCTGGAGATCGACTTCGGTTGGTTTTACATTCTTTTCATTATTTTTGTGTTGACCGGTGCCTCGAACGCAGTCAATTTAACCGACGGGTTGGACGGGCTGGCTGCGGGACTTTCGGCCATTACGTTTATTGTGCTGGCCGGTGTGGCATACGTGACCAGTAACGCGAAGTTCAGTGATTATCTGAATATCATTTACCTGCCGGGAAGTGAAGAATTGACCATCTTTTCCATGGCGGTATTTGGCGCGGCGATGGGCTTTTTGTGGTTCAATGCCTATCCCGCGGAAATTTTCATGGGTGACACGGGTTCGTTGGCGTTAGGCACGGCGATGGGTACAGCGGCCATTTTGCTCAAAAAAGAATTGCTGCTCATTTTGATTGCCGGTGTGTTTATTGCCGAAGCGCTTTCGGTTATTATTCAAACGACCTATTTCAAATACACCAAGCGTAAGTACGGAGAAGGGAAGCGGGTGTTTCTGATGGCGCCCATTCATCACCATTTTGAGCTGAAAGGCTGGCACGAAACCAAGGTGGTAATTCGTTTTTGGATTGTGGGGATTTTACTGGCATTGATGAGCCTGAGTACATTTAAAACGCAGTAAAAGCAGAGACGCAGGATGAAGAAAAAAGATACAACGATGGATGTCCGGGGGAAAAAGGTAACGGTTTTGGGCGCCGCGCGCAGCGGTTTGGCGGCAGCCCGGCTGCTCAAAAAAAGAGGCGCTCAAGTGTTTGTCAGCGATGCGGCCCCGGCCGAGAAGAAAAGCCAGGCGCTGGATTTTTTACGGAAAGAGTCCATTCCTTTCGAATTCGGAGGCCACAGCGAGCGCATTTTCGACGCGGACTTTTGTGTGCTTAGTCCGGGAATTCCCGTGGCCTCGGCGGTGGTGCAAAGCATGCTGGACAGGGCAATTCCCGTCTACTCCGAAATCGAGGTAGCTTCATGGTTCTTTAAGGGACCGCTTATTGCCGTTACGGGTTCGAACGGCAAAACGACCACCACCACCCTTATCGGCGAAATGTTGCGCACAAAATACCCGCAAGCGGTGGTGGCCGGTAATATTGGGCAGCCTTTTTCGGATTTTGTGGAAGAGAGTCGGGAAAACGTGTGGGGCGTGGTGGAAGTTTCCAGTTTCCAACTGGAAACCATCGAATCGTTCCATCCCCGGCAGGTGGTTCTGCTGAACTTTGCGCCCAATCATCTGGATCGCTACCCCAGTTACGAAGCTTACAAAGAGGCCAAGTGGCGGGTGACGATGAATCTGGAAGAAAACGACATTTTGATTTACAATGCAGCCGATGCAGAAATTGTGCGGCGTTTGGATTCTCTTTCTTGTCAAAAACAGGGATTTCACATCGAAGGCGCACAAGAGACCCGGGCCTATTTTGACGGAAAAGCGTTGTTTGTGGACGGGGAAGAATTAATCGAAGTGCAAGAAATGGGGCTGCGTGGCCTCCACAATTACATGAATGCTATGGCGGCCGCTTTAGCGGCTTTGAATGCCGGAGTATCCCGGGAAGGCGTGCGCCAGGTTTTGCGAAATTTTAGCGGAGTGGAGCATCGGCTGGAATTTGTGCGTGAACTTGACGGAGTAAAATTCATTAACGATTCCAAGGCAACTACGGTCGAATCGCTCTATTACGCGCTGCAAAGTTTCGATCAGCCCATCATTTTGATTGCCGGGGGCAAAGACAAAGGCAGTGATTTTACCCGGCTGAATGATTCGATAGCGAGAAAGGTAAAGGCTTTGGTACTCATCGGTAAGGCCGCGGATAAAATGGAAAAAGCCTGGCACGGTTTAAAGCCGCTGGTCAAGCCGGCCACCTTGCACGAGGCGGTGGAAAAGGCGTTTGAAATGGCCCGTCCCGGCGATGTGGTTTTGCTCTCTCCGGCCTGTGCCAGCTTCGACATGTTCAACGATTTTGAAGACCGCGGGCGGCAATTTAAGCAAATCGTAAATGCGTTGAAAGGAAAACATGAAGCGTAAAAGTGTGGATATTCCCCTGGCCATTGTGGTGACGTTTTTGTTGATGAGCGGCATGATCATGGTATTTAGCGCCAGTTCCATGATCGCCGAGTTTAATTTGAAAAAGGATATGTTCTTTTTCTTTAAAAAACAATTGCTGTGGGGCGTTATTTCCGTCTTTTTTATGGTCGGTTTCTCCAAAATAGATTACCGCCATTTAAAACGTCACGGGCTTCCGTTGACTCTGGCGGTTTTGAGCATCGTACTTTTGGCGGGATTGTTTGTCGTGGGAATAAAATCGCACGGGGCGCGTCGCTGGTACCATTTGTTTTTCTTCCGCTTTCAACCTTCGGAATTTGCCAAAATCGGTTTGATCATTTACACGGCTTATTACCTGAGTACGCGGGAGGCCAGGCTTAAAAATTTAAAGAAAGGTTTGTTACCCTTGCTCAGCATTCTGGCATTGGCGGCCGTTCTCATTATGGCCCAACCCGATTTGAGCACTACTCTGATGATTTTGTTGATTACGGGATTGATGATCTTTTTGAGTCCCGTGCCGGCGCGCTATTTGTGGGGCTTTGTGCTTAGCATGGTGCCGGTGCTGATTTTTGTTCTGGCCCGGAGTTCTTACCAATGGGGCCGTGTGGTCGGTTGGTGGGCGGCCATCCACAATCCGGCCGACGCCGCCTACCAGGTACGGCAATCGCTTATCGGGATTGGTCGGGGAGGACTTTTGGGCAAAGGATTGGGGCAAAGCGTACAAAAATTTTTGTTTTTACCCGATTCCCACACTGATTTTATTTTTTCCATTCTGGGCGAGGAATTCGGCTTTGTTGGGACCAGTTTTATTTTAATGATGTTTCTGTTCATTTTTTATCGGGGCATGCGGATTGCACGCCACACCCATGACAAGTTTGGGCGTTATTTGGCTGTGGGCATTACCCTTAACATCACCCTGTACGCATTCATCAATGCCGGTGTGGCCAGTGCCTTGCTACCAACCACCGGATTACCGATGCCCTTTTTTAGTTACGGTGGTTCCAATTTGATTTTTCTGGCAATCGCCACGGGCGTTTTGCTCAATATTTCCCGTCAGGCGGGAACCGATCTGGATGTGCTTCTGGACAAGAGCTCGGTACGTAAAACAAACATTAACCAAATAATTGTGACGGCAGAATGAAAGAAAACGAAAAATTACGCATTGCAATAGCTGGCGGAGGAACTGGCGGCCATTTGTTTCCGGCACTTAATTTGGGTCGGGCAATGGAAGAACAGTGGAACGCCCAATTGCTATTTTTTGGTGCCGAACGCGGCATTGAAAAGGGAATTTTACCCCGAAAAGGTTACGATGTGATTTTTTTGCCTGTGCAGGGGTTCAAACGCAATTTGTCGGCAAAAAATTTGTCGTTTCCGTTTAAACTTTGGCGTAGTGTAGCCAGGGCCAAAAAGGCTTTAAAAGACTTTAATCCGCATTTCGTTTTAGGAACGGGTGGCTATGTGATGGGACCGGTGCTTTGGGCCGCCAAACAACTGGGTATTCCTTATGTTATTCAGGAACAAAACAGCTTCCCGGGACTTACCACGCGTTTGTTTGAAAGCCATGCCCAGGCCGTGTTTGCCGCCTACGAGGAGGTAAAAGAGCATTTATCGGGAAAAACTCCCGTGTTTGTCACAGGCAATCCCATTCGTTTGCCCAAAGGCGAAATCGACCGCGAAGCGGCCATTCGCCAGTTCGGGTTTTCTCCCAAACATTTGACGGTTTTTATTCTGGGAGGCAGCCAGGGCGCGGAGAATATTAATCGGGCGGTGTTTACCCTGTTCAGTAAAAAAGGCTGGCACGAGGAGTTCCAATGGATCTGGCAAACCGGGGATGCCCATTTTAAAAAATGGTCGCGAAAAATTGCTGCGGTTGAGGAGCGGCCTTTGCTCAAGCTCATTCCTTTTATTTCTAACATGATGACGGCTTATCAGGCAGCGGATTTAGTAGTGTGTCGCGGTGGGGCAATGACCCTGTCGGAGTTGATGGTAACCGGTCGTGCGGCTGTCATTGTTCCAAATCCGTATTCGACGGCCAATCACCAATACAAAAATGCGCTGGTTCTGGCCGGAAAAGGAGCCGCGGAAGTGATAAAAGATGACGAAGAAATGCCCAAAAAGTTGGCCGAAACCTTACATCGTTTGTTGCAATCTCCAGAAAAAATAAAAGAAATGAGCAAAAACATGGCTGCATTGAATCCGGGCGACAGTGTTCAGAAAATTCTGGAAATCATCAAAAATATTCTGCACGAAAAAGGAGTGAAAGTCGGGAACGAACAATGAGTGTTTTTAAGCGAAAAAAGCGTTTTCATTTTGTAGGAATTGGCGGTATTGGCATGAGCGGTCTGGCCGAAATTCTCCTTTCCATGGGGCATTGGGTTTCCGGATCGGATCGTCAGTTGAGCGACATTACGGAATACCTGGCACAGCGGGGCGCCGTGATTTATCAGGGACACCGGGCTGAAAATGTGCAAAAAGTAGATTTTCTGATTTACAGCTCGGCCATTCCCAGGAACAACCCGGAAATGGTTCGGGCGCGCGAGTTGGGCATTCCCTGCATGCGGCGGGCCGAACTTTTGGGACAAATTTTCAACCGGCATTTTGGCATTGCCGTGGCCGGCACCCACGGAAAAACCACGACAACGGCCATGATCGGACACATTATGTTGCAGGCCAATTTAGATCCGACCATTGTGGTGGGAGGGCGTTTGCACAATTTAATGACCAATGCCCGGCTGGGCAAAAGCGCTTACCTGGTGGCCGAAGCCGACGAATACGATCGCTCCTTTTTAACGCTTTTTCCGCGTCTGGCGGTGCTAACCTCGCTGGAGGTTGATCATCTGGATATTTACAAAGACCTGGAAGATTTGAAACGGACATTCCTGAAATTTACGGATCAGGTGACCTTTGACGGGGCCATCATTTGCTGCAACGAGGCACCCAATTTACGGCAAATTTTGCCGCTGTTTAAAAACATGACTTTGACTTACGGTTTGAATTCGCAGGCAGATTTCTGGGCAGCCAATATTTCGTATGCACAAAACACGACACGTTTTGATGTGTTTGCCGCGCAGAAAAAATTGGGGACAATCGAATTAAACGTGCCGGGCGAGCATAATGTGCTGAATGCCCTGGCCGCGGTGGTGGTAGCCCGGGAGCTGGAAATCGATTTTGGGACGATCGCGGAAGCCTTAAAAACGTTTACCGGGGTGGAACGTCGCTTTGACGTAAACGGAGTTGTGGACGACATCATGATCGTTAACGATTACGCGCACCATCCCACGGAAATCGAGGTTACCCTGAAAGCGGCCAAAAACGGCTGGGAACGCCGATTGATTGCGGTTTTTCAGCCCCATTTGTTCTCGCGTACGCGTGATTTTTACAAAGAATTTGCCCGGGTTTTGCAATTGGCCGATCTTGCCGCAATTATGGGAATTTATCCGGCGCGGGAAGCTCCCATTCCCGGCGTAAGCGGCAAGTTGATTGCCGATGCGCTGGGTGAGAAAGGTTATTACTTACCCGAAGAAGAAGCTTTGTTCGAATTTTTGGAAAATGAAATCAAATCCGGCGATATGGTGCTCTTTCTGGGAGCGGGGAGCGTAAATCAGACAGCCCAAAAGTTTGTTGAACGGTTAAAAAAAGGGAAAGCGCATGGGTAGAAGAAAGAAACACACCGTTCGTGCAACGCTGATTTTTTTGGGAATTGTGATCGGGCTTTCTTTGTTGGCCTATGCCAATCAAAAAATCGAAATGTTCATGCAAAATCGGGTTTCCAGTTTTCGTCTGAGAAATATTAAAATTCACGGGAATTCGGCACTGAGCAAGGAAGATATTTTGACACTTTGCGGGGTAAAATCCGGCGAAAAGTATTTACAAATTAAGCCGTCGCTTTTGGCACAAAAATTAACACGTTCTCCGTTTATCAAAGCGGCCAGTGTGGTTTACAGTTTGCCTGCTACTTTGCACATTACGGTTGATGAACGCCAGCCCATTGCCTTTGTTTACGATGGAACGCTGCGTTTGATCGATGGCGAAGGCGTGCTGCTGCCGATTCCTTCTACTTCGTCCCATGTGTGGAATTTGCCGGTTATTACCGGCTTTAAAGGCTCGGCGGGTACGGTGGGACAGGTGGCCTCTAATCCGCAGATTTTAAGAGCGGTTGAAGTGTTGCAGTACGTGCGTTTTATTAAGTCACCTTTGTGGCCCCTGATCGCATCGATTGAGGCCGATCGGAAAAGCAGCATGTATCTTTCGTTAATCAAAGGCGGGGCAAAAGTTCATTTTGATACGCAAAACTATCAGGAAGAACTGTACGTGTTAACCCAATACATTCAAAATTATTTAAACTGGAAAGAACTGGCACGCATCGATTACATCGATTTGCGCTTTGCCAATCGTGTGATTATTAAAAACAAAAAGACAAGAAGTTGAAAAATCTCTTCAAATTTGAGGCATGTACATGGAAAAAAACGAAATTATTTGCGGATTAGATATCGGAACAACCAAAATTGCTGCCATTGTGGGCAAGCTGGATGAATACGGAAATTTGAATATTGTCGGGGTGGGCAACCACCCTTCCCAGGGGTTGCGTCGCGGGGTGGTTGTAAATATTGAGAAAACGGTAGATTCAATTCGCCGTGCCATTGAGCAGGCCGAATTGACCAGCGGACACAAAATTACCCGGGTGTACGCAGGAATTGCCGGTGACCACATCCGATCGTTCAACAGCCGGGGCGTTATTGCTGTGAGCGGCAAGGACAAGGTAATAACCAAAAAAGATGTGGCCCGGGTGATTAATGCGGCACAGGCTATTTCTTTGCCAATGGATCGCGAAATTTTGCATGTGTTGCCCCAGGAATTTATGGTGGACAATCAGGACGGAATTAAAAATCCCGTGGGCATGGCCGGTGTGCGGTTAGAAGCCGAAGTACACATCATTACCGCAGCTGTTGCCTCGGCCAAGAACATCATCAATTGTATTGATCAGGCCGGGTACGAAGTGGCGGACATTGTGCTGGAGCCCTATGCCTCGAGTTTGTCGGTGTTGCACGAAGACGAACGGGACCTGGGCGTGGCTATCATCGATATTGGCGGAGGTACCACCGATATCGCCATGTTTTTTGACGGCAGTATCCGCCACACCAAAGTATTAGGCATTGGCGGCGAACACGTGACCAATGATTTGGCCCAGGGCTTGCGCACCTCGCGAGACCAGGCCGAAGACATTAAAAAGAAATACGGTCTGGCGATGCAGTCGCTCTTAAACGGGGATGAACTGATTAGTGTGCCGGGAGTGGCCGGGCGTCCCCCGCGGGAGATTTCCCGCAGCGTCATTGCCGCCATTGTGGAGCCGCGCATGGAAGAAATTTTTCAACTGGCTTTGCGCCAAATGGAAAAGTCGGATGTATTCGATTCTCTGGGCGCGGGCGTGGTGTTAACCGGAGGCTCATCTCTTATTGAAGGTGCGTCGGAATTGGCAGAACGCATTATGGGCATGCCTGTTGCGGTTGGGATTCCCCGGGTTAGCGGAGGATTGGTCGAGACCGTGCGCAACCCTATTTACGCCACGGGTGTGGGGCTCGTTTATTACGGCTTACGACACGGAAACAGCAAGACGACGTTTAACAAAACGTCGGGCATTAATGGCATCTGGCAGCGTTTGAAAGACATCGTGGAAGAGTTTTTCGGTTGAGAAGTTTAAAGTTTGTGAATAAAAAAGAACACAATTAGCGGGAGATAAAAAAATGATTCAGTTTGATGCATCCGAAGTTCAAAACGCCAAGATTAAGGTCGTTGGCGTGGGAGGCGCCGGTGGCAATGCCATCAATGGCATGATTGAGGCCGGCCTGCAAGGTGTGGAATTTATTGCCATTAACACCGATGCTCAGGATTTGGAGAAAAGCCAGGCCTCAAGCCGATTGCAAATCGGCAAAAATCTCACCAAGGGATTGGGCGCCGGTGCCAATCCGGAAATTGGCCTGAAGGCCATCATGGAAGACAAAGACCGAGTGCGGGAAGTACTGAACGGTGCGGACATGGTGTTTGTAACCGGTGGCATGGGCGGTGGTACGGGCACCGGTGCGGCGCCCATCATTGCCGGAATTGCCCGGGACCTTGGCGCGTTGACTGTGGGAATTGTGACGACACCTTTCACATTTGAAGGGCCGGTACGTCGTCGCAATGCGGAAAAGGGCATCGAAGCCATGCGTGAACGTGTGGACACGATTCTGGTTATTCCCAACGACCGCATTTTTTCCATCATCGAGCGTAATACCCCGGTGATTGCAGCCTTCAAAGCGGTTGATTCCATTTTGCTGGAGGCGACACGCAGTATTTCGGACCTGATTAACGTGCATGGCTACATTAATCTGGACTTTGCCGACATTCGCACGATTATGGCCGGCATGGGAGATGCTCTGATGGGCAGTGGGGTTGGCGTTGGCGAAAACCGGGCCATTGTTGCGGCCGAACAGGCCATTACCAGCCCCTTATTGGACGGAGTGGATATTTCCGGCGCACGGGGCGTGCTGATTAACATTACCGGCGGCCCGACTATGTCTATGCATGAGGTGGGCGAAGCTTCCAGCATGGTACAAAATGCCGTGGGTGACGAGGCCAATGTAATTTTTGG
>Ga0256914_1002104_pt1 | contig 16949 bp, 11 predicted proteins | sample HulkmetaG_FD_191571 | JGI IMG/M metagenome (GOLD analysis project Ga0256914, IMG submission 191571) | Hydrothermal chimney microbial communities from Main Endeavour vent field at the Juan de Fuca Ridge, Pacific Ocean - Hulk | ecosystem: Environmental > Aquatic > Marine > Hydrothermal vents ... | reverse complement strand
AAAGCTTTATAAAAGAGGTGAAGATTACACTCAACACGTAGGGAGGTTTTTGACCAAGGTTCAGAGAGATGTCATTGGTATCTTCCTGCTTTCTTATGCCGATTTGCGGGCCTCGAGAGGAGTTTTATCTGGTCGGAGTGATCCTGATAGACTACTTGAGATAGCGCACTATGCTATAGATTATTACTTTAAAAGGGTGAGGGAGGTAAGTAGCAGGCCACCTTTACTTGATGGATGTGAGATAATGAAGGTTCTCGGTATTCCTCCGGGACCCATGGTTGGCGAGATAAAAGATAAGTTGCGGATGATGGAGGTAAGTGGTATTATAGATAGCAAAGATGAGGCTTTAAAGTGGTTAAGGGAAAACTACAGCGAAAGGGGTGGTTAGGTGTTAAGTAAACTTTTGGTTGACCCGGTCTTTCAGTTTGGGATCGTCCTCATACTTGCAATAGTGGGTGGGTATATTGCTAATAGGTTCAAGCTACCAAGAGTGAGTGGTTACTTACTTGTTGGTATACTTATAAGTCCTGGTGTTCTTGGCTTGGTTTCCCCAGAGTTTCTCCATGCTGGAAAGATAGTGACGAACTTTGCATTAGCTGTTATAACTTATTCTATAGGTGGTAGTTTGAGATGGGGTACCCTGAAGAAACTTGGTAAGAGGATCACGCTTATCACTTTCTTTGAGGCTGAAATAGCATTTATATGTGTTATACTTGCTGTTACTGGCTATTACTGGATGGTTGGGCATCCTTCTGGGACATTATTGGATTATTTCGCTATTGCTCTGCTGTTTGGTGCAGTTGCATCACCTACAGATCCGACGGCTACCCTCGCTGTTGTGCACGAATATAGAGCAAAGGGTAATTTTACATATACACTTTTGGGTGTAGCTGCTTCGGACGATGCTCTCGGTATAATGAATTACAGTATTGCTATTATTCTTTCTATGGCAATAATGAAGGGTGGACACCTTCATGGTGGTCAGCTGGTTTGGATGCCGTTGAAGACCATACTCCTCTCTATAGCCCTTGGTGTAACAGCGGGACTTCTGCTTGCCTTTACCGGTAAGAAGATAGAGGGGGCGGGAAGTGCTATTATATTGATAATAGGTGTTCTTTTCTTGGCTTTTGGGCTCTCCCACTACTTTGGCTTAGACGAATTGCTTACCACGATGAGTGTAGGGGCGACTGTGGTGAATAGTGGAGTTGATATGCGGAAGATGTTTGCAAATATTGAGCACTATTATGAAGAGATAGTGTTTGCTGTTTTCTTCGTTATAGCTGGTGCAGCTGTTAACCTGCATGTACTTTTGGGTAGTAGTCTTTTGGTTTTGGTGTTTGTAGCCTCTAGGGCAGCGGGTAAATTTGGTGGTGTTAGAATTGGAGCGTGGCTTTCTAGGGCACCTTTGAGTATAAAGAAATACCTTGGATTTGGCTTAATACCTCAAGGTGGCATAGTAGTGGGTCTTGCGTATCTGATGAGTCAAAAGCCTGAATTCTCCAGTTATTCTTCTGCGCTTCTTAATGTTACCTTAGGTGCCACTGCCATTCATGAGATATTGGGACCAATTTTCTCCAAGTATGCTATAGAGAAGTCAGGTGAAATCAAGGAAGGCGGTGAGTAGAGGATGAAGGTTTCCGAGGTATTAGGGATCATACCGGGATTGGAAGAAAGCGTCATAATAGATGAGAATGCCTCCTTGGAAGAGTTGGCTTCGGAAGTGGTGAAAAAAAAGGTTAAAAGAAATGCTTATGTGGTTGATAGCAGGGGTAGATTAGTAGGTTATGTACCGCTCAAGAAGCTGGCTAATACATTGCTTTTAGACTACCTTTCAAGCTCCAGTTACAGAGTGAGGCTTACTCGGAGGATAATAGATGCAATGACATCCGAGAAAGTCGGTGATATAACGATAAGAAGTGTTGTTAGTTGTAGGTTAGATGAGAGTGTAGAGGAAGTAATAAGGAGATTGCTCGAGATGGACATAGAAGAGATGCCAGTAGTGGATAAAGATGGTAAGATAGTTGCCCGTTTTGGTTTGACCAATATCCTTGAACTCTGGTTGAAAGAGAGGGAGAAACAGGGAGGTAAAGAAGGGGTAAAGGAAGAGGAGAGATAGAGATGAGCATAAAAGCCGTTGTCATGGCAGGAGGGTTTGGCACAAGAATGCAACCTCTTACTGTGAATGTGCCGAAACCTATGCTTAGGATCGGTAATAGACCGATCTTGGAGCATGTAGTTAACCTCTTGCGTAAACACGGAATACGCAAGCTTGTCTTCTTGTTGTACTATTATCCTGAGGTTGTAAAGGAATATTTTGGTGACGGAAGCAGGTTCGGTGTGGACATTGAGTATTTTGTGCCTACTCGGGACTTTGGCACAGCTGGTGCTGTGAGGTATGCCTCTGGTGTGCTTGATGATACTTTCATTGTGATAAGTGGTGATGTCGTTACCAATTTTGACCTCAGAAAGATAATAAAGTTTCATCAGGAAAGAAATTGTGTCGCTACTATTACTCTTACTCATGTAGAGGATCCTCTTCAGTTTGGCATTGTCATGATGGATGAGACTAATAGAATTGTGAGGTTTTTGGAAAAACCTGCTTGGGATGAGGTTTTTAGTAATACCATAAATACTGGCATATATGTACTTGAACCGGAGGTGTTGGATGTTATACCAAAAAACGAGCCTTTTGACTTCAGTAAAAACCTATTTCCGCACCTCTTGGAGAAAGGGGAATCACTTTGCGGATTTGTGAGCGATGGTTACTGGTATGATGTTGGTAATCCAGATATGTATCATAGAGTTAACATGGATGTCTTGAGTGGAGAGATAGACTTTCCGTTACCTGGTAGTGCGTTGAAATTTGGGGATTCTACGGTCTTTATGGAAGAGGGGGTTAAGATAGGCTCGGGAGTTGCTTTTCTTGGTAAGGTTGTTATCGGTAAAGGTAGTGAAATAAAGGATCAATCTTATGTAAGGAATGCGGTAATAGGTGAGAACTGTGTTGTTCACAGAGGTGCAATAGTTGGTGATAGTGTGGTATGGAATAATGTGCATGTTGGAGAGTACGCCCAGACAGAAGGTTGTGTTGTTTGCAATGGAGTGAAGATTGGTAAGGGTGCAGTTTTGCGTAAATCGGTTGTTATTGGCGATGGTGTAGTTGTTGGTGATGAGGCATATGTGAAGGAGGGTATAAAGGTTTGGCCCAATAGAGTAATAGAGAGCAATGCCATACTCAGCGACAATCTCGTTTGGATGGAGAGATGGAAGAAAAGTATATTTTCTGCTGGTAAGGTTCGTGGTATTACCAATGTAGAGCTTACGTCTGAGCTTTCTGCAAAGCTTGGGGTAGCTTATGGCACCGTTTTGCTCGGTGGTAATACTATAGCTGCTGGTAGGGATAGCCATAAGGCTTCAAGGGTATTGAAGCGCTCTTTTATTGGAGGGGTTGCTTCTACTGGTGTACACACTGTAGACTTTCATGGTCTTCCACTACCCGTCTTTAGGTATGGTATAACCAGTAAGGGGTTAAAGGGCGGGATCTACTTCAAGCAGGTGATAGATGACCCTCTTAGTACGGAAATTTTTTTTGTTGATAAAAATGGAATAGGAATACCCTCTTCTATGGAGAAGAGTATAGAAAGGGTATTTTTTAGAGAGGATTTTAGGAGGGCGCCTTACAGTATGCCGGGTAGTATAGCCCCTATGGATGATGTGGTTGGTAACTACCAGGTAGAACTGCTAAGGAGGGTGGATGCTGAGGCTATAAGAAATAGGCATTTTCGCTTGGTTGTTGATTACTCTCACGGAACGGTTTCGCCAACGCTCGCTCCCATCCTAAGGAGATTGAAATGTGATGTTATAAACATAGATGCCTATCCTGAAGATGAAAGCTTAATAAATCCAGATGCCTCAGAGAGGAGAGAAGGCTATTTTCGTAGCATTGTGGATACGCTTGATGTGGATATGGGGTTTTCTGTAGGTATATGGGGGGAGAAGCTCTCCCTGATGGATAAAGATGGCTATCTGTATCGTGGGGTAGACATGTTGGTTGTAATGGTGTATCTTGCATCGTTGGTGTATGACTCTGCCGTATTTGTTGTCCCTGCAATTGCACCTACACTGGTGGACGAAATTGCATCTTCTGGGGGCATAAGAGTGAAGAGGGAGAGGCACACCTCAAGAGCTTTGCTTCAGTCTTCTTTTGATGAGAATGTGGCGTTTGTTGGCAGCATGGATGGTAGGTTTGTCTTTACTGAGTTTCAGCATGCTTACGATGCTGTGTACTCGGCTGTGAAGATTATGGAGGTAATGGCATCTGTGGAGGTAGACCTGTCTGTTCTTAGGGACAAGCTTATGAGTAAGGTCTTTAAGCACATTACCATTCCCTGTGAGTGGAGGGAGAAAGGCAATGTAATGATGAGGGCAAGTGAGGAACTTAAAGGTGCTGGAAAAGTTTCTTTGCTTGATGGTGTGAAGGTGTGGTTAGATGATATGTGGATTGCACTTATACCAGATGATGCAAATCCCTTACTTCATATATATGCTGAAGGCGGAAACGAAACGAGATTGCTTTCTACCATTGAAGAGTTTAAAGAGAAAATATCTAACTGGAAAGAAGGGTGATTTGTGTGCTTTACTTGAACATTATTTGGCATATGCACCAGCCATGTTATGTAGATTTTCGTGATATGAGTGTGTTGTTTCCTTGGGTGTGGACACATGTAATTCATGATTATTACGAGATGCCGTTTATACTAAGAGGTTATCCTAACATAAGAGTTACATTCAATCTCGTACCCTCCTTACTCAAGCAGATAGAACTCTACAAAAATGCGGAGGTAAAAGACTTTTTTTGGTCATTTATCCGTAAGTTTCCCGCTGTTGATGAAAAAGAGAGGAGTACCTTTGTGAGACTGTGTTTCTCGATAGACGAGGATAGAATGATAAAACCATATACTAGGTTCTATTCTATAAAGCAGAAGTATGATAATGGGATGAGGCTCTCAGATGAAGATGTGTTTGATGCAGGAATCTGGTTTGTGATAGCTTGGATGCCTTCCAGAGTGAAGAAAGGCGATGAGCGTGTGGCCGAGATGATAGCAAGGGGTAAGGGTTTTACCCCTGAAGATGCTTCCTATTTAGAAGGTGTAGTTATGGACATGCTATCTAATGTAGTGGAACTTTATAGAGAACTTGAGCGGGTCTCCCAGATAGAGGTTTCTACTACTCCTTTTTATCACCCTATTTTACCTCTCATTATAGATTCGGACGTGGCATCCAAGTGTATGCCAGATGTGTCGCTTCCGTATCCTGCCTTTTCCTATAGGAAGGATGCAGCTACCCATGTGGAGAGTGCAATTGATTATTACAGGAGCGTGTTTGGTAAGTTGCCGGTAGGGATGTGGCCAGCAGAGGGTGGTGTCTCCGAAGAGGCGATTAACCTCTTGGGTGAGCGTGGAATAAGGTGGATAGCTACAGATGAGGAAATCTTGAGGAGAACCCTTCCAAACGGGGAGTTTACGAGAGATGACATTTATAAGCCTTACAGATTTGGTGATGTAATAATCTTCTTTAGGGACAGGGTATTGTCTGATCTTATAGGTTTTACTTACTCGAGGTGGGATTCTCCCGAGGATGCAGCAAGGGATTTTGTTGGAAGGTTGAACGAGCTTGATAGGACTTTGTGTAGGGATGATGCTGTTGTAACCGTTGTCCTTGATGGCGAGAATCCATGGGAGTATTACCCGGATGGGGGTGCAAGATTTTTAAATGCCCTTTATACTGGGCTTTCTTCTTCTAACAATATATTTACTATATTGCCTTCTGAATATATGGCTGAGCATGAGTGCACGAATGTGCTTAACTCTATTTATCCTGGTTCCTGGGTGGATGGTAACTTTTCTACATGGATAGGTGAGGATGAAAAGAACAGGGCATGGAGACTTCTCGGATCAACGAGGCAGTTTGTTGAGGAGTCATTGAAACCTGTGCCACAGGAGGCGTGGAGGAGTGTGTACATAGCAGAGGGGAGTGATTGGTTTTGGTGGTTTGGAGGAACGCATTTTACATTGTGGCATAGGGAGTTCGATGAGCTTTTTAGATCTAACCTTATCTCTGTTTACGAGAGCATGAAACATGAGCCGCCTCCAGAACTCTTTTTGCCGGTAAAGATTAGTGTCCCTGAGTTTATGAAGAAGCCGGTATCTTTTATATATCCGGATATAAATGGCAGAGTTGATAGTTATATAGAATGGCTTGGTGCTGGTGAGTTTAATGTTAGAAATGAACTGACATCTATGGCCTTTGGCTACAAATTTGTTACAACTGTTTTCCTTGGCTTCAACAAAGATAGGCTCTTTGTAATGCTTAAAGGAGTTTTGCCCTATGGCGATATTCAGGAAGAGGTTTTGATAAAAGTTTATTTCATGATAGGAGAGAGGAGCTATCTTTTGCCTTTTAGCCTTAAGGGTAGTATGAATGGTTACCTTCTTTATGCTTGCAATGACAGTTGTGACGATGCTGTTGGTAATGCTGATGTCTCGGTGGATAGAGTCGTGGAACTTGGAGTTGATTGGAAGACACTGGATGCTAAGAGCGGTGAGAAGCTTGAAGTTGTAGTTGTTGTGGTAGATAGGGCAGGTAGGGTACTTGAAAGGGTACCAAGAAGTGGAGCTATTGCTATTGATGTACCTGATGAGGAGTTTGAAGAAAGGAATTGGTTCGTGTAATGATACTATTATTTGGTATACACTGTCACCAGCCTGTTGGCAACTTTGAGTTTGTGTTTGAGGATGTATACAATAGATCTTATAAGCCATTTATCTACGAGGCACATCAGCATTCTGCCTTTAAGTTTGCGTTGCACTTTACAGGTGTCCTGTGGGAATGGCTTGTAGCTAAACACCCGGATTTTGTCTCTTTAATTAAGGAAATGGTGCAAAGAGGTCAGGTTGAGTTACTCTCTGGTGCTTATTACGAGGCAGTATTGGGTAAGATATCTTCGAGGGATAGGAGACTTCAAATAACGAAGTTGAGTAACCTTATTGAGGAGGTGTTTGGAGTTAAGCCTTTGGGCATGTGGTTAGCGGAGAGGGTGTGGAGTCCAGACATCGTGGGAGATGTGGTGTCTTCAGGAATAAAGTATACGCTGGTTGATGATTATCACTTTGTTGCTGCTGGTTTTGATGTGGAGGAGCTCAAAGGCTACTATCTCACGGAGCATGATGGTGATACACTTGCGATATTTCCCATAAGCAAGAGGCTTAGGTATTATATTCCGTTTAAGCCAGTGGATGAGGTACTCTCGTATATGGAGGAGGAGGCAGGGGAAACGGTTCTCTCTTTCTTTGATGATGGAGAAAAGTTTGGTGCGTGGCCATCTACATATGAATGGATATATGATAGAGGTTGGTTAGCTTCTTTTATGGAGGGTATCACCAAATCCAGAGATATCTCACTTGAGCATTTTTCCGATTATTTAGCAAGTAACAAACCTGCAGGGAGATGTTACCTTCCGATGGCCTCTTATTTCGAAATGGGAAAGTGGTCCTTGCCACCAGATAGGCAGATAGAGTTCGATAGAGCAGGAAAGTTGCTTACGGCTTCTGATATGGACAGTTATGCACTTTTAAGAGGGGGTGTATGGGATAACTTCCTAATAAGATATCCTGAATCTAACTGGATGCATAAGAGGGTTTTAGGTCTCAGTAAATCATGTAAGAGTGATAGTTCTGCCATGGATTATGTTCTCCGGGCAGAGTGTAATGATCCGTATTGGCACGGTGTGTTTGGGGGGATATATCTTCCTCACCTTAGGCATGCCGTGTACGAGAATATTATTACTGCGGAGAATAAGTTAGGGGTGAGTGATGGTATAGAAGTTGGGGATGTGGATATAGATGGTGATGATGAAGTGAGGCTTTCTAATGGAAGGTTCTTGCTTTATGTCAAGCCGTTCGACGGTGGTAGTGTAGTCGAGTTTGATGATTTGAGGGATGGCTTTAATTACTTGGATACTGTTTCTCGGCGGTTTGAGAGCTATCATGTTGTTGAGGCTGGAGAGGGAGATTCGGAGGGCAATGCGATAGAGTCTATTCATTCGGTTAAAAGATTGACAGATACCAGTGAGCTGTACTATGATAAATATCTGAGATATAGTTTTAGAGACCACTTGCTGAAGGAACTGCCTTTGTTAGAAGACCTTTATGCCTCCAGAGTGGACTCCATTAGCAATAGGGAATATGAATTTTATGTTTTGGACTCCTCTTTAGTTTTGTGGTCTTTCTACGAAGATGGAAGGCTCCTGGTGAAGAAGTCCTACTCACTAAAAGAGGATGGATTGGAAGTTGGATATGTGCTTCGAAATATAGGTGGTAGTGAGGTTGAATTTTGGTTTGCCAGTGAGATAAACTTGGCTTTGCCGGAGCTTGACGATGTGTATCTATATTCTGGAAAGACACGGTGGGGGGTAGGTGTGGGAAATTCTCTGCGTGAAGTTGATGGGCTTTCCGTTAAAGGGAAAGATTTTTCGATAGATTTGCTGACGAGTGAGAGATTAAATATGTTTTACTGCCCTGTTTATACAGTTTTTCGCACTGAATATGGGTTTGACAGGGTGTTTCAGGAGGCGTGCGTGTGGGTGATCATATATGTTGAGCTTGGCAGCGGCAAGATGCATGCTTTTGATATTTCTGTAAAGATACCTTAAGGGGGGATTTTGGGAATGCCAGAACTCAGATATGACCCTATAAAAACGATGTGGGTGATAATATCTACAGAGCGGGCGAAGAGGCCTACTGATTTTGAACCTGCTGTGGCAGTTGAGGATCGTAGTAAGTTCTGTCCTTTTGACTACGGTAATGAGGACAAGACGCCGCCGGAAGTGTTTGCAATAAGGAAACCAGGGACGGCACCTGATACACCGGGATGGGATGTTAGGGTGATACCAAATAAGTTTCCTGCTTTGAGAATCGAAGGCGAACTTAACAGAGAGGGTGTGGGTATATACGATAGGATGAACGGAGTGGGGGCACATGAAGTAATAGTTGAGACGCCAGAACATGGTCCATCTCTTGCAGACCTCTCTGTGGATCACATAGCGAAGGTGTTAAAAGCTTACAAGGAGAGGCTTATAAGTCTGAGGAAGGACACGAGGTTTAGGTACATACTGATATTTAAGAATTATGGGAAAAGAGCTGGAGCTTCTTTGTCTCACACGCACAGTCAGCTTATAGCAACTCCTATTACTCCGAAGTTTGTACGAGAGCAGCTAAATGTCGCTAAAGACTACTTTTCCCGCAAAGAAAGGTGTATATTTTGTGATATAATAAGAGATGAGATGAGATTTAAAGAGAGGATCGTAAAGATACATGATAGGTACATCGTCTTTGCACCTTTTGCGTCTAGTTTCCCGTTTGAAATGAGGTTTTATCCCAGGTATCACTCCCATGACTTTGCTGCAGTGCCTGATGAAGAATTACCAGAGCTTGCCTATGCGTTGAAGGATATGTTGCTGAGATTGAAAGTAGTCCTGAATAATCCTCCCTATAACTTTGTACTTATAACTGCACCTTCCACTGCACCGAGACCCGGGAAGCCGTCGTACTGGGGGACACTGCAATATGATTTCCACTGGCATATAGAGTTGATACCAAGGGTTACTACTATTGCAGGGTTTGAGTGGGGTACTGGATTTTACATCAATCCAACACCGCCAGAGGAGGCAGCAAAGTACCTTAGGGAGGCAGATGTAAAGATATGAGCAGAGATTTCTTTTTTGTTTTGCATTCTCATATACCATATGTATTGGGACATGGGACGTGGCCCCATGGAGTGAACTGGCTTTACGAAGTTGCAGCAGAGAGTTATATACCGTTGATTCGTATGTTTGAGAGACAGGCTCAAAAAGGCAGGAGAGGTCTTTCTGCTGTGAGTGTAACGCCTGTATTAGCTGAGCAGTTGAGTAGCAATACTTTTAGGATTGGTTTTAGGAGGTATCTCAATGAGAGGATAAATGCGGCTGTGGAGGATATTGAGTACTTCTCGAGTGTGGGAAACCGGAAGCTGGAGGATATGGCAACTTATTGGAGAGATTTTTACTCTGAGAAGCTCCAGTACTTTGATAGTATAGGTGGTGATATACTCAGTCGATTTTCTTACTTGCAAGATGAGGGGGTTATAGAGATAATTACTTCTGCTGCAACACATGGCTATCTCCCTCTGTTGAAATACGATGAAGATGTGAATGCACAAGTAAAGAAAGGTGTAGAAACTTACGAGAGGTACTTCAACAGGCAACCAAAGGGGTTTTGGTTGCCTGAATGTGCATATAGACCCGGATATAAGTGGTCTCCGCCTGTTGGGAGGGGTGAAATAACTAATAGACTTGGGATAGAGGAGATACTTAGTAAGCATGGTATAAAGTATTTCTTCGTTGATACACATCTGTTGAAGGGTGGTAGAGCAGTTGGTACTTACATTGACAGATTTGAGGGCTTAAGGCTCTTGTGGGATAGGATAGCTAAGGAACACGAAGTTGAGAGCAGGCAACTTTCACCGTACCAGCCTTACTATGTTGCCTCTTCTTCAGTTGCGTTTTTTACGAGAGATCCTGTTACTGCCTTGCAGGTTTGGAGTGGTAAACATGGATATCCGGGGGACCCAAATTATCTTGAGTTTCACAAGAAGAGATTCCCCAGTGGGTTGAGGTACTGGCGTGTCACCGGGGCGGATGTGGACTTAGGTGGTAAAGATGCGTATGATAGGCACAAGGTTGATAATGTCTTAAATGTCCATGCAGACCACTTTGTATCGCTCTTGAGAGATACATTCAAAGACACAGATGCTGGAGTTGTGGTTGCCATGTATGATACTGAGCTTTTTGGTCACTGGTGGTTTGAGGGTGTGCAGTGGATTGAAAAGGTGTTTGACAGAGTGTTTGATTATCAAGGTATATCTGCTACTATCCCTGCTCGTTACATAGAGGAGAATCCACCTGTAGATGTGGTCTCTTTACCTGAAGGTTCTTGGGGTGAGGGTGGTTTTCACTACGTGTGGCTGAATGAATGGACATCTTGGGTGTGGGAGAGGATATACGAAGCAGAAGATGTGGTGAGACAGAGGATCCCGAGTGCAGAAAAGTTTTATTGCAACATGAATACGAAGGTGGTCTTTAATCAGATGTTGCGGGAGCTACTGTTGCTTGAATCCTCCGATTGGCCGTTTCTTATAACTACATGGAGTGCCCGAGATTATGCAGAGAGACGGGCGGCTTACCACTACGATAATGTTGTTAAACTGGCAAAGGTTTTGGATAGGTTTGATGCCAATGGGGTTATAGATCAAGAGGATATGAGTTTTTGTAGGGAAGTCCTTTCGAGAGATGAGATTTTCAGCGATGTAGATGTTGGATTATGGAAGATAGAGGAGGTATAAAGTTTGAACATTGTTGTTGTGTCGTCAGAGATGGCTCCTTTTGTCAAGAGAGGTGGGCTTGCGGATGTAGTTGGTTCTTTATCGAAGGTTTTGGTACGAAGGGGTCATACGGTTAGTGTGTTTGTCCCATTTTACAGGGTAGTAGATAGGAGTAGGTATGAGTTTGAGGAGAGTTTGCCTCCTGTGGATGTGTGGGTTGACGGTAGTTCCAGGATAGCGAGATTTTTTCATTTAGATTATGAGGGAGTGAGCGTATATTTTGTTGATAATCCTCACTACTTTGATAGAGAAGAAGTTTATTCCACGCCGGAGGGTGATTACCCAGATAATGCTCAGAGGTTTGGGTTTTTCTCACTTGCAGTTGTGAAAGTTATTGCATCAAATACCTGGAATGTTGATGTTGTTCATTGTAATGATTGGGAAACCGCTCTCGTTCCTGTCTTTTTGAAACGAATATATGGTAAAAAAATGCCAGTTCTTCTTACCATACACAACCTTGCCTATCAGGGTATCTTCCCAAAGGATGTGCTACCGAGGCTTGGACTTCCTTGGGATCTTTTTACCGTGGATATGCTTGAATTTTATGGCAATATCAATTTATTAAAAGGTGGAATTGTGTTTTCTGATGTTATAAATACCGTGAGTCCTACATATAGTAAAGAAATTCAGGAACCTGCATATGGATTTGGTTTGGATGGTGTGTTGCGTTCTCGCAGGGATGACCTCTACGGTATCTTGAATGGTATAGATGTGGAATTCTGGAATCCTGAAAATGACAAGAGTATATACAGGAAGTATAGTGTTGACACGCTTGAAGGAAAAGCATGGAACAAGCTCAAGCTTCAGGAGGAGGTGGGACTGGAGGTAGGTGACGATATACCTTTAGTGGGTTGGATTTCGAGACTTGTTGACCAAAAGGGACTTGACTTGTTTGCCGTAATTGTGGATGAGTTGCTGGCTAATAGAATCGGTGTGGTAGTTCTTGGCAGTGGTGAAGAGAGGTATCAAAATATGATGTTAGACCTTTCTAACAGATATGAGGGTAAGTTTGCTGTTAAGATAGGTTTTGACCCGGTGCTTGCAAACAGGATATATGCAGCAAGTGATATATTCCTTATGCCTTCCAAGTTTGAGCCATGTGGTTTAGGGCAAATGATAGCCCTGAGATACGGAAGTATACCTGTTGTGCACAAGACAGGTGGGCTTGCAGATACTGTTGTGGATTACACGGAAAGTCCCTCCAGCGGCAATGGTTTTGTGTTTGAGGAGTATAAGGCTTCAGCTTTTATGGATGCTCTTCGGAGGGCTTTGTCCCTTTACGGTGATAAGGAAGCCTGGGAAGAGTTGGTTAAGAGGGCTATGTCTCTTGACTTTTCGTGGGATAAGTCAGCGGGTATGTATGAGGAGCTTTATTCCAAGGCAAAGGCAAAGATTTCTTAAAGGGGGTGTCTCTGTATGAGGAGGTATGTTATCGCTGTTGTCATCTTTTCGCTGGTTCTTGCCTTCGTACCACAGGTGGTTATGGCAAGATCTGGGCTCTTAGTATTTGTGGAGACTAATGATCTTCAGAGTCAGGTGATGCCATTTAAGGCAAGGATTGGTGGGAAGAAGATGATGGTAGGGGGGCTGGCGAGGGTCGCTACAGTGGTAAAAGAGATGAGGAAACTCTATGGGGACAAGTTGGTTGTGGTGTCTGGTGGAGATGACCTTATGGGTCCGTTTTACCTCGCGTTTCATGGAGTACCCGAATACGAAGCGATGGACCTGGTTGGTTATGATGTGGTTACACCTGGAAATCACGAATTCGACCTTGGACCAAAGGTATATGCAGAGGCCTTGAAACATGCAAGGTTTGCAGTGATAAGCACTAATATGGAGTTGGATTACCCACCGTTTATAGGGAGAATACATAAGTACAGGATACTGAAGGTTGGCGGATTGAAGGTAGGTTTTTTTGGTCTTATGGCGCCAGAACTACCTACTATCAGCAATGTTGGAGATAGCGTGAAGGTGAAGACTGACCTCGTTAAAGTTGCTCGGGATGCAGTTAAGCTTTTGAAAAAACGGGGTGCAGATGTAGTGATTGCAGTAACGCACATAGGTATTGAAAGGGACATTATGTTGGCAAAGCATGTAAGTGGAATAGCAGCTATACTGGGTGGACATAGTCATACAGTTGTTAGAGATTTCCATGTGGTTACTGGCCCTGGAGGGTGGAAAACAGTAGTGGTTCAAGCTGGTGCGAGGGCAATGTATGCAGGAAGGTTGTACCTACCGATTAAAGATGGTAGGCCCGTTATAGACAAGACAGTGTGGGATCTGGTGCTTCTGGATAAGCGTATAAAAGAAGATCCAACAGTTATGGCTTACCTCAAACCTTTTGTTGCAGAGATGAAGAAAAAGATGTCAACACCTGTGGGTGTTAGCAAGGTTCCCCTTGATGCAAGGAAAAAATCTGTTAGAAGGAAAGAGGCAAATATAGGAGATTTCTTTGCTGATGCTATGAGGTGGAAATTTGATGCGGATATAGCGCTTACTAATGGTGGGGGAATAAGAGGGGATAGAATATACCCTGCAGGAAAGATTTCTTACGCTACCCTGTTAGCATTGCATCCATTTGGTAACACAGTTGTTGTGTTTAAGCTTAAAGGCTCTGATATCCTAAAAATACTGGAGATATCTGCATCTGCGGTACCTTATCCTGGAGACCACTACAGTGGAACGAATAGGACACCTACGGGTGGTTTCTTGCAGGTCTCTGGTATAAAGGTTGTTTACGACCTCAGGAAGAAGCCGACGCTTATTTCTCCTAATGGAAAGCTGATCTCTTGGGGACATAGGGTAGTGAAAGTGGAAGTAAAGACGAAAACAGGTTGGAAGCCGCTTTTGCCTAACAAGGTGTATAAGGTGGTTACGAATAGTTGGCTTGCACATGGTGGAGATAAGTACTTCGTCTTCAAGTCTAAAAAGGGTTATGACACTACGGTTACGCTACCAGATGTGCTCTATGCTTATATAAAACACCTTGGCGGAAGTATAGCACCTAAGGTTGATGGGAGAATAGTAATAGAAAAGTGATCAAACGGCTACAGCCCTTAAAAGGCTGTAGCCGTTTAGCACACTTAGTACTGGTTTGGAGATACCTCACCAGAAAGATATCTTATTGTGTTTTCAGCAAGGGAGAGCATTTCGTTTTCCCCGGGGACGATGTAGATGGGAGCGATAAACTCCACTCTCTCTTTAATCCAGGTGGTAAACCTCTCTGAGTTTGCCATACCGCCAGTTAGAACTATACAATCTGCCTTTCCCTTTAAGACCGTTGCTGCTGCACCAATCTCTTTTGCGACTTGGTAGGCCATGGCTTCGTATACCAGAGCAGCATATTTGTCCCCATTTTTGATTCTTCTTTCTACTTCGAGGGCGTTGTTTGTTCCCAAGTAGGACATGAGGCCGCCTTTCCCTCTTATCTTTATTAGCATGTCTTTTATTGTGTACTTTCCTGAGAAGCACATTTTCACTAAGTCACCTACAGAGAGGCCTCCGGAACTCTCGGGGGAAAACGGACCATCACCATCTAAGGCGTTATTTACATCTATTACTTTTCCGTTTTTGTGTGCGCCTACGGAGATCCCGCCTCCAAGGTGAACAACTATCATGTTTAGTTCTTCATATCTTCTATTTAGCCTCTTTGAGACCAGTCTTGCTGCCCGCTTTTGATTGAGTGCGTGGTATTTGCTTATCCTTTTAATCTCCTTTATGCCGGAGAATCTGGCCAATTCACAGAGTTCGTCTGATACTGGTGGGTCGGCGATTATGACCGGTATTCCAGCTTCCTTGCCCAGTTCGTAAGCTATGACATTTCCTACGTTTGTGGGGTGTATTCCGTACTTTTCACTTTGTATGTCCTTTATCATCTTTTCGTTCAGGAGATAGATCCCACTTGGTGTGGGTTTCATCACTCCTCCTCGACAGGATATGGCATCAAAGTCCGTCAGTTTGTATCCGTTATCTTTAAGTATCCTCCTGATTATTGATTTTCTGAATTCCTTCTGGTCCCATATTTGTTGAAACTTGGACAGTTCTTCTGGTGAGTGTTTCACGGACACTTTTAGTTGTTCGTCAAGATTGGAATAAATTGCTACCTTTGTTGAAGTGGACCCCATGTTTAGGATAAGTATTTTGTACGGCATTTTTGCATTCCCCTTAGTTTATTTTTACTTCTGGTGACTCCCCAGTTATTTCGCTGAAGCGTTTTATGACTCTTGTTTGGAGTTCTTCTATTTGTTGCTCAGAAAGGTTCTTGAATCTATCTTGCATATTCAGATACTCTTTTAGTGGTCTTAACTTTTTAGGTTTGTAGTTGATCGTCGTCTTGCCACCTTCGTATTCGTAAAGTATCCAGCAACCGGTTTGTACAGCCAATCTTGCCATTTCGATGGTCTTTGATGGGTCGTAGCCCCAACCTGTAGGACAGGGACTCTGTATGTGAATGAGGGAAGTCCCTTCTGTTTTCATGGCTTTTAGGATTTTTCTTTGTAAGTCTCTGATGTTGTGCACGGAAGCGGAAGCTGCATAAGGGATTTTGTGTGCAATGGCTATTTGTAGAATGTCTTTTCTGTCTCTGGTTTTTCCTTTTGGGGTGGTGGTAGTGCTTGCATACATAGGTGTTGAACCACTTCTCTGTATGCCTGTATTCATGTATGCTTCGTTGTCGTAGCATATGTACAGTATTTTGTCGTTTCTCTCTATGGCGCCGGATAGTGATTGGATACCTATGTCCACTGTTGCTCCGTCACCTGCAAGTACCAGAACAGTTGTTTTGTAATTTTCCTTGATGTTTAATGCAGCTCTTATGCCTGCAGCAAACGCCGCTGAGTTCTCCAGATTGCATAGAAATCCAGGTATCTTCAGCGCTGTCCTGTTTCCTACACCTGCAAATGAAGCAGCACACCCTGGAGGAATTACGACGATGGTGTTTTCACCTAATACTTCAGTAACTTTTCTGACTATCAGCTCAAGTGCGCAGCCGGCACATGTGCTAACACCGTGGGAAACAATACCCTTAGATTGATGTCTGATTTCATACATACTCTGTTACCTCCCTGATGCTTAAGGCATCTTTTCTTAGGTCTATCCACTGAGTATGGCTTTTCCTTACTCCTTCAGCAATGCTCAATAACTCATCAAAGATACTTTCTATGGTATCTTCAGAGATATCTCTACCTCCTAGTCCCCCTATGTAGGATCTGACATCACAGTTGCTTTTCTTCAGAGCTGCTGTTACCTCACACCAGACAGGTCCTCCATCTCCTCCTAATCCTGCACTTCTGTCGAGTATGCCTATGACTTTTTTGTCTTTTAGCATCTTGCTTATGCTTTCAGCAGGGAATGGTCTAAATACGGTTATCTTCGCTACCCCTACTTTTTTCCCCTCCATGCGGAACTTGTTTACCACATACTTTGCAGTGCCACTCATAGAACCTATTGTGACTAATACTACGTCTGCATCTCTG
>Ga0256914_1002103_pt1 | contig 16954 bp, 20 predicted proteins | sample HulkmetaG_FD_191571 | JGI IMG/M metagenome (GOLD analysis project Ga0256914, IMG submission 191571) | Hydrothermal chimney microbial communities from Main Endeavour vent field at the Juan de Fuca Ridge, Pacific Ocean - Hulk | ecosystem: Environmental > Aquatic > Marine > Hydrothermal vents ... | reverse complement strand
CCAAGCACATGCGCGCCATCTCCGCCGCCGCGCGCAGCGGCGGCGGCCCCGACCCGGCCGGCAACGTGCAGCTGCGGAACGCTATCGAAGCCGCCAAGCGCGATGACGTTCCCACCGAAAACATCGAACGCCTCCTCGCCAAGCTGCGCGGCGAGGGCGACGGGGCGACCAGGTACGAAGAAATCGTCTACGAAGGCTACGCCCCCGGTGGCGTGGCCCTGCTGGTCTTCGCCCTGACCGACAACCGCAACCGGACCGCCGGCGAGGTTCGCCACGTCTTTACCAAGCACGGCGGCTCGCTGGGCGCCAGCGGCGCGGTTGCCTGGCAGTTCGAGCGCAAGGGGCTGATAGTCCTGAACACGGTCAGCGAGGAAGCCGAGGAAGCGGCGATTGACGCCGGCGCCGTCGACCTGGAGGAGTCGGAGGGCGTGCTCGAGGTCTACACGGAGCCCAACGACGTTTACAACGTCGCCCGCGCCCTCGAGGAAGCCGGCTTCAAACCCGACTCGGTCGAGATCACCATGATTCCGCAAAACACCACCTCCCTCTCCCAGGAGGACGCCCAGAAGGTGCTGCGGATGATCGAGGCCCTGGAAGACCTGGACGACGTTCAGAACGTCTACTCGAACCTCGACCTGACCGGCGTCGAAGCCTAGCGATGGTCGTTCTCGGGGTAGACCCGGGTATCAGCAACCTCGGCCTGGGCGTGGTCAGCGGCGACGCCGCCCGGGCCGTCTTCGTGGCCGGCGAGCTGGTTCGCACCCGGCACGGCGACCCGGCCCCGCGGCGCGTGCAGACCATCTACGACCGCACCAGCGCCCTGATCGCCGCCCACGCCCCCGAGGCGGTGGCGGTGGAGGCGCAGTTCTTCTACCGGCAAAACGAGCTCTCCTACAAGGTCGGCTGGGCCATGGGCGCGGTCTTTCTGGCCGCTTCAGCCGCCGGCCTCGAGGTCTTCCAGTACGGCCCGATGGAGGTCAAGCGGGCGCTGGTAGGCACCGGCCACGCCGACAAGCAGCAGGTCGCCTTCATGGTCAGGGCCCTTTTGCAGATGAAGAAGACGCCGGCCAGCAGCCACGTCGCCGACGCCCTGGCGGTGGCGCTGACCCACCTGGCCCACCTGCGCAGCGGCACCACGCCGCGCCTCTGAGCGGCGGGCGGCTGCCCCTACCGGCCCGCCGGCGATCGTTCTATGCTGTGGATACAGGGGGTGATTCATGAAAAAGCTGATCGTGGCGATTCTGCTTTTGCTACCCGGCCTGGCCCTGGGTCAGGGCGTGCGCAGCCTGGGAATGGGCGGCGTCACCCTTCCGGGCCCCTGGGCAGCCACCTACAACCCGGCCTACGCGGCCTATCCGGCTGAGGCATACGGACCCGTCGGGGGTTTCAGCCTCCCCCTTGGCCTGGTCAACCTGGCCCTGAGACCCAGCGTCAGCCCGCTCTACTACTTCACCGACTTCCAGACCTTCCAGAACAATTTCGACTTCATCGCCTTCCTCGACCAGGCGACGCGGCCCTACGAGTTCATCCTCAACCCGCCGGCCAGCCCCAGCCGGGTCGTCTTTCACGTTAGCGCCGACGGCGTCAGCATTACCGACGGCAACGGCGACCCGCTGACCCTCAGCTACTCCAGCGGGCGTAGCGGCAGCGCGGGGCTGCCATTGCCCCAGCCTTTCCTGGAAATCCCGATCCCCACCGGCCTCGACGGCCTGCGCGTAACCATCGGCGCCTACGCCGGCGCCGGCGGCTTCGCCCTGACGCCCAGCGCCAACCTGGCCAGCGACCTGGCCAGCGGCAGCCTCCAGGCAAACACCACCTACACGATCACCGCCAGCGCCGCCGCCGAGGCGGGGATTACCGGCAACGTCAGCTTCGCCACGGCGCTGCCGAGCCTACCCGGCTTCGACGGGCGCGTATACGTGGGCGGCCAGCTCGAGGGCTTCTACGGACTCGTCTACGACGACACCCGCGTCAGCGCCAGCACTACCACCGACGCCGACGGCATCCCCGGGCCGGTCGAATACGCCAGCGAGATTTTCTACGTCTACCCGGGTGCTGGAAACGGCTTCGGCGGCCGCGTAGACTTCGGCGTCGTCGCCGACTACCAGCAGGGCACCTACGGCCTCGGCATCCGCAACCTCCTCGGCTATGAACAGTGGAGCGGCACGCTGCGCAGCAGCGACGCCAGCGGCAACGTAACCGAGACCGGCAAAACCATCAGCCAGGTGGCCTTCGACCCGGCCGTCTACATAAACGGCGCGTACGCGCAGGAGCTCGAGAGCGGCGACATAGTCCTCTACGGAGCCGACGCCGCTTACGCCGCGGGCGCCTTCAGCCTGCACGCCGGTCTGGAGTACCAGAAGTCCATATTCCGCCTGCGCGGCGGCCTGGGTTACGAAGACGGGATCAAGATCGGACTGGGCGGCGGCGTATCGCTGCCGAATTTCAGCTTCGACGCGGCCATCACCAGCCACCAGGCCCCCTTCACCGGCCAGCTCGTCTTCGGGCTGGCGGCCAGCGTGGGCGTGTACTTCTAGGAGGCGCTGATGAAGAAGTTCTTGCTACTCACCCTGCTGGCGGCGCTAACCGCCTGTAGCGGCCACACAATCGTCGTCGCCGACGTCGACCTGCTCTCGCTGGCCGGCGACACGGCCGGCCTCAGCGGCGACCTGACCGTACCCGGCAGCATCCAGGTTTACGTTCCCGACGCCGACGACAACCTGACCACCCCCGACGGCGGCTACCTGGTGGACGGCCTGCCGACCCTCGACGATCTCTACGGGTTCGGCGTGGAGCTGACCGTGGCGGTCGAGAACACCGGCTCCGGCCCGCTGACCTTCAGCGCCGACTTCCGCCTGGCCAGCGCCGCCGACAGCACCAATATCTACGACGGTCTGGACGACGTCTCCCTGGCCAGCAAGACCATTACCCTCGACCCCGGCGAGAGCGGTCAGGTGGAGCTCGCGGCCACCCTGGAGCGCGGCGACGCCAACCTGGCCCTGATCAGCGACCAGGGCTTCCGCGTCGGCGTCTCCCTGGCCGCCAGCGGCACCACCTCGGTTCACTACCAGCTGACCGCTTTCCGGGTGATAGCCGAGCAACGCCCCTTCGACCTGATACCGCCCCCGTAGCACCGGCCTTGCGCGCCAGAGCCGGCGGGCCGTAGACTTCCCTCAGAGGGGAGTGAGAGTTGGAGCAGCGACGGCTTTTCAAAGGTAAACGGACCCGGACCCCGGGCAGCGAAGCGATAGTCAGGCTGTCCGGGGTTTACAAGCGCTTCGGTGAGCACGCCCAGGCGCTGGCCGGCGTCGACCTGGAGGTGCGCGCCGGCGAGTTCTTCAGCCTCCTGGGCCCTTCCGGCTGCGGCAAGACCACCCTGCTGCGCATTCTCGCCGGTTTTGAAGAGCCAGACGCCGGGCGGGTGGAGATAGCCGGCCGCGACGCCCGCGGCCTGCCGCCCTACCGGCGGCCGGTCAACATGGTCTTTCAGAACTACGCCCTCTTCCCCCACATGACCGTCTTTGGCAACGTCGCCTTCGGCCTGCGCATGAAGCGGGTCCCCGAACCCGAGGTGGCCGAGCGCGTTTCCCGCGCACTCGAGCTGGTCGACATCGGCCCGCTGGCCGGCCGCCGCCCCCACGAGCTCTCCGGCGGCCAGAAGCAGCGGGTGGCGCTGGCCCGCGCCCTGGTCAACGAGCCGGAGGTGCTGCTGCTCGACGAGCCGCTGGGGGCGCTCGACTACAAGCTGCGCAAGCAGCTGCAGGTGGAGCTGATGAACCTGCAGGAGGAGCTGGGAATTACCTTCGTCTACGTCACCCACGACCAGGAGGAGGCCCTGGTGATGTCCGACCGGATCGCCGTCATGCGCGCCGGCCGCATCGAGCAGCTCGACTACCCGGAGGCCATCTACGAGCGGCCGGCGAGCAGCTTCGTGGCCCAGTTCCTGGGCACCTCCAACCTGATTCCCGCCAGCGGCCTGGGCGATAACCGCCTGCGAACGCCCCTCGGCGAGATGCTGACCACCGAGACGGTGAGCGCCGGCCGCTCCTACACCCTCTCGATTCGCCCCGAGAAAATCCGGCTCAGCCGCGAGCGCGGCCCGCTGCCCAACACCTTCGCCGTCAGGGTCGACGACATCATCTACACGGGCGCCGAAAACCAGTACCTGCTCGACGCCGGCGGGCTCGAGCTGGTCGCCTACACGCTCAACTCCGACATCCAGGAGCCGGGTTTCGAAGAGTTCGACTACGACGAGCAGATTTTCGCCCGCTTCCCGCCGGAGAACCTGGTGGTGATAGATGAGCCGGGCTAGCTGGAAACGCCTTCTGGCGACGGTCTTCCCGGGGACCGCCTGGCTGCTGCTCTTCACGCTGCTGCCGACGCTGCTGATACTCTACGCCTCCTTCCTGCAGCGCGACCCCCACGGCTGGCTCAGCGGCCCGCTGACGCTGGCCAACTACGCCCGCTTTCTCGGCCTGGGCCCGGACGGCTTCGACCCCCTCTACCTGCGCATCCTCGGCCGCAGCTTCCTGCTGGGGGCGGTGACCACCTTTTTCGTAGTCCTGCTCGGCTATCCGTTCGCCTTCTTCATCGCCCGCAGCCGCCACAAGAACCTGCTCTTGCTGCTGGTGGTCCTGCCTTTTTGGACGAACTTCCTGATTCGCGTCTACGCCTGGATTGTCATCTTCCAGCGCAAGGGCGTCCTCAACGCTCTGCTCGACAACCTCGGCCTGCAACCGCTCCACCTCTACCCCAGCTGGACGGCGGTCTACGTGGGCGCGGTCTATACGTACCTGCCATTTCTGATACTCCCCCTCTACGCCTCGGTCGAGAAGATCGACTGGACCCTGCTCGAGGCCGCTTACGACCTGGGAGCCGGCCGGGTGCGCGGCTTCTGGCACGCGGTCTTCCCGCAGACGCTGCCGGGCCTGGTGGCCGGCGTCCTGCTGGTCTTCATTCCGGCGCTGGGCACCTTCGTCATCTCCGACCTGCTGGGGGGCGGCAAGGCCATCTTGATAGGCAACGTCATCCAGCAGCAGTTCGGCGGCTCGCGCGACTGGGCATTCGGCTCCGCCGCCACCTTCGTGCTGATGGCCATCGTTCTCGGCGGCCTCTGGCTCTATGCCCGCCGCGCCGGCGAGCGCGGCATGGAGGAGCTGGTATGAGCCGGCGGCTGCTCAGCCTCCACGGCCTGGCGGTCCTGCTTTTTTTGTACCTGCCGATCGCGGTAATCGTCGTGCTTTCCTTCAACTCCAGCAAGTACGGCGTGGCCTGGCACGGCTTCACCCTCGACTGGTACGTCCGCCTGCTTTCCCACTCGCGCCTGCACGGCTACGTCGCCAACAGCCTGATAGTCGCCTTCAGCTCAACGGCGATCGCCACCGTCGTCGGCACCCTGCTGGCCCTGGGGCTCTCGCGCTACCGATTCGGCGGGCGGGGGGCGGTGCTCTTCTTGCTATACGTGCCGGTGGTCATCCCCGACGTGGTCATGGGCGTCTCGCTGCTCCTGCTCTTCGCCTGGGCGCAGAACTACCTGCGCGGTCTGCACCTGGGGCTGGGAACGGTGATAATCGCCCACGCCACCTTTCAAATCGCCTACGTCACCCTGGTGGTCAAGAGCCGTCTGGCCGGCCTCGACCCCAGCCTCGAGGAGGCCGCCGCCGACCTGGGAGCCACCTCCTGGCGGCGCTTCTGGGCGGTCACCTTTCCGCTGGTCTGGCCGGGTATCGCCGCCGCGGCCCTCCTGGCCTTCACGCTCAGCCTCGACGACTTTGTGATAACCTTTTTCACCGCCGGCCCCGGGGCAACGACGCTGCCGATTTACATCTACTCGAGCGTCAAGCGGGGCGTCACCCCGGAGATACACGCCGTCTCTACCCTGATGATCGCGGTAACGACGCTGGCGCTGATCGGCGTGCAAAGAATCTCGCGAAGGAGGTAGCAATGAAGAAACCGGTAGTTCTGGCAGCCCTGGCCCTGCTCTCCCTGACGCTGGCGCGCGGGGAGCTGCGCATCTTCAACTGGTCCGAGTACATCCCCGAGGAGGTCTTGCAGGAGTTCGAGCAGCGCTACGACGTGCGGATCATCTACGACACCTTCGAGGCCCCGGAGGCGATGATGGCCAAGCTGCAGGGCGGCGGCTACCGCGAGTACGACCTGGTGGTTCCGCCCGACTACTACGTCGCCGAGCTGGCCCGTTCCGGCCTGATCCGCCCCCTCGACCACTCCAGAATCCCCAACCTGACCAATCTCTACCCGGAGTTCCAGAACCCCGACTACGACCCAGATAACGCCCACTCGGTCCCCTATCAGTGGGGCACCACCGGCATCGCCTACCGCCAGAGCGAGGTGCCCGGGGGCGTGGACTCGTGGGCGGTCTTCTTCGACCCCGAGGCCTACAAGGGGCCCTTTATCCTGCTTGACGAGATGCGCGAGACCATCGGCGCCGCCCTCAAGTACCTGGGTTATTCGCTCAACGACACCGACCCGGCCCACCTGGAAGAGGCCGGGAAGCTGCTAATCGACGCCAAGAAGCGCAGCCTCGGCTTCGCCGACAGCGTCGGTGCGCGCAGCCGCCTGCTGGCCGGCGACGCCGCGGTGGTCCACAACTACTCGGGCGATATTTTCGCGGTTCAAGAAGAAGACGACGACATCGTCTACGTCATCCCCAAGGAAGGCGGCACCATCTGGGTCGACGCCCTCGCCATCCCCAGCCAGGCCCCTCACCCGGATCTGGCCTACGAGTTCATCAACTTCGTCCTCGAGCCCCGGGTGGCGGCGACCATCTCCAACTACAACTACTATGCCTCCCCCGTTCAAGCGGCCGAACCCTACCTGGACGCCGAGCTGCTGAATAACCCCGCCGTCTATCCAACCCCCGCGGTCCGGGCCAGGCTCGAGTTCATTCACGACCTCGGCGAAGCAACCGTACTCTACGACCGCATCTGGACCGAGGTTAAGGCGCGTTAACAATTCTTGAACAATTTACTGCGGCGATACTGTTATAATCCGACTGGAGGTGAGGTATATGCGAAAAACTCTTTTGGTTGCGGCTCTTATGGTGGCTCTGGCCTCGCTGGCCTTCGCTGGCGACGGCAAGGCGGTATACAACCAGTTCTGCGCTAGCTGCCACATGGCCAACGGCCAGGGCACCCCGGGCGTCTTCCCGCCGCTGGCCAACTGGACCGGTCACTTTGTCAAGAACGAAGAGGGCCGCGCGGTCCTGGTTCACATCGCCGCCTTCGGCATGCAGGGCCAGATTAGCGTTCTCGGCAAGACCTACAACGGCTTCATGCCGCCCTACGCCCAGCTTTCCAACGAGCAGATAGCCGACCTTTTCAACTACATCCTGGGCGAGTGGAACAAGGACCTGCTCCCCAAAGACTTCAAGCCCTTCACCGCCGACGAGGTTGCCAAGTACCGCGCCAAGGCGCTTACCCCGGCCGACGTGCTCAAGGAGCGCAACGCCCTGGCCGAGAAGCTGGGCATCAAGTAACGTCCGCTAAATCCGCCGCCCCGGTCCCGCCGGGGCGGTTTTGCGTTAGATTGAGAACGTGGGCACATTGCGAGCCTCGCTGTTCTTGCTGCTCGTCGCGGGAAGCGCGTCTGCCGCCGGACTGCGCCTGGCCGCCGCCGCCAACCTGAACCAGGTCCTGCCCGAGCTCGTCTCCGTTTACGAAAAACTTCATCCAGACGTCACCGTTGCCGTCAGCTACGGCGCCTCGGGCACGCTCAGCCAGCAGATAGAGCGGGGCGCGCCCTACGACGTCTTCCTCTCGGCCAGCCCCGAGTACGTCGACTACCTGGCGCGGCGGGGGCGCGTTTCCGCCCGCAGGGTCTTCGCCCGGGGCAGGCTGGTGCTCTACTACAGCAAGCGGTTGAACCCGCCGCCGCGCGACCTGGCCGACCTGGCCGCGAAGAAGGGGGTCCGCGTCGCCGTCGCCAACCCCGAACACGCGCCGTACGGCCGGGCGGCGCTGAGCTGCCTGCGTAGCGCCGGCGTTTACGAGGAGCTGGCGGGCCGCCTGGTCTTCGCCGCCAACGTCTCCCAGGCGGCGCAGATGGCCCTGCACGGGGCCGACGCCGCCCTGATCGCCCTGCCTCTGGCCCGTAACCCGGCGCTGGAGCGGGCGGGAGGCTACCTCGAGCTGCCGCAAAGCTGCCACCAGCCCCTGTATCAGGAGGCGGCCGTGGTCCGCCAGAGCGCCGCGGCCGGTTCATTCCTCGACTTCCTCGCCTCGCCCGAGGCGCAGCGCCTGCTGCGCGCCTACGGCTACGACTCGCCATGACCCAGGCCTTCCTGCTCTCCTTCAAGCTGGCGGCGCTGACGGCGCTGGTCCTGCTCGCCCTGGGAGTCCCGCTGGCCTACTGGCTGGCCTTCCACGACTTCCGCGGCCGCCGCCTGCTGGAGGCGCTGCTCCTGCTGCCGCTTACCCTGCCGCCGACCGTCCTCGGCTTCTACCTGCTGGTGCTGCTGGCCCCCGACGGGGCCCTGGGCCGCCTGGGGCTGCGCTGGGCCTTCACCTTCCCCGGCATCTGGCTGGGCTCGGTCATCTTCAGCCTGCCCTTCGCCCTGACCGCCTACAAGGAAGCCTTTCGCGCCATTGACCCGGAGGTCCTGGACGTCGTCCGCACCCTGGGCGTCGGCCGCGTTAAACGCTGGCGGCGGGTAATCCTCCCCTGGGTCTGGCCCGGCCTGCTCTCGGGGACGCTCCTGGCCTTCGCCCACACCCTGGGCGAGTTCGGCGTGGTCCTGCTGGTCGGCGGCAACATCCCCGGCGAGACCCGGGTCGCCAGCATCTACATATTCGACCTGGTGCAGTCGCTCGACTTCGCCTCCGCCCACCGGGCGGCGGCCGTCTTCGTGGCGCTGGCCTTCGCGATGATCTACGCGGTTCGCAGCCTGGAGGAAAGATGGAGATCGCCTACCGGCTAACCAGACCGCTGCGGATGGACGTCAGGCTGCGGGTGAGCGGCCTGACCGCGCTGCTCGGCCCCTCCGGCTCCGGCAAGACCACCCTCCTCAAGGCCCTCGCCGGTCTGATACCCGCCGCCGGCAGGCCCTTCGGCGGTCTGCCGCCCGAGAAACGGCGGATCGGCTACCTGCCTCAGGGGTACGCGCTGGTGCCCCACCTGACCGCCCTCGAGAACGTCGAGCTGGCCCTCCCCGAAGGTGGCGGCGACGCCCCCGGCCTGCTCGAGCAGGTCGGCCTGGCCGGCCACGCCGGCAGGTACCCGGCCGAGCTCTCCGGAGGCCAGCAGCAACGGGTGGCGCTGGCCCGGGCGCTGGCCCGCCAGCCGCGGCTGCTACTGCTCGACGAGCCGACCAGCGCCCTCGACGCGATCAGCCGCGACGCCGCGCTGGACCTGCTCGAGTCGCTCTCGCGGCGGCTGAATCTGCCGGTCCTGATTGTCACCCACGACCCCTACGTCGCTTCGCGCTGCAACCACGTCGGCGTGCTCGAAAACGGCGTCATCGCCCAGGCGGGCGACCCCGAGGAGGTCTTCCAGCGGCCGGCGACGGTTTCCATCGCCCGGATGGTCGGCTTCAGCAACGTCTTCAGCGGCAGGGTGGTCGAAAGCGGCGAAAACGGCGTCGTTCTCGAGGTCGGCGATCACCGCCTGCGGGTGGAGACCCCGGCCCGCCCGCCGCTGGGCCAGCGCGTTACCTGGGGAATCCGCCCGGAAGAAGTGATGGTCGTCCGCGGCGACCGGCCGCTGCCGGCCGGGCTGAGGGCCAACGTCTTGCGGGTGCGGGTAGCTCGCATGCAGAAGCGGGGCGCCGGCTACTGCTTCCGGCTCAGCGGCCCCCTCGAGCTGGCCATGCTGCTACCGCGCCACGTACAAGACCGCCTCCGGCTGGCGGAGGCGGCGAGTATCGAGGTGGTTTTGAAACCCCGCTACATTCACTTGTTTTCCGACTCTGACTGAGGCTTTTCCTCGGGTGCGTCTTCCTGCAACCCCTTCTTGAACTCGCTGGCCGACTTTCCCAGGCCGCGGGCCAGCTCGGGGAGCTTCTTGGCGCCGAAGAGCAGCAGGATTATCAGCAAGATGATGATTATCTCGACAGGTCCCAGGTTCACCGTCTACCTCCTTTAGCGCGACCGCAGGTAGCGGACGCCGGTCCACAAGAGCACGACCGCGAAAATCCACCTAAGTATACCTTCGGGAATGCTCAGGGCAAACTGCCCGCCCAAAAAAGCCCCGACGACGATGCCGGCGAGCAGCCCCGGCGCTATCCGCCGGTCGATGTGCCCGAGCCGCCAGTGGGTGTAAGCGCCGATCATGGAGGGGAGCACCATCGCCGCCAGCGCCGTCCCCTGGGCGAGCTGCTGCGGCAGGCCCGCCCCCAGCACCAGCGCCGGCACCATTACGCTGCCGCCGCCGATGCCCAGCAACCCCGAGAGGAAGCCGGCCAGCGCGCCGGCCAGGAGCAGAATCGCCCAGCTGGCCGCGCCCGCTCCGCCGGCGGCTACGTGGGGAAGCTGCGACTTGAACGGCAGTATCAGCGCGGTGATTATCAGGAAGTAGGCGAAAATCTGCTTCAGCCGGGGGGCGTTGAGCCTGGTCGTGTAGGCGGCTCCGTAGCGGGCGGCCAGCATGGCGGTGACGGCTAGCAACCCGGCGGCCAGAAAATCGACCCGGCCGCCGGCGGCGTAGCTGACGACGCCCACGGTGGCGGTGCCGGCGACCGCGAAAAGGCTGGTGCCGTGGGCCCGGTGCTGATCCAGCCGCGCCCAGCCTACCAGCAGCGGCACCATTATCACCCCGCCGCCGAGCCCGACCAGCGCCCCGAAGCCACCGGCCAGCAGTCCTATCAGAAAACCAGTCACCCACCCACTATATGCTTTTTCGCGCGCAGGGGAAAATCAGACGGGCTCGTAGCGGTCGCGGTAAACGAGCTGCGCCAGGCCGATGGCCAGGTAGGTGGTCAGCAAACTGGTGCCGCCGTAGCTGAAGAGCGGCAGGGTGATGCCGGTTACCGGCGCCACCCCCAGGGTTACGCCGACGTTGACCAGGATCTGGAAGGCCAGCAGGGCTATTACGCCGGCTATCAGGAGCCGGTCGCCGTCGTGCAGCACCTCGAGGGCCATCACTCCCAGCCTGTAGAGCAGGGCGGCGTAGGCCAGCAGAATGGCCAGCGCTCCCACCAGCCCCATCTCCTCGGCCAGGACCGAAAAAATGAAGTCGGTCTGGCGCTCGGGTATGAAGCCGAGCTGCGCCTGCGTTCCCTGACCGTAGCCCTTGCCCATCACCCCGCCGGAGCCGACGGCTATCATCGACTGGATTACCTGAAAGCCCGCCCCCAGGGGGTCGCGCGCCGGGTTGAGCACCACCAGCACCCGCTCCCGCTGGTAGGGCTTGAGGTGGGGCCAGACGACCGTCGGCGTGGCAACCGCCACCAGCAATAAGGCCAGCAACAGGTGGCGCCAGGGCAGGCCGCGGGCGAAGAGGATGCCGAAGACCACGGCGCTCATCACCAGGGCGCTGCCCAGGTCGGGCTCGACCATCGTCAGAACTATCGGCGGGGCCGCCAGCAGCAAGGGGCCCAGGTAGTCGGTCAGGCGGCGCAGCGGCCGGTTGCGCAGGTAGTAGGCCAGGGCGATTATCAAAGCCAGCTTGGCCAGCTCCGAGGGTTGCAGCCGCAGCGGGCCGAAAACGAACCAGGAACGGGCGCCGTTGACCTCGCGCCCGACGAAGAGAACCGCCACCAGCGAGAGGACCATCAGCATGTAGAACCAGTACGAGTAGCGGTAGAGGGTGTCCTTGCGCAAGAGCTGCAAGGCGGCGGCGGCGACCAGCGCCAGCAGTGTCCAGACGACCTGCATCTTCCACAATCGCGGGTTGGGCGCGGCGCTGGCCAGGATGAAGAGGCCGGCGACGTTGATGCCGAGGGTGATGAGCACCAGCGGCCAGTCGTAGAGGGTCAAATCGAGGCGGCGAATCATCAGCGCACGGGAATGTCGGCGATCAGGACCACCCGCTCGCCGCGCTGCTCGAACTCGATCTCGACCTTCTCGGCGTCGGCCGGGAAGTAGCGACCGAGCACCTCGAGCAGGTCCTGCTTGAGGGCCTCCATCTTGCCGGGGGCCAGCCTGGCGCGGTCGTAAGCCAGCACCAGTTGCAGGCGCTCCTTGGCCTGCTGCTTGCTCTTCTTACGCCGCCGCCAGAACATCAGCGACCTCCGAAGATGCGGCGCAGCGACGACCAGAACCCGCTCTCCTCGTCGAGGCTGGGAAAGGGCACCTTCTCCCCGCGAATCCGCCTGGCGATGTTGCGAAACTCCTCGGCCGCCAGGGAGCGGTCCTTGCGCAGCACCACCGGCTCGCCGACGTTCGTCGAAACGAGGATTCCCTCGTCTTCGGGGACGATGCCTATCAGCTCGAGGCCGAGAATGTCGACTATGTCTTCAACGCCGAGCATGTCGCCGCGGCGGACCATCTGCGGCCGGATGCGGTTTATTACCAGGCGGTTCTCGCTCACCCCGCCGGCCTCCAGCAGGCCGATGATCCGGTCGGCGTCGCGGACCGAGCTGACCTCGGGGTTGACCACCACCAGCGCCCCTTCGGCCGGCGCGGCGGCGGTCTGAAAGCCGCGCTCGATCCCGGCCGGCGAGTCGATCAGGACGCGGTCGAAGCCCTCGTCTTCCAGCAGGTGCTTGACCACGGCCCGGAAGATCTTCGGGTCGAGCGACTGCTTGTCTTTGGTCTGCGAGGCCGGCAGCAGGTACAGGTTCTCGACCCGCTTGTCGCGGACCAGCGCCTGCCGCATCTTGCAGCGACCCTCGAGTACGTCTATCAGGTCGAAGACCACCCGGCTCTCCAGCCCCATTACCACGTCGAGGTTGCGCAACCCGACGTCTACGTCTATCACCGCCACCTTCTCGCCTTCCCTGGCCAGCGCGGCGCCGATGTTGGCGGTGGTGGTGGTCTTCCCCACCCCGCCCTTACCCGATGTAACTACGATGGCGCGTGCCTGCAAATCGCTCCCTCCTCTACGTTAGTCAAGTATAGCGGCCGCGGATAAGCGATTGAGGAGACGGCGGCTGGCTTCCTGAAAAATGCCGGCCGGAAGTAAGATGAATGCGTAGAAAAGGAGGTTCTTCAAGTGAGCGAAGTCAAGCATCCCGAGATCAAAACCCCGCTGCCCGGGCCCAGGGCCAGGGAAATCCTGGAGCGCGACAGGGCCATCCTGTCCACGTCCTACGTTCGCCCCTATCCGTTCGTCCCCGCCCGCGGCGAGGGCGTCTGGCTTGAAGACGTAGACGGCAACAGATTTCTGGACCTGATGGCCGGCATCGCCGTCAACACCACCGGCTACAACCACCCGCGCGTCGTCCAGGCGGTCAGCGAGCAGGCGGCCCGCTTTCAGCACCTCTGCTTCTCCGACTTCTCCTCGGAGCCCCAGGTCAGCCTGGCCGAGCGCCTGAACAGGCTCGCCGGCGGCGGCTACCGGGTCTACTTCGGCAACTCGGGCACCGAGGCGGTCGAGGCGGCCATCAAGGTGGTCCGCTATCACACCCGCCGCCCCTACATACTGGCCTTCACCGGCGCCTTCCACGGCCGCACGCTGGGCTCGCTGGCGCTAACCTCGTCGAACAGCAAGTACCGCAAGGGCTTCGCTCCGCTGCTGCCAGGCGTCGTCCACGTGCCCTACCCCCACCCCTACCGCCCCCCCTTCGGGGCCGAGCCGGAACGGGCCGGCCAGGTGGTCCTCGACTACATAGACCACCTCTTCCGCACCAAGCTCCCGCCCGAAGAGGTTGGCGCCATCTTCTTCGAGCCCATTCAAGGCGAGGGCGGCTACATCGTTCCTCCCGCCGGCTTCTTTACCGAGCTGAGCGAGCTGGCCCGCCGTCACGGGATCCTGATGGTCGCCGACGAGGTACAGGCCGGCAGCGGCCGCACCGGCCGTTTTCTGGCCTCCGAGTACGAGAACCTCGACCCCGACATCGTCCTCCTCGCCAAGGGAATGGGCACCGGCTACCCGATCTCGGCGATTCTCTTCAAGGAGGAGCTCTCCAGCTGGCCCCCGGGAGCTCACGGCACCACCTTCGGCGGCAATCCGGTGGCGGCGGCGGCCGCCATGGCCACCCTCGACCTGCTCGAGGAGGGGCTTATGGAAAACGCCGCCCGCGTCGGCCAGCGGCTGATGGAGGGCCTGCGCAGTCTGCAGGCCGGTTTCCCCCGCCTCGGCGACGTCCGCGGGCGCGGCCTGATGATCGGCCTCGACTTCGTCAAGGACCCCGAAACCCGCGCAGAAGACCCGGAACTGCGCGACCGCGTCGGCGAGGCCGCCTTCCGCAAGGGGCTGCTCACCCTCCCCGCCGGCCCCTCGACGCTGCGCCTCTCGCCGCCGCTGATTCTCAGCGAGGCCGAGGCCGACCTGGCCGTCGAGCTGCTGGGCGAGGTGCTCGGGGAAGTTTGACGGCGGCGCAACTGAAAAACAGCGGGGCCGCGGCCCCGCTGTTTTCGCCGGCGCTCAGTTGGCCGGGTCGGGTATCTGCCGGTAGCCGGGCGGGACCGGCAGGGTACGCAGGTTGAGCTTCCAGCCGCTATCGGTTCTGGCCACCGGCGGCCACCAGACCGCGGCCGCCCGGCCGGCGATGTTTTCGAGCCTGACCGGCCCGAAGACGCGCGAGTCCTCGGAGCCGCCCAGCTTGCGGTTATCGCCCATGACGAAGTAGTAGTCGGGCTTGAGCTTCAGCTCGCCGACCACCTCGATGCTGTGGTCGCGGCTGGCTTCCAGCAGGTCTTCCGGCAGCGGCGTCAGCATCTCGTAGGCCGGTTTCAGATAGTCGGGCAGGGCGTCAACCCTGAAGCCCTGGAAACCGACCACCCGGCCGTCCGCTACCAGCAGCCGGGGAAAGCTGTCGGGGAAGGGGGTGATCTTGCTGGTTATCTGGCTCTCGTCGACGTAATAGCCGTTGACCACCAGCCGGCCGCGATCGACCTTGACGGTGTCGCCCGGCTTGGCGACGACCCGCTTGATGAAGAAGGGCCGGAAGTTGAAACCGAGCACCGGAAAGCTGGCCACCGAGTTGGGGGCGCCGGCCGGCGGCTTGACGATGACTATCTCGCCGCGGTTCCACTCGCGCAGACCGAAGCGGACCAGCCACATCTCGTATTTGGGCACCAGTACCCGCTCGCCGTTCTGCAAGGTCGGGGTCATGCTCTCGCCATAGACCTGAACGGTGGTGAAGACGAAGGTGGTAACCGCGAAGGCGATCAGCAGCGCCTCGCCCACCTGACGGAACCAGTCGTACCAGAGATACCTCAAGAAGTCGCGTAAGTCCATTTCATACCTCGTAGTCTTTCAACGCGGCCAGCGCCGCTTCGTACCCCAAACGCCATATCTTCTCGAGCTTGCCGAACGACTCGAGCCCGATTCCGCGCAGGTCGGGCCGCACGTAAACCTCGGGCGGATTTAGCGAGAGGCGCACCCTGGTCAGCTGCGCCTGCATTATGTCTACGGCCCGCCTTCCCAGCTCGATAACGCTCCCCGGGGCCTCGGCCTCGCTATCCGGGTCGTAGGTCACGTCGGAGGCGATCACCCGCTCCGAGCCCAGAAACCGCGCCGCGTCCACCGGCAGGTTATCGAGAACGCCCCCGTCAATCAGCACCAGCCCTTCGCGCCGCACCGCGGCGAAGAGGCCCGGGTAGGCCGCCGAGGCCATGACCGCGCTGGGCAGGTCGCCGCTGTGCAGATAGACGGCGCGGCCGCGGACCACGTCGGTCGCCACCGCGGCGAACGGCAGGCGCAGACCCGCGAAGTCGCGCGGCAGGTAGCGGGCCAGGAACTCCTCGAGCTTGCGCTCCGATAGTATGCCACCGCTGGGGCTGAAGTTTATCAGCTTTACCCAGGACGTCCGGCCGGCTATCTCGAGTATTTCCTGCGGCGAGAGCCCGCTGGCGTAAAGGCTGCCGATGATGGCCCCCATGCTGGTTCCGGCTACGGCGCCGACCGGCAGGCCCAGCTCGTCGATCGCCTGCAAGACGCCGATGTGGGCGAAACCGCGAGCCGCCCCGCCAGCCAGGGCGAGGCCCAGCTTTATCGGCTCGAACGACGACCGCCCCGCGACACTCACGATAGACATCGTACCCCTTCGGGGCGATGAACAGCGTGAGCCTGGCGGCGGTATAGTTGAGTAGTGGGTCTGCCGGGAAGACGTTTGCTTGGCCGCTACAGCGTCGTGCGGCCGATAGCTCACGGAGCGGCGGCGACCGTCTACCTGGCGTTCGACGACGCCGGTTCTCCCTTCGCCGTCAAGGTTTTCCCCCGCGGCTTCGCCGCCCGCGCCGACCGCGAGTGGCGGGTCGGACGCGCGCTCCGCCACCAGCACGTCAACCCGGTGCTCGAGCGCTTCGACATAGACGAGTACCCCGCGGTTCTGACCGCCTTCGTGCCCGGCTCGCGCCTCTCCGACATGCCCCGCCTCGAGCAATCCCGCTTCTTGCACATTTTTTCCCAGCTGCTTCAAGCCCTCGCCCACCTGCACGACCTCGGCTTCGTCCACCGCGACGTCAAGCCCGAAAACCTGATAGTCGACCGCGACGATCACGCCCGCCTGATCGACTACGACCTCTCCGGACCGCAAGACGAGCCCGTCGGCAGGTTGCGCCTGGGGACCATCGCCTACATCGCCCCCGAACTGGTCCGCGGCGAGGGCGTCAGCCCGGCCAGCGACCTTTACGCCGCCGGCATCATCCTCTACTGGGGCCTGACCGGCGAGCTGCCCTTCGTGGGCGATCCGCGCGCGGTGATGAAGAGCCACCTGCACGACCCACTGCCCGCTCTCGAGGGCGCTGGCGCGGGCAGGGAGCTCGACGAGTTCCTGAACCGCCTGGTGGCCAAGGACCCGGCCGGCCGCTTCCAGCACGCCGGCGCGGCGCTGGAGGCCCTGCGGCGGATTCCCGGAGCAGACAAAAGCTAGCGGCGCCCGCGGGCGCCGCTA
>Ga0256914_1002102_pt1 | contig 16955 bp, 11 predicted proteins | sample HulkmetaG_FD_191571 | JGI IMG/M metagenome (GOLD analysis project Ga0256914, IMG submission 191571) | Hydrothermal chimney microbial communities from Main Endeavour vent field at the Juan de Fuca Ridge, Pacific Ocean - Hulk | ecosystem: Environmental > Aquatic > Marine > Hydrothermal vents ... | reverse complement strand
GCCCCGCGACACGCTCTCATGGTCGGGCGACACTCTCCGGGTGACCATGGCCACCCCCCATGCCGGAGCCGTCATACGTTTCACCCTCGACGGCACGCTCCCCGACACCACCTCCTCCCTCTACGGGCAACCCCTGCTGATCACCCGCGACACCCGCGTGAAAGCGCGTATCTTCCTCCCCGACGGCACGGCCGGACCTGTGGCCCACCGTGACTACACTTTCCTGCGCCGGGGTATCCATGGCCTGCATTATGCTTATTACGCCGGTCTCTGGCAGCAGGTGCCCGACTTCACGCGCCTGCATCCCTCAGCCCGCGGCACCCTGCCCGCCCTCTGTCTGGACAGCCTGCCCCACAACAAAGACCGTTTCGCCCTGCGTCTGACCTCATGGCTGCGCGTACCCGTAACGGGGACCTACACGATCTACCTCATCTCCAACGACGGCAGCCGTCTCTACCTCGACGGCCGGGAGCTCATCGTCAACGACGGCCCCCACGGGGCCCGCGAACGTTCAGCCACCACCCACCTCACACAGGGCATCCACCAGCTGACCATCGGCTATATGCAGGTGGGCGGAGGCTACTACCTCGCCCTGGAATGGAAAGGCCCGGGAAGAAAAAGGGAAAAAATACCGCCATCGCTCTTTTTCCTCGACGAAGAACAGGCAAAAAAAGCTGGAAAGTGAACATTCACGAAAGGATAGGCAAAAAAGCTTTTGTCACGAAATGACAAAAGAGTTATTTTTATTGACCAGGTGACAAAGTATTGTTCCATCCTTCTTCTGCTGGCCTTTTCCCTGGCCGGCTGCCGTTCCGGTCCACACCGGGAGGAGGGGGAGGTTTCTTTTCCCCCAGGCACGGAAGATCGGGGCTGGCAACAGCTTTTCGATGGTCGTACCCTGAACGGCTGGCAGGCATTGGGGCTCGACAGCATCCCCACCGTTTACTGGCGTGTGGAAGACGGGACGATCCACAAGAGAGCGCGTGACCGGGTGGCACCCCTCCCTGACGGCAGCCCGCCGCCTTCATGCGATCTGATGAGCCGCGACACCTTTCTCAATTTCGAACTGGCCTTTGAATGGAAGATCGCCCCGCTTGGCAACAGCGGCATCAAATACAACGTCTCGGAAAAGATGTCCCTGCGCTACGGCACCACCCACGCCCTGGGCTTCGAGTATCAGATCATTGATGATGCGCATTATTCCGAGCCTTTGTCACCCATGCAGCATACCGCCGCCCTGTATGCTCTGGTAGCTCCGGAGAACGCAGAACCACGACCTGCCGGCCGGTGGAACACCGGACGCATCATCTTGCGGGGGCACCACGGAGAACACTGGCTCAACGGTAAGAAAGTGTTGGAATACGAGACGGGAACACCCCGTTTCGATTCTCTGGTACGCCACAGCAAATACCACAAGTACCCGGGCTTCGCCCGCCGCCGCTACGGTCACATCGTCCTGCAGGACCATGCCGACGACGTATGGTTCCGTAACATCCGCATCCGTACTTTCGACAAACCATAACCCTCTTAAATCTCAAGCCATGACCACACGAAGGAAATTCATTCGCAACAGTTCGGCCGGTCTGTTGGCCGGTTCTGCCGCCCTCTCGTTCTCGCCACGTTCGTATGCCCGCATCCTGGGTGCCAACGACCGTCTTCATGTGGCGGTGGTAGGCATACGAGGTCGCGGCGGCAGTCATATGAGGGCCTATGCCAAGATGAAGAACGTCGAGGTAAAGTACCTGGTCGACATTGATGAAAACCTTTTCAAGGCCCGTCTGGACGAGATGGATCAGCTGGCGGGATATCGTCCCCGCACGGAATGGGACATGCGTCGTGTCTTCGATGACAAGGACCTCGATGTCGTCTCTTTCGCCACGCCCAACCACTGGCATGCCCTGGGCACGGTCTGGGCGGCCATGGCCGGCAAGCACGTGTATGTGGAGAAGCCGGCGATGCACAACATCTGGGAAGGCCGGCAGATGGTCCGCGCCGCCGAGCGCTACAACGTGCTCATCCAGGTTGGTTTCCAGAACCGTTCCTTCGACACCACCAACCGTGCCATCCGTTTCATCCGCGAAGGTCATCTGGGAGAGATCTACCTGGCCCGCGGCCTCTGCTTCAAACCCCGCGGCGATATCGGCGTTTACCCCGACGGGCCGATGAAACCGGGGGAAAAGTTCCGTCTCAACGCCGAACGTTCGCGTTATGAGCCGCCTTACACCGAGGAGTATCTCCGCAAGGTCCACTACGACATGTGGCTCGGCCCCGCTCCCAAGAGACCATTCAACCGCAACCGTTTCCATTACAACTGGCACTGGTTCTGGGATTACGGCAACGGCGACACCGGCAACCAGGGGCCTCACCAGTTCGATGTGGCTCGCTGGGCCCTGGGCGAAGAGGAGATGCCTGTACGCGTCAGCTCCATCGGGGGCATCTACAAGTTCAAGTCGATGCAGGAGACCCCGAACACCCAGACCTCCATCTTCCAGTATGCCGACGGCAAGATGCTGGAGTTCGGCACCCGTGGCCTCTACACCAACCCCGAAGGGATCCTTCTTCCCGACATCCGGCTCACCGATGACGGCAAGATCTCCAAAGGCTCCAAGGCCACACCGGTGAAGATCGGCACCCTCATCCTGGGCACCGAGGGATGGATGCAGATCGATGCGGGCGGCAACTGGCAGACCTTCTTCGGACGCAAGAACGAACCGGGCCCCACCTCCGGCGAGAAAGACTCCTCGTACAACCCCATGGATCTCACCGGCGGCAGCAGCGGCGGCCACTTCGGTAATTTCATCCATGCCGTCCGCAACGGCGACCGTACACTTCTCTCCTGTGACATCGTCACGGGCTACCGCTCCACCTGCCTCCCCCTGCTCGCCAACATCTCCTACCGCGTAGGCAGGGAACTGCATATCGACCCCGCTACCGAAACCATCCTCCACGACGAGGAAGCATCCCGTCTGATGACCCGCGAATACCGGAAAGGATTTGAGGTACCAGATCTTTCATAAATAAAAACCCACCCACCATGAGAACGCTGCAATACTTAAGTATCCTCACTCTCCTCCTGCTGACGGGCTGTCATCCTTCCGCCACGAAGGACACGGCCGGCGCTTTACCGGTACGTGTGGATGTGGACACGGCCGCTCGTCGCGCCGATATCTTCATTGGCGGACAACCGTTCACCTCCTTTCTGTACACCGACACGCTGGCGGCCCTCACCAAGCCGGTGCTGTGGCCCGTAATCTCCGCCGCCGGCGATACGCTCACCAGGGGGTTTCCCCTTCATCCCGTCCCGGGAGAACGTACCGACCATCCTCATCACATCGGCATCTGGTTCACCTACGGCAATGTCAATCACATCGATTTCTGGGGCAATTCGCCCGCCATGCCCGACTCTCTCCGGGACCGTCTGGGCTGGATAAGGAACGTGAAGATCCTGGAGGCTGCCGGCGGCGACAGCGTAGGCACCCTTGTCTACGAAGCTTCCTGGCAGGATTTCCGGGGTCGTCCTATGCTGCAGGAACATACGGTACTGACCTTCAGGGGAGACCGGCACGACCGCTTCGTGGAGCGCACCACCACCCTCACCGCCCTGGACGATACCATCGTGTTCCATGACACCAAGGAAGGAATGATGGCCATCCGGGTGTCCCATCCCCTGGAACTGCCCTCAGACAAACCTTCCACCTTCACCGATGAACACGGGAACGTGACCATCGTGGGGGGAGCCCGGGACACCATCGCCAACGGCGATTATCTCACCAGCAGGGGGATCACAGGAAAAGATGCCTGGGGCAAAAGGGCCGAATGGGTCTGCCTCCACGGGAAAGTGAATGGCCAGGAAGAAAGCATCACCATTTTCGACCATCCGGGCAACCCCGGCCATCCCACCTACTGGCATGCCCGGGGCTACGGTCTTTTCTCGGTCAACCCCCTGGGCCAAAAGACCTTCAGTAAAGGAAAGGAAGAGCTCAACCTCACCCTCGCCCCCGGCGAGTCGGTCACCTTCCGCTACGGGATGCTCTTCCACAGCGGCCCGGTGAGCAAAGAGATGCTCGACCAGTACTATCAACAGTACATCACTCCCTGAGCTTTGTCCGCATGCAAAAAAAGGGTGTGCACTGCACACCCTTTTTTGTCCCCACATTCTTCATCAGTAGGGCTGGCCTGTTCCCTGGAGGAGCCAGAACTTCGACCAGGCACTGTTCTTACCATCATCTTCGGAGAAAACGGTTTCCTCGAGCCCTTCGATGGCCGCTTCGCAATTGTCACGGTTCAGGTCCAGTTCCTTGACCGAATAGTAGAACCTCAGCGGCAGTGCATCTCTTTTCACTTCTTTTCCCGGTCTGAGGCGGGGATAACCTGTCCTTCTCCAGTCGAACCATGCTTCGGCCGCTGCGGTCCAGCTGGCGATCCATTTCTGTTCCATGATCTGACCAAGGGTACCGTCGAAGGCGACGGAGGGCTGGGCTATGTAGGTATCATAATCACCGACAACGCGCCATGCAAGGAACGATTGACGGATACCCTCCTCGTAATGGCTTTGGGCATCCTCACCCGTCCACCCTTTGAGCGCCGCCTCAGCAATGATGAAATGCACTTCCGAAGCGCTCAGCATACGCGCCACCAAGAGATCGCCCGAAGCCTGCTTGTACATGGTGGCCAGATGTGAAGCATGCGGGTTGTAGGAAGCCTGCTCCAGGTTGGGGTTGAGATTGTAAGCCTGGGGCACGATCGACCAGGCCGGCGGCAAGCCGACATAATCGGGATCCTCATCCAGCGGATAACCGTACTTCGCCTCGTACTGGGCAGCGATCGAGTCCCCGACATAACGCACTCCGCCTACGATCTCATCACGGAAATGATCGGCATAGTCCACCTTCAGCGGAATATCCACCTTCCTGGCCCAGACATGTAGACGGGGATCATTGAAATATTCCATCGTATCCACCAGGGTGGCACACATCTTCAACCGCATATAGGCTCCTTGCTTCTCCTGGTTGAAGACGGTATTGGAAGGCCAGGAGTCGGAAGCATTGGTACCCGGGAAACGCAGGTTGGCCTCTTCCGAAGCTCGCAGGATCAAAGGATAATCGTCGGGATGATCGACGATACGTTCAATCCCTTCACGGGCATACTCCGGCTCTTTATAGGAGAGCCTCATGTAATAACGCAAAGCCAGCGAATTGGCAAACTTGCGCCACTTACTCACGTTCCCTTCGTAGAGAACATCCTGGACGGCATCGATACCTTCCTGGGGGTTTCTGGCCAACAAGGCATTGGCCGTATCGAGGTCGGTCAGGATGCCGTGGTAGATATCCTGCTGGGCATCATAGGGAGGACGGATGTATTCTTCCTCTCCATTCTCTCCTTTCAGGGCCTTGGTATAAGGCGCATCGCCCCACAGGTCGGCGATCATGCCGAAGACATAGGCCCGGATGATCAGGGCCACGGCGCGGTGAAAATCAAGATGCATCTCCTCGGCCTTTTCCAGCATCGCCTGTGTATTGCGAAGCAGATCGTAATATCCCCCCCAGTCGCTGCTGCTGGGGTTCCAGTCATAGCTGTTGTGCGAGCCGGACCAGCCATCTTTCTGGGTGTGTTGCATCACTCCCGCCAGATCACCAAAACCAAGACGAACCACCCCCTGGCCTGTGCCGGCAATGACGGTGCTCATCAAAAGATTGGGATGCGCAATGGCCGGATCCACCCCGTTGGGGTTCACATTCAGCTCATCCAAGTCCTTGCACGAAAAGACCGAAAAAGAAAAGAGGATGAGCAAAAGGATGATCCTGGATCTGTATGTGTACATGGCTCTCAGATTTTCAGTGATTAGAAAGTAAGATTGATCTTGAAACCTACGGGGATCACCCAGGGTTCCACATTGTACCTTTCGATACCCTGCTTGAAGCCCGAGGCCTCGGCCTGGAAGGCCCGCTCAGGATCGATGCCGATCTTGGCTTTGGTCCAGATCATGATGTTCCGGCTGTACAAGGAAACAAGCAGGTCCTGCATGCGCAGTTTTTTCACAAAGTTCCCGGGCAAATGGTAACTGAGGGTGATCTCCCTGAGCTTCACAAAGTCGGCATCGAAAGTGGAGGGGGTCATGAAATCCCAGGGGTAGCTGACCACCCAGGGGGTATATGGGATGGGATTGTTCTCTCCCAGATTCTCGGAATAGCTGCCGTCGGCGTTCTTCACCACGCCCGGCACGAAGATACCGTCGTACACCGTGTAGCCGCTCCAGCTTTCGGGGAAACCGCCATACTCGGGAGTAGGCCCGCCCACCACATGGAAACCGTTCTTGATCCATTCGTCCTCGTGGGCCACCAGCCAGTCGCGCAGTTCCTTGCCGCTACGTCCTCCGGGGTTGATGGCCCGGCGCAACCAGTCTTCCGAGTTGGCATCCTCAGCCATGTAACGGTAGGTCTGTGAAACGAACTGTCCGCCATGCCGCCAGTCGAACGTGGCACTCAGGACGAAACCTTTGTACGAGAGGGTGGTCTGTGCCCCGAAGAGGAAATCGGGATTGTAGTTACCGATCTTGTTGCGGGCATCGGCCACCTTGATCTCCTGCCATTCGTAATCACTCCCTCCGATAATGGGATAGCCGTAATAAGGCGAATTGGGATCCGTGACACGGAGGATCTCGGCATCGTACAGGTCGCCGATATCATCCCCTTCGTACACCCAGGCTCCTCCTTTGGCATCGCTCCAGAACTTGATCAGGTCGACTCCCGGAGCGATACGGGTAAGACGGGTCCTGTTGCGTGAGAAATTGACCGACACATCCCACACCAGGTCTCCCCGTCGGAGGGGTACCCCCCCGACCATGAACTCCCACCCGCGGCTCTCGATGAGGCCGGCGTTGACATTCACACTACTGAAACCAGAAGAGGTGGCAATGGGGATGTTACGGATGATCTGGTTCCGGTTGTCGATGTTGTAATAGGTTCCGTCAAAATGGACCCTGTCGTTGAAAAGACGCACCTCGGCACCCACCTCCCACGAGGTGGCTTCCTCAGGCTTGAGGTTGGGTGTGAGGATGGTCCCCGGCTTGGCCAGACGGGTGGCCTCGCCCCACTGGCCGATATCGGAGTAGGTGGGATAGAGCTGGTAGGGAGGTGCGTCGTTCCCTACCTTGGCCCAGCCGGCACGCAGCTTGAGCAGATCGACCTGATCGCCCAGACTGAGCATTTTGTCCAGCAACATGCTGAGAGAGACGGAAGGATAGAAATACGACCGGCTCTCGGGAGGCAGGGTGCTCGACCAGTCGTTGCGGGCCGTCAGGTCGAGGTAGAGCATGCCGTTGTATGAGAGGTTGGCTGTTCCGTACAGGCTGTAGATGGCCTTCTGGCTGAGTGAGCTCCAATAGTTGAGCGAACCGCTCTTGATGTTCCGCACATTGTACACATTGGGCACTACCAGCCCGGCTCCTGGCTTGGAAGCATTGCCCGCCGTGGTGCTCTCCTGATAGAGGGCGTTCCCCCCTGCCGAGATCACCACCCCGAACTTGCCCACCTCTTTGTCGAACGTGGCCAGAAAATCAGCATTCCGCTCATACCGCTGCAGGTTGATGATGCCGTATGCTCCGTTGTTGGGCTCCTTGGTGTAGCTGGGCGGGATCTTCGTCTCTCGCCTCTCCCCGTAACGGTCGATGGAATATCTTCCCCGCAGGCTCAGCGAAGGCAATACCTGCCAGGTGAGCGACATGTTGCCGAAGATACGGTTGCGGTTGAACATGTTGTCCACCTCATAGGCCAGGAAATAGGGGTTGTTGTACAGCCCGTTGGAGGGGGTGCGTTGCTGTAATCCCTCCTGGCCGGGCTCCCAGTAGTCGCGCAGCAGCTTAATGGGAATGTTCAGCGGCACCTTGTATGCCCACTCCAGCGGGTTGGTCCCCCGGTTGGAAGAAGGGCGGTTGTTCGACCAGGTGTTCGCAATACTGACGTTCATCGAAAAGGTGAGATCTTTCGTGGCATGGATGTCCGATCCGACGGTCAGGTTGTTACGGTGCAGATCCGACCCCGGCACGATACCGCGGTTGGTCATGTTGGTCAACGAGATGCGGTAGTTGGCATTGTCGGTCCGGTTCATGATCGACGCTCCGTTGGTGGAGGTGATGCCGGTCTGTACAAAATCCGCCACATTGTCGGGATACGACACGAGGGGGATGGGCACCTTGTTGCCGTTGGCATCCAGGGGGCTGTGCCACTGAATGGCAAAGTAGCCCTTGTCACACTCCGGACCGGCACCGGCCGCCTGTGCCGGATCGACCACCAGGGTGCCGCCCACAATATCGGGAGTGAAAGGAAAATATCCCGAGGAGAAATGTTTCTGGGTATCAAAGTACTTGTACGGCATGTCAAACACCGTGTTGGTGCTGAGGGTGACGGTGACCCCCTTGCTTTTCTTTCCTTTTTTGGTGGTGATGAGCACCACGCCGTTACCGGCCCGCGAACCATAGAGGGCTGCCGCACTGGGCCCTTTCAGGATGGTCACACTCTCGATGTCGTCGGGGTTGAGGTCGGAAATGGCATTCCCGTAGTCGACGATGTTGCGCTCACCGATCTGGCTGGTGTTGTTCAGTCCGTTGATCATCGGCACGCCGTCGACGACGAAGAGGGGCTGGTTGTCACTGCTGAGCGAAGTGGCACCACGGATCACCATGCTCACCGACGAGCCTGTCCCTCCGGTGGAATTGACCGTCACACCGGCCACCTTGCCTGCCAGCGAATTGACCACGTTCTCCTGCACCACCTTGTTCAGCTCTTCACCATCCACCTTACCCACAGCAAAGCCCAGCGATTTCTCCTGGCGTGTGATGCCCAGGGCGGTGACCACCACCTCATCAAGGTTCTTCACGCTCTCTTTCATCACCACATCGATGACACGCCGGTCACCCACACGCTCTTCATGCGTCTCGTAACCCACAAAAGAAAAGACCAGGACGGCATCAGCTCCCGGCACACGGATGGCATAATGGCCGTCCCCCCCGGTGATCGTCCCGCTGCTGGTACCCTTGATCAGCACCGTCACACCAGGCAGCGACTGGCCATCCTCGGAAGTCACCGTGCCGGTCACCTCAAAACCCCGCTGAATGAACCGGACAGTACCCTCCCCCGCCCAAACGGCCATACCGAACCACTGGACTAGCAAGAAAAGTACCGCCGCCATCCGCAGGACTTTCCGGTTAGAGAAAATGAATCCCTGTTCCATAACAAAAGCAGTTAGTTTAGGTTTCAATGTCAATACGGGTAAAATACGTTCAGGGTCGTTTCAAAGAACTTCTTCTTTGGTTAAAAATAAGAATTTTTGGAAAGAACATCTTCCCATATTCACATTCTTTTGACTTTTTCACTGAAAAACAAGAAATTCTCCAATCAAGAAGGTGAAAATACCATAAAGATCAGTCAAATTACCATAGATAAAAAGCGGTTATTTTACGTCTGAATAATAGTGTCATAACTTCTAAAAAGAAAATACGATGAATTTTTCCAGAAGAAATGCTCATTCCGGCAGGGTGCTCATGCTGGCCCTGTTCTTTTCTGTTTTCTCTTTCCTGATCTCCTGTCATTCCGGCCCTACGGGACAGGAGAGTAAAAAGTCGTTCACCGGATATCTCACGACGGCCGGTGACAGCACCGACCGTTTCCAGGTAGCGGTGGTAAAAGGCACGCCTTATGAGATGGGGCAACAGCTGGGCACGATGCTGAAGGATGAGATCACCGTCTGTCTGAACACTTTTCTGGCCGCTGCCCGTCAGGAGTCGCCCGAGGCTTTTGGTAATGAAGCTCTTGACAAGGCCTGGGAGGTGAATTCCCCCTTTATTGACGAACGGGTGAAAGAAGAGATGAAAGGGCTGGCCGATGCGACGGGTCTCGATCTTCAGGATATCCGGCGTGCCCACATGGTTCCTGTGGTAGGTACCTACTCCTGCAGCGGGGTGGTGGTATGGGGTCCTGCCACGGCCACGGGCCATACTTATCAGATACGCAACCTCGATTTCTCCAAGGATGCCGGCCTGCAGGACCATCCTTTGGTGGTGGTCTACGTCCCCGACAGCGGCGCCGTACAGGTAAACGTCTCCTTCGCCGGATACATCGCCTCGCACACCGGCATGAACGCCCGTCATCTGGTCTTTGGCGAGATCGGCGAGTCTCCCGCCTCGGAATATCCTTACGATCTGCACGGAGCCCATTTCAGCTTCCTTTTCCGCAAGATGATGTACGATGCCACCTCGCTGGACGACATCATCCGCACCATCAGGACCACCCCGCTCATCAAGCGTTATTTCCTCTTTTTCAGCGATGGCCGCGAAGCTTCCCAGGGTGGCGTGAAGGTGCTGGTCTCCACTCCCGACTCGGTCAAGTACCACATCTGGCGTGACAACGATCCCGACGACATCGATGCACCCAACGTCCTGCCCAACGTGGTGTACAACACCATGAACAACCCCGTGGCCTTCAAGATGCTCAAGGAATATTACGGCCGGTTCGATGCCGACAAGATGATCGAGCTCTCACGTGCGGTGGCCGACGAGGACGGCAACCTGATGAACGTCGTGTACGACGCTACCACCATGGAGATGTGGATAGCTTACGCCAACGGTCAGGAAGATGCCTCCCGGCAGGGATATGTCCGTCTTTCCCTGGACGAGCTGCTGGAACAGGCCGGTCTGAAATAGGACTCTCTCCCTCCGATGAAAAAGAGACTTTTCCCCCTTTTATGTCTGGTGGTGACAGGTTTCCTTCTGTACCGGCTGTGGGCCGGTCCGGAGGAGACGACCCTGCCTGTCAGTGAATATTATGCTTACGACCGTCAGATGCCGCTCGATGATTCTGTGCGGCCCGTCACCGACACCACCGCATACGATCTTTATTATGTCACCTACCGCAGTGTCCACGACCGGCAGGTCACTGCCCTGCTTTCCGTTCCCGTGGGGAGGGAGCGGCCTCTCCCTGTGGTGCTTCTGCTCCATGGCCTGGGCGACCGCAAGACGGTCGATTATGTGGAGGCGGGCAACCGCTACTTCCTCGATGCCGGTTATGCGGTGATGCGCATCGACATCTGCTGCCACGGCGACAGGAAGACGCAGGAGTGGGAGTTCGACCTCACCGGCCCGAACCGCTACCGCACCCGCGAGATGATGTCCCAGACCGTTTTCGATCTTCGGCGGGCCCTGGACTTCCTGGCCACACGCCCCGAGGTGGACACTTCCCGCATCGGCTTCTTCGGCATCAGCCTCGGCGGCATCATCGGCACCATCTTCTGCGGCGTAGACGACCGGGTCAGGGTGCCGGTGATCGTGCTGGCCGGCGGCCGGATGAACCTGATGTTCGGCAAGAAAGCCCTCTCGAAGGAGACCCGCAACTATCTCAGCATCATCGACCCTATCAACTTCGTGCAGATGATCTCCCCCCGTCCCCTGCTGATGATCAACGCCGAACACGACGACATCGTCCCCCCCATCACCAGCCGTCTGCTTTACCGCAAGGCACGCAAGCCCAAAAGGATCATCTGGTACGATGCCCGTCATCATACCCTGCCCATCAACAAGGCCTATCCGGCGGCGATTAGCTGGTTCGAGACCTGGATGCCCCCCGACACGAAGCAGGGGAACTGAAACCTCCACCTCCTTTTCCTCTCATCCATGAAAAAAGTCCTGAAGATCACCCTCATCCTCCTGGCGGCATTGATGGTGCTTGCATATTTTTATGTGGTCCTTCCGGTATGGGGCATACCTTTCAATGCGAAAAGGCACGGGCCGCCGCCGCTGACGCCGGCCTGGGCGCTGGAGTGCTGGCTGTGGGAAGATGATGAGAACACGGCCGCCCGTGTGGACGAGCTGCTCAGCGGCTACCGTGCCCACGACATCCCGGTACGCACCATCCTCATCGACAGTCCCTGGAGCATGCGTTACAACGACTACACGGTCGACACACTACGCTATCCTCATCCCCGACGGTGGTTCCTGGCCTTGCAGGACAGCGGCTACCGGGTGGTACTGTGGACCACCTCCATGGTGAACAGCTACTCGAAAGACACACGGATAAAGGATTCCCGCGACTGGTACGGGATGGCCCGCGACAGCGACTATCTTTGCGGTAACGGCTATCAGTTCAAATGGTGGAAAGGACGCGGCGGCTTCATCGACTACACCAACCCCGCCGCCATGCGCTGGTGGCACGGCATGCAGCAGCAGGTCTTCGACCTCGGCATCGACGGGTGGAAACTCGACGGCACCGCCACCAACTTCTCCTCCCGCCTCGGCCCCCTGCTCCTCTTCTATCAGACCACTTTCAAGGGATGGATGACCACCCGCCAGTACATGGACCATTACTACCGTGACGAATATTCTTACGGTCTGCAGCAGAACCCTTCGTTCGTGACCCTCTCGCGGGCGATGGACCGTCTGTACCATCCTGAGGGCTTTGCGCCGGTCGACGCCTCGCCGGTGAACTGGGTGGGCGACCAGGAACATTACTGGGAGTCGGAGGAACAACCGGATGAAAAATACCGGGGCACGGAAGGCGATCTGGCCTTCCGTGGCGTGCAGGGCTTTGAGTCGGCCATCCGCAGCATCCTGCGCTCTGCCCGCCGGGGATACAACATCGTCGGGTCGGACGTGGCGGGTTTTTCCGGCAAACACATCCCTCCCCGCCTCTACATCCGCTGGGCCCAGTTCTCCGCTTTCTGCGGCCTTTTCCTCAACGGAGGACACGGGGAGAGGGCTTTGTGGAAGAGAAGCGAACAGGAGCTGGAGATCATCCGGGAGTATTCGTGGCTGCATACCGAGCTGGTCCCCTACATGTACCATTATGTGGTAACGGCCCACCAAGGGGGACGCCGCCTGATGCAGCCGGTACGCGGAGATTACCAGTATCTTTTCGGTGAGTCGTTGCTGGCAGCACCCATCTACCGCGACCGGCCGGAGCGGGAGGTGCGTCTTCCCGCCGGCACCTGGCGCTACTGGTTCGACGACCGCAAGCTGCTCCGGGGACCGCAGACCTTCACCCGTTCCTATCCGCTTGACGAGTATCCCCTGTACGTCCGCGAGGGCGCCATCATCCCCGTAAAAGTATCCCGTCCTTACACCGGTCTGGGCGACACCGCCTCGAAGGGATACCTCACCTTCCTTGTCTGGCCCGCCGAGGAAGGCCGCTTCGAGGTGTACCGCGAACACGACAGCAGCACCATCCTCAGCTACCACCGGGATGAAAGGGGGCTCTCGCTCGTCCTCAGCGGAAAGAAAACACCACACATCCTCCGGATACATCTGGAGACACCCCCTGCCGGCATCCTGTTCGACGGCAGCCCGCTGCCTGACTCGCTCCGGCAATACGACAGCATCGGAAAAAAGCTCATCCTCCGCAACAGGACCTGGCAAAAGGGAGAATATTTGATATCTTTGAGAAGACAACCCTGAAAGCCCGTTGCAATGAAAAGGATCATCACCCTCATCACCGCATCGCTGCTCCTGTTGCCGGCGACAATTCTGTTCACCTCCTGCAGTCAGCGAAGGTCTTCTGAGGACAGAGGCAAGAGTTCACAACCCGCTCCTGTCACGCAGGCAGAACGTCTGGGATTTCCGGCGGGCAGCAAGGTGTTGATCCTGCATGCCGACGATGCTGGCATGTGCGAGGAGGCCAACGAGGCTGTCCGGTACCTTCTGGAACACGGTCTCATCCAGTCGACATCGGTGATGGCTCCCTGTCCGGCGGCCGACAGCATGCTGCTTTGGGCCAGGGCCCACCCCGACATGGATGTGGGCATGCATCTGACCCTCACGAGCGAATGGCAAAGCTGGCGATGGGGACCGGTGAGCGATCCCGCGACCGTCCCCGGCCTTGTTGATCCCGACGGCATGCTGTGGCACGAGGTGCCCCAGGTGGTGGCCCACGCCACTCCCGACGAGGTGGAACGTGAGATACGTGCCCAGATCGACAAAGCCATCGCCCTGGGCCACCGTCCCACCCACCTCGACACCCACATGGGCACCCTCTATGCCTCCCCCGCCTTCGCCGAACGCTTCCTCAAGGTGGCAAAAGAATACCATATCCCCGCCAATGCCATCGACCTCTCCGATACGGCCGTGGCCCGTCAGTTCAGGGATGCGGGCTACCCCATCGACGACCGGATGATCGGCCTGCTGGAACATTACGACCTGCCCAAACTCGATTTCTTCACCAGCGCCCCCAAGGGCGAGACCTACAAAGACAAAAAGGAAAAGTTCAAGGCTCTCGTTCGCTCTCTCAGACCGGGTCTTACCGAGATCATTTTCCACCCTGCCGTGGAAAGCGACCATCTGAAAGAGATCACCAACTCCTGGCAACAAAGGGTCTGGGAATACAGAATGTTCACCGACCCCGAGATGATACGGTTCTTCCGGGAAGAAAGCATTGTCTTCACCAACTGGATCGAGATCATGCAACGATTTGAGGATCAGAAGAGTAAAAAACAATAACTACGTATTCTCCTACGTAGCAACCTACGTAGGGGGCCTCAAATAACGCAACAACGATCTGTATCACTGTAAGTTATAAAAACTTTCACCGAAAGGATGGACAGGAGGTTCAGGGCAAGGTCGTATTCCGGGAGAGAGAGGGAGAAGGCCCAAAGGGGTCCCCGGCATCTTCCGTTTGTCCTCCTCATCCTGCTGGCCATGATCATCCTCTCTTCCCGGAGGGGCGAAGGAGTCGATCTCACCGTACGCATCACCGGCATCCGGGAAGTCAAGGGTCAGATGCAGCTTGGGCTGTACAACCGAGCGGAGGTTTTTCCGAAAGAAGGGAAGCAGTACCGTCTGGTGGAACGGCCCGTAACGGGCAAGGTGTTCATTTACACTTTCGAACAGCTTCCGGCGGGTGACTATGCGTTGGCGGTCTTCCAGGATCTTGACCGGGACGGGCTGATTGACAAGAACATGCTGGGTATCCCCACCGAGCCGTACGGTTTTTCCAACAATGTCCGTCCGCGTCTCTCGGCGCCTGCTTTTTCGCGGGCGCGCATCCGTCTGAACAGCGACACTACCATCGTGATCTCGCTCATTCACTGATCTCTCATCTGGCCCAGGCGGGGAGGGCCATGCCGTGGAGATGCAAGGCTCCCCATCCCAGCAGGTGGATATAAAAGTAGATGGTGAGCACGCCGGCCATGTTGAGCCAGAAACCGGTACGTATCATCGTACGGATCGGTATCCTTCCGCTCCCGAAGACGATGGCATTGGGCGGTGTGGCCGTCGGCAGCATGAAAGCCAGCGAGGCTGCCATCGTCACCGGCACCATGACCATCAGCGGGTTCATGCCGATGCTCACGGCCAGACCGGCAAAGACCGGCAGCAGCATCTGGGTGGATGCCGTGTTGGAGGTAAGCTCCGTAAGGAACGACATCATCGTGATGATCGTCAGCAGGATCACCACCTGTCCGAAAGCACCCATGAAACGCAGCGACTCACCGAACCATACGGAGAGGCCGGAGACCTCGAACCCTTTGGCCAGGGCAAAACCTCCGCCGAACAGAAGGATCATGTTCCACGGCAGACGGTTGGCCGTGCTCCAGTCGAGGATCCTGTCGCCGGGACGGCTGCGCGAAGGGATGAGGAAAAGCAGCACTGCCACAGCCACCGCCACGGTGCCATCATGGATGTACTCGGGATGACCGAACCAGGCGGCCCATCCCCGGATACGGAACCCTCCGAAGTCGATCCCCGCCCTGGTGATCCACAGCAGAGCCAGCACCAGGAAGAGGATACCCACCATCTTCTCTTCGTAGGTGCCGCGTCCCAGCTTACCGTATTCCGTACGGAACGTACTGAGCTCCACCCTCTCCCACCGCTGCCTGGGACGATACATGAAATACAGCAATGACCAGGCGATGACCAGCATGGTCAGGCTCACCGGCAGTCCCAGGATCATCCATTCGGAAAAAGTGATCTCCGGCGCCTCGGGGAAAAGGATGCTGAGCTGTTTGACCAGCACGAGATTGGGCGGTGTACCCACCAGGGTGGCCATTCCCCCGATCGAGGCGGCATAGGCAATGCCCAGGAACACAGCGATCGAATAGCGGTCGATCTCGGACTTACCCACCGTCTCCTCCAGTTCCAGCACGATGGAGAGGGCGATGGGCAGCATCATCATCGCCGTGGCGGTGTTGGAGATCCACATCGAGAGGAAGGCCGTGGCCACCATGAAGCCCATCAGCATCCGGCCCGGCCCTACCCCCACCACCAGCAGAATCCTCAGGGCAATGCGTTTATGGAGGTTCCATTTTTCCATGGCCAGGGCCATCATGAAACCGCCCAGGAAAAGGAAAATGATGTCGTTGAAGTAGGTCCCCGCCACCACCTTGGCATTCAGGATACCCATCAGCGGGAAAAGCACGACGGGCAGCAGGGCCGTGACGGCCAGCGGCACCGCCTCGGTGACCCACCACACTGCCATCAGTGCCGCAATGGCCAGCATGCGCGTCACCTCCGGATGCCCGGGCTTAAGGTCCAGGAACGACCAGATCAACACATAGGACAACAACCCAAGAAAAATCCCCCACAGGGAAACATCACGGGACAAACCCTTCACACGTACCATGGATCACCTCCTTCCGGTTGAGCGTTTTGTGATCCTAAAATTATCGAAAATTCTCTCCTTTTGATCACAGGATTTTCTTATTTCAGGGAAGGAGAGTATATTTCGTTCATTATTTCCTATTATTATGTCATCCTCACGAACAAGGAAGAGGAGGGTACTGATCCTGGGCATCGGCAATTACCTGATGGGTGATGAAGGGGTGGGGATCCATGCGGTCCGTTATCTGGAAGAGCGCAACTGGCAGGAAAAGGCAGATATCCTGGACGGAGGTACGGGAGGATTACCGTTGCTCTCGTTGTTCAGCCGTTATGAGCGGGTCATCCTTATCGATGCCACGGCCGACGGTTCAACGCCCGGCAC
>Ga0256914_1002101_pt1 | contig 16956 bp, 19 predicted proteins | sample HulkmetaG_FD_191571 | JGI IMG/M metagenome (GOLD analysis project Ga0256914, IMG submission 191571) | Hydrothermal chimney microbial communities from Main Endeavour vent field at the Juan de Fuca Ridge, Pacific Ocean - Hulk | ecosystem: Environmental > Aquatic > Marine > Hydrothermal vents ... | reverse complement strand
CGCCGCACCATTCAAAAGCCTTAAGGCGCAGTTTGATACAATTACAGCAACCTATCAAATGAAGGAGTAATACGATGAATATCAGCATCGTAGGTCGCCACTTCGAGCTGACCGATGCCATCAAGGATCATGTCGAAAACGCTATCGACGGCCTGAAAAAATACAATCTCGATATCATCTCCACACGTGTCGTCATCGATGCCGACGAGAGAAACGGCAAAAAGGGATACAGTGTCGAATTCGTCATCCATATGGCGAACAAGAACACCGTCGTCATTCGCCAGAAGGACAAGGATGTCTATGCCGCGGTCGATCTGGCGATCGACCGTGCCCAGAAGGTCCTGAGGCGCCACCACGACAAAGTCACCGAACACAAATCGGTAAGACCCGACGAACTGGCGGCGGCCCACGAAGCGGAGATCGCAGCGGCACTCGCCGACGACTCCGACGAGATCGTCCCGACCGAACTGGAGCTCTACAAGCCGCTCGAGATCGAAGAGGCGCTCGATCTGCTCAAAAGCTCTCCCGACAAGCAGTTCATCGTCTTCAACGACATCGACGGCAAAATGCGCGTCCTCTACCGTCGCGGCGACGGCCGCTTCGGTCTCTATTGATTCCTGGGCGGCGTACCTCTTCGCGCCGCCTTCAGCGCCTCGTTCACGATCGCTTCGTCTTCGGCCATATCGAGCCATCTGAAAGCCTTTCCGCTCTGCACCTTTCCATCCAGAAGATCGCCGGACTTCCTGAACTTCAGATCGAGCCGCGCAATCTCGAAACCGTTGGTCGTTTCGCAAAACGCACGCAGCCGCTCACTTTTCGTATCGTGTGTGAAGAGAAAACAGTACCCTTTGAGTCCCGTTCGGCTGACGCGACCCCTGAGCTGGTGGAGCGTCGCAAGACCCATCCGTTCGGCCCCTACGATCACGATGGTCGAGAGTTTCGGGAGGGAGATTCCCACCTCGATCACCGTCGTGGCCAGGAGTATCTTCCCCTCGTCGGCGAAGGTCTGAAGCACCTCCTCTTTGTTCCGGTCGCGTCCGTGGGTGACGAATACCCCCTCGAAACGCTCCCTCCAGTAGGCTTCGCTCTCTTCGATCGAACGGTAGCCGATACGCTCGCTCTCCTCCACCAACGGATAGACCACGAGTACCTGCCGCCCCTCCTTCGTCTCCCGCCGGATATGTGAAACGAGCCGTTCGAAGTCACCTTTGCCGATCATCTCGGTCGTGATATCCTTCTCAAACGGCGTCCCCTCCACCAGCGTCACATCCACGAGTGCCGAATCGATCATCGCCTGGGTCCTTGGTATCGGCGTGGCGGAGAACTGCAGATAGTGGGGACGCCGGTCGCCTCGGCTCACCATCTTTTCAAGCATTCTGCGCTGCTCGGTTCCAAAGCGATGTTGCTCGTCCACCATCACGAGAGGAGCCTGAGGGAGTCGGCGGTGGAGCAGTGCGTGGGTGCCGATAACCAGGTGCGCCGTTTCGAGGGAGCCCTCCTCGTTACTCTGGGTCACCAGGGCGATATCGACCTCACTCGGCAACCACCGTTTCGCCTCGCCGTAGAGCTGTCGGGCCAGGATCGAAGTGGGAGCCATGAGTATGGAGCGCTCCGGCCAGGCCATCATCGCCGAAGCGAGGATCAGCATCGTCTTGCCCGATCCCACATCTCCGACCACCATACGTCGTGCCGCACGCCCGCTTCCCAAATCGCTTCGGATCGCTTCGATCGCCTTTCGCTGGCCCGGAGTGAGGGTGAAGGGGAGTCGATCGGTGAAGGGCCGGATCGAACCCTCAAGCGGTGCCATCGCCGGAAAATCGACCCGTTTTTTTCCCATCCTGCGCAGGTAGTCGTAGGCTTCGGCGAACTTCAACGCATCGAGGGTTTCCGGCCCCAGGCCACCATGCCCGCGATAGAGCTGCATCCACCTCTCGTCTGGCCGGTGGGCCCGGACGATCAGCGCCGCCCGGCGTTCGTCGAGCCCTTCGCCCACCAGGTTGTCCACGGTCACGAGCGATGCGACGATCCGACGGTGCAGATCCTGCCGGACCCGGCTTCTGTACTGCGGTACGATCTCCCCGGTCCGTGTGAGTTTTTTGGGATTGACCATCTGGAGTTTCGAACCGAAACGTTCGATCTTTCCCTGTACGACATGGTTCATCCCCACCCTGTAGAGGGCTCCGTGGAAAGGCTTCGGATGGAAGATGGTAATCTCGATCGGCCGGTCGGTCAGCGGAGTACGAACCGTAGCGACCAGGCGTTTTGGCAGCCTCCGGACCGAAACCACCTCGATCGACAGGGTATGGATCTCGCCGATGCGAAGCCGGGAGGAGAGGCGGGTATCGAGATAGGAGTGGGGCAGATCGATCGCCAGTTCCAGAAGTGTGGAGAAGCCCGCTTTCGCCAGCTTTTCACGATCCACCGGGCGAACGCCTCACTTGTTGTCGACGTTCGTGATGACGGCGAAGGAGAGTTTGAGGATCTCCGGGTGGCTTTTGATGAAGTCGTTCAACTCCTCGAGCGTCAGCGCTTCGATCAGTTCGAGCTGCTTCCGGGCATATCCGAGTCCGAGCCCCTTGTAGTACTCGTTGAAGGCGCGTCCCAGCCGTTGGGAGAGTGTTTCGTTGCGAAGCGGCTCCGATCCGAGCAGAAACATCTTCGCATCATCCAGCTCCTTTTGGGTCGCCCCCTTTTCGACGAACGATTCGATCACCTCCCGAACCACCTTTTCAGCCTCCTCCTGGCTCTCGAGCTTCGTCTGGAGATATCCGCTGAAGTAACTGCTGCTCCTGTTCAGCACGATCCGGCCATAGGCGGAATAGGCGAGTCCCCGTTTCACCCGTACCTCCTCCATCAGCCGGCTGCCGAAGCCGCTGCTGCCGAGGATGAATGCGGCCACCTTCGCCTTGTAGCTCTGCGGATCGTCGACACGCATCGCGAAAGGGGCTCCGAAATAGATGTACGCCTGCTCCGTCGGGCGTTTCTGGATCTCCTTTTTGGCCGCACCGCTCGCTTCGAAATAGGGAAGCGGCTCGGACCGTCCAGGAGCCAGCGGCGCAAGCGCCTCTTTCGCGAATCTCTTCGCCTCCTGAAGGGTCATCGCCCCTCCGATGACGACGATGGCGCGACGGAGCACCAGGTGATCATCCAGGAACGCTTCGACCACCTCCGGCTTGAGGGCTTCGATATCTTCGACCGTCCCGTCCGCCGGTCGAGCCAGCGGGGTCCCTTCGAAAAGCAGCTTTTTGAGCAGCAAGGAGGCCTGGTAGTCGTAGTCGCTCTCCTTGCGCATCAGCGATCCGATCGTCGTGGTCCGGACCTTCTTGAAACTCTCCCCGCCCAGATTCGGCTCCCGCAAAAGGTCGGCGAAGAGTCCGACCCCCCTGCCGAACGTCTCCTTGAGACTCGAAAGTTCGAACACGAAGGTTTCGGTCCCCGCATGGGCGCTGAGGCTGATGGCCCGCTCCTCCAACGCTTTCGCGAATCCGGTCGAACCGAGCCGCCTGGTCCCTTCGTTCATCATCCGGGCCGAAAAGCGGGCGAGCCCTGGGTGCGCTCCGTCGGCCAAAGAGCCGCTGTAGCGAAAGACCACCTGCATCGACGCGATCGGCAGCAGCCGCTCCTCTTCGAAAATGAGAGGTACCTCCACCCCGTTGATCTCAACCTTCTGCAACACCGCACTCATCAAGACTCCTTGCACGACTGCCAAAAACAGCAAGATTCGTTTCACCATTCAGCCACTCCGCAGTGAGATACCGCCGCCTCCGAAGGATCGCCGACGAAGAGTACCGCCCACCCCGCGCGCAGATCCGAAACGACAAAGCTCTCCCGGCAATCCATACGCATCAGTAGGTCTCCAGGATCTCGTAGGCCGTGTTCCTCTTGGCCGGACGCTCGCCGATATCCCGGATGAGCCGGATCATCTCCTGCTGGTTCATTCTGTTCACCGCTCCGGCCGCCTTGACGACATTCTCCTCCATCATCGTGCTTCCCAGATCGTTGGCACCATACAGAAGCGCCATCTGGCCGATGTAGCTCCCCTGGGTCACCCACGAACTCTGGATATTCTTCACATTGTCGAGATAGAGGCGGCTGACGGCGAGCAGGCGCAGGTAGCGGTTGGGGCTCGTCTTGTGGGTGACGATCCCCCTCTTTTGCAGCGCGGTGTTGTAGGGCTGGAAGCTCCACATGATGAAGGCGCGAAATCCGCCCGTCTCATCCTGCAAAGAGCGCACATGCTCCCAGTGTTCGACGATCTCCTCGTCGCTCTCGACGGTACCGAACATCATCGTCGCCGTCGACCTGATACCGTTTCGATGGGCGAGTCGATGGACCTCGAGCCACTCCTTGACGTCGATCTTCTTGGGGGCGATGATGTCACGCACCCGGTCGCTGAGAATCTCCGCACCCGCTCCGGGAATCGAGCTGAGCCCCTTGGCCTTGAGACGCCTGAGAACCTCCTCGACACCGATACGGGAGACTCTGGCGATGTAGTCGATCTCCACGGCGCTGAATCCGTGGATCGTGATCTGGGGATATTTCCGGTGGATGTGCTCCACCAGATCCTCGTACCACTCGATTTTGAGCTTGGGGTGGACACCCCCCTGGAAAAGGATCTGGGTCCCCCCGATAGCGAGAAGCTCCTCGATCTTGCGGTCGATCTCCTCGAAACTCAGGACGTAGGCATCCTCCTCCTTCCCGTGGCGGTAGAAGGCGCAGAAGTTGCAATCGACCCAGCAGACGTTGGTATAGTTGATGTTGCGATCGACGACGAATGTGGTGATCTTTTCGGGGTGGAGCCGCGCCTTCATCTCGCTCGCCATCCGGCCGAGCTCCTTGAGATCGCCGTGGCGGATCAGCTCAACCGCCTCCTCTTTGCTCAGCCGCTTCATCCCCTGGCGCTCTTGACACTCTTTTCGATGGCATCCAGTACACCGTTGACGAACTTTGGAGACTGGTCTCCGCCAAGCTCCTTGGCCAGCTCCACCGCCTCGTTGATGACGACGGCGCGATCGAGATCGGAGTGGAGCAGTTCGTAGGTCCCGAGGCGCAAAATCGATTTGTCGACATGGTCGAGTCGCTCGAAATCCCAATCCTTCAGGTGGTCTCGGATCTGACGATCGATCTCCTCGAGATGGTCGAGTACACCCCGGTAGAGCCCGAGGGCGAACTCACGCTGCCGATGGCGGATCTTCTTCTCCTCCAGCAGATCCTCGCTGAAACGCTCCACTTCGGGATTACCGATGTCATGGGCGTAGAGCAGGCCGACGACGGCGCTTCTGGACTGGTGCCGCGTCGCCATTACCCCTCCATCGCCCGGTACAGATCGAGCAGCTCGATCACCCCGGTCATCGCTTCGAAACCCTTGTTGCCCGCCTTGGAGCCGGCCCGCTCGATCGCCTGTTCGATCGTATCGGTCGTCAGGACACCGAACGAGACCGGCTTGCCGTACTTGAGCGTCGTGTTGGCGACCCCTTTGGTCGCTTCGGCGGCGACATAGTCGAAGTGGGGCGTCGAACCGCGGATGATCGCCCCAACACAGCAGACGGCGTCGTACTTTCCGCTCTCGAGCGCCTTTTGGAGCACGAAAGGGATCTCGAACGCTCCCGGTACGAGGATCAGCTCAAGACTCTCCTCCACTCCCCCATGCCGCAAAAAGGCGTCCCTGGCCCCTTCGACGAGGCGGTCGGTAATGATATGGTTGAAACGGCTGGCGATAATGGCGATCCGTTCCGATCCTCTCAGCTTGAGTTGTCCTTCGATCATCTTCATCTTATCTTCCTCACTCGATAAATTGCGCTATTTTACCATACTTGAGAGCTCCCGGGCTCTTACAAAGAGCCGGGCCGTTTCTGCACGATATCGCGAATCGCCCGAATCTCTCCGAGCAGCCTCTCGAGATCGTCGAGACGGATCATGTTGGGGCCGTCGCTCAGGGCGACGGAGGGGTCGAAATGGGTTTCGAAAAAGAATCCGTCGACCCCGCTGGCTGCCGCCGCTCTGGCGAGGTAGGGGACAAAGGAGCTGTCTCCCCCCGTCTTGCCACCCTGTCCAGGCATCTGTACGCTGTGGGTGGCATCGAAGATGACGGGAGCGAAGCGACGCATGATCGGCAGGGAGCGCATGTCGACCACCAGATTGCCGTACCCGAAGGTACTGCCCCGCTCGGTGAGCCAGACTCCCGCCTTTTCGCTCGTCCGGTAGTCGGCACGATCGAACCCTCTTGTTTTGAGGACCTTGAGCACCGAATACTCCATATCGGCCGGCACCATGAACTGCCCCTTCTTGATATTGACGATGCAGTCGCTCTTCGCGGCGGCCACCAGCAGATCGGTCTGTCGGCACAGAAAGGCGGGAATCTGCAGCACGTCGACCGTCTCGGCCACCGCCGGTACCTGGGAACTCTCGTGGACGTCGGTGAGCGTCTTGTACCCAAAGCGCTCCTTCACCTCCTCGAAGATCCGCATCCCCTCCTCCAGGCCCGGTCCGCGGTAGCTCTCCAGCGATGTCCTGTTGGCCTTGTCGAAACTCGCCTTGAAGTAGAAGTCGATCGATGGGTCCTCTTCGTATTGTACGAGCGCCTCGGCGATCCGCATGAGACTCTCACGGCTCTCGATCACGCAGGGTCCTGCGATCAAAATCATATCTCCACCCCCTCCTTGTCGAATATCACGAGCTCTTTTTTCTTCTCTTTCGCCTTCGCGAGGGCATCTTCGGCCAGCCCCAGCATCCGGTTGAGATGGACCTGTTTGCCATACATCGTCACCGCACCCGCACTTCTTCGATAGTCGATCCGCTTCGATCCCTGCATCAGGGGATTCGCTTCGATCGCCTCTTCGATCCTCTCTTTGACGGTAGCGACATTTTCCGTATCGCACTCGGGCAGCAGTATGAAGATTCCCGAACCCCCGAACCGGCCCAGAACGTCGCTGGTACGCACGACAGACCGAATGGAGTCGTTGAGGTGCTTGAGCACCGCATCTCCCGTTTTGAAACTGTATCGGAGATTGACATTTTCAAGCTGGTCGATATCGACGATCATCAGGCTCACCGGCCACTTGTGCCGCCTCGCCAGTTTGATCTGAAGGTTGGCCATCTTGACGAAAAAGGGGTAGTTGTACGCCCCCGTCGCCTCATCGAGCGAACGTACGCTCTGCATCTCTTCGTTGAGCGCATCGATTTTGGCCCGGCTCGCCTTGAGGCCCCTGGCGCAACGCATCCAAAGGAGCCCCTCCCCCACAGAAAGAAGCACCAACGCCCCGATAATCCCATACATTATCTCGATCGTCATTCGGCTCTCCTAACTTAGACGGCCACGATGGCGCTGCCGGATTTCTCCGCCGCCTGGTCCATCGCCTCATGGGCCCGCTCCGTCAGCCGCTTGAGCTCTGCCGCACCAGGCTCCAGCGAGGCGATTCCACATTTGCATTCGATTTTGTAGACCGTATCGTCGACGGTGACGTAGCGGTTGGAGAGTCGCTTGATGAACCGCTCGGCAATCTCTTTGGCGTTGGACCCGTTACAGTTTTGGAGGAAGACCAGGTATTCGTTTTTGGCGAAACTCCCTACCAGATCGCTGCACCTCGTCACCTTCTCCAGTTCGTTGACAACGATCTCCTTGATCTGGCCACTGATATCGGGAACGCCTCTTTTGCGGCTGAGCGGCTGGATGAAAAGCGCCACCATGCTGACACTCCATCCATTGCGCTTGGCCAGAAAGATCTGCTTCTTTCCCATCGTGTGGAAGAGCTGTTTGTCGTGCAGTTCGAACACCATGGAGGTATTCAGAATCTCGTCACACCTCCTCTTCTGGATGCGTGCCTTGATCAACTCCGCGACAAAAAGATAGGAGACGGCGGCCGCGACGATGAAAAAGAGGGCATAAGCCAAAACCCGAGCGCTTTCGGGCGTGAACTCCTGCGCCTCCAAAACCTCTATCAGCATGGGCAGCCACGCGGCGGCACCGGTCAGGAATATGCCTCCCAGCAGGCCGCCAAAAATCTTGTACCGGCTCCGGTTCTCTACACTGTTCATCGATGACACCTTTTAAAAGAGTTCAATGCGGTTTGCACCGTTTCTCTTCGCCCGCATCAGCGCCTCGTCGGCACGACCCATGATCGTATCGAGCCGGGCCACCTGGCCCGCAAAGGAGACGACACCCGACGAAAAGGTGATGCCGATCGGTTCGAACCCCTCCGACTCCAGCGGCGACTCCAGCACGTTCACCTGGATACGCTGCACCACTCTTTTGGCGTTTGTCGCATCACAGTCGGGAAGCAGGAGCACGAAACGGTCATCCTCGTACCGCGCCAGAAGATCGCTCTCTCTCACCGACGACTTCAAGATCTCGGAAAAGTGCTTCAGCACCCGGTTTCCGGACTCGTATCCGAACCGTTCGTTGATCGTCGAAAGGCTGTCGATATCCATGACGACCAGCCCGATCGGCCACCTGTTGCGACGGGCGATTTTGATCTGGGTATCGGCGAGCTCTTCGAAGACACTGCTTTTGTAGAGCCGTGTCGTTTCATCCAGCAAATGACCCTCCTTTTTCTCTCGTTCGAGCCTCTGCAGATCCGATCTCTGCCGAAGATGCTGGAAAAAGAGCGGGAACAGGAGCAGAAGATAGACTGCACTCATGATCGCTATCGTCAGATTCGAACCGCTGCCGATTCCGTAGTGGCGCAGCAGCCACAGGAGCGATCCGAGCAGCACACTGCTTCCGACAGCCGCAAAGAACGCCATTACGGCTATTTTCCACACCGGTGTGTCTGCCTGTAACATGCTTTACTCTACCATATTTTATCTTAACGGACGGTTCGTTTCGATCCCGTGACGGCCAGACCGGCCGCGACGACCAACCCGATACCGAGCCACGTCATGGCGTCCGGAAAAGGGTCGCCGATCAGGAGCCCAAGAAGGATGGAGAAGAGGATGTTGCTGTAGCTTACCGCACCCACGATTCCCGCCTGGGTGACGCCATAGGCCTTGGTCATGTACAACTGTGCGAGGGTCGCGAAGAGTCCCATGGCCGCCACATAGAGCCAGGTTTCGCCCGCAGGCATCACGAATTCTCCGAAGAGCATATCGAGCTCGGGGCGGTCGACATAGGGGCTCGCCGCCATCAAAAGGAGCGGTCCGACCGTCCCGATCCCGGTAAAGGAGAGGACGATCGCACGGGTGTCGTAGTAGTTTCTGAGCTCCCGGACCGCCGTATAGGCCAGGGCCGCCCCGGCACCGCTCAAAATGCCGAGCCAGGCCGTCTTGTCGAGCATCATACCCGTCGGCTTGGCGATAAGGACGATCCCCACAAATCCCAAAAACAGTGCAGCCCAGCCGGCCGCTCCGAGCCGTTCTCTGAGAAAGAGCCAGGCAAAAAGGGCTGTGAAGACCGGGGAGGTTTTGGAGTAGGTCATCGCATCGCCGAGGGGAATGTGGGCGATATTGTAGAAAAAGGCAAGAAGGGCCAAAAAACCCATCGTACCGCGAAAAAGAAGGAGCCATGGCCGTCCTCCCCGGTGGCGCATCGGCCTCTTGAGCAGTGTGGCGGAGATCAGAAGCACACCGAAGAGATTCCGGAAAAAGACCACCTCCAGCGAAGGCATCGACCCGCTCAGGAGCTTGGCGAAGAGCCCCATGAGCGCAAACATGAAAGAGGCGAAGAGCATATACCGGATGCCGGCGTCGACCCGGCCGATTGCCTCCCTCAAGAGCCCGCTACTCGGTGCGGTCCAGTTGGACCAGCTTGCCCCGGATATCGCCGAACATGATCACATCTTTAAGAAGCGCCCGCCGGACGACGAAATCGTCGTCGAGCGAGAGGTAGAGCTCTCCCCCCTTGGAGCCGAACAGCTTCTGGTAGACCGTCACCTTCAGATAGCAGGCGCTCTCTCCGAGACTCCGCTTGAGATCGTCGCGCGCGCTTCCGGTGACGGTCTCCACCCGTACACGGCCCGTTCTCTTCTCGGCCCCCACCGCCTTGAGATCTTCCGCGAAAGGTTTTGTGCAGTCGCCGATGATCTTGGCGACGTTGAAGTAGAGCGAGAGGATGTCGTTGTCGGCATAGTAGGGGAGTGTCTCGTTCTTTTCATCCTTGAGTGTGCCGTCGCGGTAGTTCTCTTCGTGGAAGGTTACCCGCCGCGCCCCGTGATCGAAGGTATAGACCTTGATCCGCCGTTTGCCCGAACGCTTGATATCCTTGGTGAAGGTATCGGGCAGGAGGCGACCGTCGACGATTCGACCCTTGCTGCCGTAGATCTCCACACGGCCGCCGCTGAGCACCTTGGCCAGCCCCGTCGCCTTCGCGACCATCCGGATCTCGTACCGCCCGTCTCTCTTCGTCAGGTAGGCGTCCGAAACGCCCATCTTTCCGAAGATACCGTATTCGATCTTGTAGGTGGCGTGCATCGACTCCGCGAAAACGACGCCGGAGAACAGTACGAGCAACAACATCCACTTTTTCATGCCGTATCCTTTCGGTAATTTAATCACATTTTCGATAAAATCGTATTTAATAATCGTGTAGTAAAGAGGGATATGAAAAAAATAGCCATCCTGGGTCAACCCAACGTCGGAAAGAGTTCACTCTTCAACCGTTTCGCCAGGAGACGGATCGCCATCACCTCCGATATGGCCGGAACCACGCGCGACGTGAAAAAGGAGTTGATCGATTTCGACGGCAAAGAGGTCCAGATCCTCGATACCGGTGGAATCGACGAGCGGACGGAGCTTTTCAGGGAAGTGGGAAACAAAGCGATCGAAGCGGCCCGGGAGGCCGATATCGTTCTTTATATGGTCAACGGCAAGGAGCTTCCGGACGAGCGGGACAAGAGGCTCTTTTACCAGCTTCAGTCTCTCGGCAAGCCGATCGCGCTGGTCGTCAACAAGATCGACAACGACAAAGAGGAGGAGCGGGCCTGGGAATTCAGCGAGTTCGGAGCCGAAAACCTCTTTCCTCTCTCCGTTTCGCACAACCGGCGCATCGGTCAACTGATCGAGTGGATCAAGAGCCATCTGGACGAGCCGGCCGTGGAGCTTGCCGCGGAGGAGTCCGATGCGCTCGAGGATCTGATCGGGCGTTTCGACGAGAGCGGTACGCTCCGCCAAGAGGAGAGTCTCGATAAGATCGGTGTCGCCATCATCGGCCGCACCAATGTCGGGAAGAGTTCGCTCCTCAACGCCCTGCTCGGGGAGGAGCGGGCGGTCGTCAGCGATGTCGCGGGTACGACGGTCGACCCGGTCGACGAAACGATGATCGTCGGCGACAAGACGGTCACGTTCGTCGATACGGCGGGTCTGCGCCGCAGGGGGAAGATCCAGGGAATCGAACGCTACGCCCTCGGGCGGACCCGGCAGATGCTCGAGCGGGCCGACATCGCTCTGCTCGTTCTGGATGCCAGCGCCCCTTTGAGCGAACTGGACGAAAAGATCGCCGGACTCGTCGACGAGTTCAAGCTCGGCTGTATCATCGTGCTGAACAAGTGGGACGAGGCGATCGGAAGCTACGACGAGGTGGTCGAGGAGCTGCGCCACCGCTTCAAGTTCCTCGGTTGGGCACCGGTCGTCACCGTTTCGGCCAAATCAAAAAGACGGATCCACAAAATTCCCGAGATGATCCTGAAAGTCTTCGAAAACTATACCCGGCACATCCCCACACGGGAGCTCAACGACGTGATACGGCAGGCGACGATCCGGCACAGCATCCCCAGCGACAAAGGGAGACCGGTCAACATTCTCTTCGCATCGCAATATGCGATCAAACCGCCGAAAATCTCCCTCATCTCGAACCGCCCCCGCGGGATCCACTTCAGCTACCTCCGCTACCTCGCCAACCAGCTGCGGGAGCGTTTCGATCTGGAGGGGACACCCCTCGTACTCCTTCCCAAAAGGAGAGGGGAGCGGGAGGAGGAGAGCGGCGAATCGTGAGCGGCGGCGGGCTCAACGGCTCCCGGCACCGAAAAGCACTCTGCCAAGAAGTGAAAGCTGGCACTCTTTTCCGGTCAACACGTAACAGAGTTCGTTGATATTCTCCAAGATATACTCCACATCCGAAAACCCCTCTTTGTCGCCGGCGAGCAGAATCTCGTCGCCGATACGGATCGGAAACGACTCTTCCGGAAGCAGAATCTCCTCCTCCCCCCGACGGATGTAAAGAAGAAGAAGCTTGTTGCGCTTCGTGTAGTCGTCTCTTCTGCGATAGAGCACCTCGTAGGGCACCTCTTCGGAGGTTTCGCGAATATGTCTGACCAGGGCGTAGGCGTGCTTCTCGTCGATCACCGTCTCCATCGTCTCCGGATTGTTCCCGATGCACTTCCTGAAGATATCGACGACCCGTTTCCCCCACTCTTCGCCCCTGTACTTCATCAGCCGGATGAAGCGGTCGGCCAGCGGACGGGCGATGATATTGTAGGTCTTTTTCACCATCAGGGTTTCGATCGTGATGACACGGTCGATCCGGGCCGCTTTGAAGACGACGGCGTCGTTGATGTGGTTCTCCCTGGCGACGGTGTAGATCTCCGGGTTGATCCGTTTGGCCGCCATGATGATCGAGAGGTTGAGCAGGTCGTCTTTGGTGGCCGCGATGATGCAGGAGGCCTCCTGCACATCCGCCTTGAGCAGGATCTTCTTGTCGTCCGCGTCGCCGACGATCACCTTCTCTCCCCGCTTCGCCCTGGCCGCCTTCTTGGGGCTCGCTTCGATGAAGATATAGTCGATTCCGGCCCGCTTGAGCCCCACCTCCAGCGCCGTTCCCATCCGGCCGTAGCCGCAGACGATATATTTCCCCTCCTTGGGGAGCTTGTCTTTTTTGCGCAGCACCAGCGGATCGCCGTAGATCCACTGTTCGAGCATCAGCAGCGAAGGGGACTTGAGCGAAAGGTAGATCCGCTTGGCGACGATCTTGAAAGGGTTCTCGACGATATCGGCCCCGATCGTCTTGAGGTTCTGGGCGTACTCCTCCTCCGTCGCCTCGACGATGACGGTGACGTGTTTGTTCATCAGCTTCGCCGAAAGGGCGACGTGCAGGTTCATCACATCGTCGTTGAAGAGCGAAACGACCGCCTTGCAGTTGTGCTTGTGGATACCCGCGGTCTTGAAGACGTTGGGGTCGCGGATATCCCCCACCAGCGCCGGCACTTCGATGGCGTAGTTCTCCAGCGCGAGCATCTTGATCTTCTCTTCGTTCTTCTCGATCACCACGCTGCGGATCCCTTCGTGCGTCAGGCGGTCGATGATCGCCTTGGTCATCGAGTTGTAGCCGACGAAGATGATGAAGGGTTCGTCCATCTTCCTGATCTTGCGCTGAAACTGCGCCAGAGCGATCTGGGCGGCGAGCACCTTGTCCTGCACCAGGGAGATGATCGAACCGATCGCATAGAACCAGCCGATCACCGTCAGATAGATACAGAAGCCGACCCAGAGCTTCTGGGGATAGGTAAAGTCGTAGGGACTCTCGCCGAACCCGATCGTCGTCGCCATATAGGAGACGAAGTAGAAGGCGTCGAAGAAGGTGAGATGGTAGGGATTTCCTTCGCTGTCCATTCCCGGGATCAGAACCATCCCGAGAATGGAGATGGAGAAGGTGACGATCAGCACGTACATCGGGGTACGCATCCGCTTGATGATCAGATAGAGCGAATTGTTACGCAACGGAAGCTACCTTTTCGATTTCAGAACGTCTCCGGTAAAGAGGACCACCGATACGATGTTGGCCAGCAGCGCACCTCCCGAAAGGGAGACGATCGCCGTGACCGCCTCCGTGTTGAGACCGGTGACGTACTCGCCCAGCGCCCAGACCGACGCGGCGGCGATCAGCTGGATATCGGCAACGAGGCTGGTGGCCAGCAGGACCGCCCCGAGGTGGGTCTTGTCGCCAAGCTTGTAGATGGTGGCGATCAGGTTGACGATGATCGCCACGAAGAGCTCGTAGCGGTTGTGCTGCTCGAGCACCGTCGGATCACCGTAGAAGAAGCCGAAGTTCATCGTCAGTGCAAGGATGATGAAAAAACCCGAAATCACTTTTTCGAGATTCATGGAGTTCCTTTGAAAAGAGTCTGCCCTATTCTACTCTATAAAACGGAAAAATGGGATAAATTTACCCCCGATAAAAGTTCATTGGATATAATTTGGAACTCCTGCAAAATCGATTGCCGGAAAAATCTCAGCGAGGGTCTCCGGATTCGAAAGAGTCGCGGAAAACCCCGATTTGTCAAGGAACAGACACTATGCGAATCGTCAGCGGTATGCGACCGACGGGCAAACTCCATCTCGGACACTACCTGGGAGTACTGAAAAACTGGATCGCCCTCCAAAACGACAACGAGTGCCACTTTTTCGTCGCCGACTGGCACGCCCTCTCCACCAGCTACGAGGAGAAGCTCAACCTTCGGCAGCTCGGCCGCGAACTCGTCAAGGACTGGATCGCCGCGGGTATCGACCCGAAGCGCTCGACCCTCTTTATCCAGAGCGCCGTCAAGGAGCATGCCGAACTCTACGTTCTTCTGAACATGATCACGCCTCTTGGATGGCTCGAGAGAAATCCGACCTACAAAGATCAGCTCGAACAGATGCGCCACAAAGAGATCCACACCGCGGGTTTTCTGACCTACCCCGTTCTCCAGGCGGCGGATATCATCCTCTACGGAGCCGATGCCGTTCCGATCGGCGAGGACCAGAAGCCGCACCTCGAGATCAGCCGCGAAATCGTCCGCCGTTTCCACCACCTTTTCGGATGTGAGATCTTCAAGGAGCCCAGAGAGATACTCTCCGCCACTTCGCGCCTCCCCGGCCTCGACGGCCGCAAGATGAGCAAGAGCTACAACAACGCCATCTTCCTGAGCGACACGACGGAGGAGGTGTGGCAGAAGCTGCGCGGAGCCAAGACCGATCCCCAGCGTGTGCGCCGCAACGATCCGGGCGACCCCGATGTCTGCCTCGTGTTCGACTACCACAAAGCCCTGACCGACGATGCGACGGTCCGCAAGATCGACGCCGACTGCCGCGCCGGCTCCATCGGCTGCGTCGAGTGCAAAAAGATCTGCGCCGCCAGTATCGAGCGGCTTCTTGAACCGATGCGCAGGCGGCGCGCCGATCTCGACGACGAGACGGTCGATGCGATCATCGAAAGGGGCAATGCGGCATCCCGAAAAGAGGCGGGCGAAACGATGCGGCGGGTCAACGACGCCGTCTTCGAAATCTCCTGCCGCACCTGAGGAGCGATCCGGATGAGACGCGACCTGGGCAGACGAAAGGTTCTGAAGATCTACATAGGCAACGAGGACACGTTCGAAAACCGGCCTCTGTGGGAGGCGCTGCTTGGCAGGGCGAAAGAGTGCGGTATCGCCGGTGCCACCGTCTTCAAGGCGGCCGCCGGAATCGGGGCCCATTCGCAACTGCACACCTTCAGCGTCTGGGCGCTCAAACAGAAGCTCCCGATCGTCATCGAGATCATCGACCGCGAAGAGAAGATCCGGGAGTTTCTCGAAGCGGCCGATCCGATGATCCGCGAAGGGCTGGTGACGATGGGCGACGTCGAGGTGATCGACTACAGACACACCGGTTTGGGGGACGGATGATGCAGCTTGCACTCCTGTTCGCCATCGGGGTCGGCGGATTCATCGGGGCCGTTTTGCGCTTTCTCCTCAGCGGATGGGTGCAAAGACTCTCTCCAACGCTCTTTCCGGTGGGTACCCTGAGTGTCAATATCGTCGGAAGTTTCATCATCGGTTTCGCCGTTCTCTACTTCGAAAACGTCATCGCTCCCCACCAGAAGGCCCTCGTCATCACCGGCATACTGGGTGCCCTCACCACCTTCTCGACCTTCTCGCTTGAGACGGTCACGATGCTCCAGGGAGGGCTCTGGGGACGTGCCGTCGCGAACGTCGTTCTCAACGCCTCGCTCTGCATCGTCGCCACCATCGGCGGCATGATGCTCTTCAAACGCCTCTATGGATAAAGGAGCAACCGTTGCATATTCTACCCGATGAACACCTGAGAAAGAGACCTGTGGGCACCGCGATCTCCTATACCTGGGCCGCTTTGGACGGCAACTGGAAAAACAGTGCGATCTTCGCCGGACTCCTTCTTGTCCTCTCCCTGTTTCAGTTCGTACCCGTTGTCGGAATCGTCTTTGCGGTGTTGCAGACTCTTCTGCTCTATACGCTCTCCTACTGGATCGTCGACCGCGTACGACAAAACGACGGAATCGAAGGGTTCCGAAAGGATGTCGAAGCCGCCTCTGCCAGGGAGATGCTCTCCGCTTTCGCGGCTCCGGCATCCGGACTCTATGCCGGTTTCATCCTTCTGGGTTTCCTGGTGCTTCTTGCGACGGCGCTCATCTTCTGGCTCACAGGAGGGGGTGCCGCCGTGGAGATGGTGCGGACGCAGACAACACAGCCCGACCTCTCGCCGGAAGAGCTCACCGCCTTCTATCTGCAACTGCTGGGTCTTGGTACACCGGCCCTCCTTTTTTTCCTGATCGTCACCTCCTTTTTCGGATATCTCTGGCCACTCGTCTATGGGTACGCCCTGCTGCAGAGAACTTTTTCCGACGCGCTCAACGCCATCTTCATGCTCTTTTCGACCCGTTTCTGGAGAGCCTCCTTCACACTCGCCTACCTCAAGACCGTATCGCTCTGGATGGTGGTCGTCTTCGGGGTCATGCTCCTCGTCTCCCTCTGCAGCGCGGTCATCCTTCTGCTGCCGGTCGCCATCTTTCTGACGGTGTGGCTGGCCTACTTTTCGGCGATCGTCGCCGTCGCGACCTACAATCTGAGCGATGATATCTGAACCTAAACTCTTTTTCAGTAAAATAGAGATCATCTCAACCCCCAAGGATACCAATGGTCGATCTTCGGCAGATTGAAAAAGATTTCGACACCGTCGCCACCGCTCTTAAACGGCGCGGTGTGGAGGAGAAGGTACTCGAAAGACTCAAAGCGCTCTTCGAAGAGAAAAAGGAGG
>Ga0256914_1002100_pt1 | contig 16961 bp, 17 predicted proteins | sample HulkmetaG_FD_191571 | JGI IMG/M metagenome (GOLD analysis project Ga0256914, IMG submission 191571) | Hydrothermal chimney microbial communities from Main Endeavour vent field at the Juan de Fuca Ridge, Pacific Ocean - Hulk | ecosystem: Environmental > Aquatic > Marine > Hydrothermal vents ... | reverse complement strand
AACCAGTTTGATGGCGTCTTGTTTGAATTCTTTCGTGTATTTTGGTCGTTTTTTTTCACTCATTGGACACCTCGCTTTCTGTTTAACTGCTCTTAGCAGAGTGTCCGTTAAAATTAAACCACATTAAAGCCTGTATGTGGATGCGCGAGTTGAAAAGTACCCCCCTGCCCAAAGCGACACCCATGGGCCGGAGCGTGAAGAAGGGAGGTAAGAAGAATGACGAACACGGCAACCAGCCCGCTTCGACTCCTGCCCAGGCCTGAGCCTCTCGAGCAGGCGGTGGAAGCCTTCGGCAGGAGGCTCGCAGCCGATGGTCGCTCGTCGAACACAATCAGCGCATACCTGCGGGACCTGAAACGCTTCACCGGGGTGCTTCTGACCCGGCATCCGGGAGTGACCATCAGCCAGGTGACTCCGGGTATGCTGGACGAGGCGTTGACGGCGTCGGCTGTCGCGCACACCGCTTCGGGTGCCCCTCGCTCACCGGCGTCTCTGCACCGGTTCAAGGCGGCGATCAGGTCGTTTTTCGCCTGGGCCGAGGAAACCGGGCTGGTCTCGGAGAACCCGGCCAGGTCGGTGACCTTGCGCAGGCTTCCGCGCACACCGCCAGTCTTCCTGACAGAAGTGGAAAAGCGCCGGCTGCTCAAAGAGCTCCGGGGCCGCTCGGGGGCGTTGGCCAGACGGGACCGGGTCATCATCGAGGTGTTCCTGGGGACCGGCGTCCGGCTGCAGGAGCTTGTCGACCTTGACGTCGATGACGTGGACCTCAACGCTAAGCATCTCCATGTCCGCGCCAAGGGCGATGTTCCGCAGGTGAAGTTCCTAAAGTCCAATCTTCGCTCCCTCCTGCGCAGTTATCTCAAAGAGCGCCGCCGCCAGGGTGACGGGGAATGTCCGGCGCTGTTTCTCTCCAACCGCGGGTCGCGCCTGTCCGAGCGCCAGGTCGCGCGAAGGCTCGAACACTGGCTCAAGGCCGCGGGGATAGACAAACAGCTCACTCCCCACGCCCTGCGGCATACGTTCGCCACCCATCTCTACAGCCGAACCGGCGACATCCTGGTTGTGCAGCGGGCCCTTGGACACCGAGACCTGTCCACCACCCAGATCTACACCCACCTGGTCGACGGGGTACTGGAAGACGCCATCGAAAGGCTGTGACCGGCATTCCGGTCCGGGAATACGGCGGTCCTTCGGGACCGCGTTCTCGTTCGTGGTTCCAGACAGGCAATGACAATGGAGAGTGACAGTCACCTCACAGTGGCGTGCCTGAACACAATTCCGGATCATGCTTCGATCATCATCGCGCCGCATGATGGGCGTGGGGAAAAAGCGATTGAGGAATCTTTCCCTCCGGCGCGGCTTCCCGGATGTCAGAGAACACGTCTTATCTGACATTCCCTCAGACAGAAACGCCGTAAACCCGCGTCCCTGGCGGTCTCTTTTCCGTGTCGCGCCGGCGTTATCCGACATCATTTCCGCGTTTTCCTTTTCTTGGCCGACTTCCTGGCCGGTTTCTTTTGGGACTCGGCCAGTTTTTCCAGCAGGGCGGTGGCCCACTCGGCCGGCGTGGTTTCCGGTCCCCTGGAGGCTTCGCCCTCGCGGGCGATCTTGGTGGCCTTCAGATCCTTGAGATGGCAGCGGATCATCCGGTCAAGACGCTCGGCAGCATCCCAGTCGCCTGCATCCTGAGCCCGGCCCAGTTTGAGAAAGTAAACCGCCACCAATTCGACCTGCATGAAGTCCGAGCTCTTGTTGAACACAAAGTCCTGGTAGAGATGGCCGATGATGGCCTCGAACAGGGGACGCTCCTCGGGAGAGAGAAACCGGTCGGCATAAATGCCGTGCAACAGACTGTTCTGGTTGCCTGGAGCCGCGCCCTTCCCGGTCCGCGTCTTGGCGGCCTTGCGGATCTCCTGCTCGGACGCAGCGTTGCGGTGCCAGCGGTCGAGCTGTCCGGTGTCGTACTTGCCAATCTTGGATTTAGCCTTGTCGTCAGCCATAATCTCCGCCGTTTCGGTTTCGGCAATTCGGGGTTCGGGGCGGGAGGCTGATTTCGTCCAATATTGCGTCCTCGCGAATCGCCCTCTGTTTACCTACCGAGGGATCCATGCGAACGTCGGATTGGTGAATGTGCCGAAAGACCTTTCGGCGCTCCAGAACTTTCGGCACTACCTTTCGGCAAAAGGATGTCGAACCTGTCTGAGCAAGCTGCCGAATACGCGGAAAGGTCTTTCCGCGCTCAATGGCTTTCCGCACTACCTTTCCGCGTAGCAGGCCGTCTTTTATCTTCTTTTATTACAATAAGTTATAGGCAGATATAGATAGATAAGCGGAAAGAGCGAAAAGGTTACGGGTATATTTCTACGTGTGGAGATATTTTTTCTACACAGCACGTTCGAACCGGATGGGTGAAAAAATTCTTGAATATGGGGTGAGACCTCTGAAATCTTTCCGCACTTTCCGCATTTGGCCGGAAGCTACGTATTGACAAGTAGTTACAGCGCGGAAACCACTTTCACGATGCGGAAAGGTACCTTTCCGCTGAAATGGCATTAGGCACTCCACAAAGGGCGGGGCGTGGTTGTTTTAGAGGGCGTCGGGCCAACACCTGGAAGGATGAAGATACGGCGGGCTGCTCCCCGGTCATCTCGTCTGCGGCATGCGCTCGCTGACCAGCTTCGCCCATATTTTGCGCTGGCGGTGCCAGTGAGGAACGGCGGCAATCGGGCGGAGATCTCTTTCACGGATCGGATCGCGGCCTTTCACGGTTCGCGGCAGGAACAGAATCTCTTCCTGGATATCCGGGGCAAGGTTGAGGAGGTTCATGATCTGCGTGATGCGGGCCCGGGTCACGTACCCCAGCCGGGCGAGGTCGGCGTAATCCCGTACCTCACCGCGGCGCACGAGACCGTCGAACTTGATTGCAAGTGCCATGAGGCGCGAGACCCGAGGGACGTTGCCCGGCTCGACGTCACGTGTTTTGCCGCTTGGGGCATCCTTGCTCTTCCGGCCGTTGTTTCTGGGCCGGAAGGTCCAAGTCACTTCAATGCCGCCCGCCCCAGGTGCGACTTCAACAGGTTGATCTATCCTCATCATAGGACCTCCTCTTCGGATGACTGGACCCTCGTGCAGAGCTCCTTGATGCCGAGGGAGTGAAAAGTAACCGTCACCTTCCCGTCCTCGCCGTCGTATCCAATGCGCTCGATGAGAAGATGGATGATCCGGGACTGTTCCCGGACGTTCAGCGATTCCCATACGGGGTCGAAGGCTGACAAGGCCCGGGTCACGTCCTCTTCATCCACCGTTTCCCGCTGCAGGGCGATGACTTCTTCCTGGATCGTGGTCATCCGTTGTTCGTTGTTGCGAATCTGGTCATGCAAGTCAGCCAACTGGTCTGTCGTCAACTGACTGCTTGAGATGCTCTTCCAGGATTCGCCGACGAGTTTCCGCAGTCTGGCATGAAGACGTTTCAGCACTCTTTCCACGGCGCGGCGTTCGCAGTACAGCTCCTCCAGTCGTTTCTCGCTCCTGGCTCGAAGCCGCCTTACGGTCTCCGCGATGATCTCCTTGTTGGAGCCGATGCCACGGATATGTTCCACCACGAACGTTTCGATCTCGTGGGCGTTGAGGGATTTCGTTGGGCAGGCCGCCCATCCTCGCTGCTGGGCGTTCAGGCACACGTAGTAGCGGTAGCGCTTGCCGTTCTTGTTGGTATAGGTATGCATCATGGCCGTGCCGCAGGGGGCGCAGTAGAGAAGTCCCTTGAGCAGCGCCCCGTACTTGTTCCGCACCTCCTTCCCGCCGTTGCGGCCGTTCTTCCTCAAGAGGTCCTGGACTTGGTTCCAGGTTTCCGTGTCCACGATCTGATCATGCTCGCCGGGATAGAGCACCCCTTTGTAATTCACTTTGCCGGTGTAGATGATGTTGGTGAGAAGGCGGAAGAGGCTGCTCTTGGTGAAAGGCTTACCAGCACGCTCGTATCCTTTCTTCGTGACCCAACGCTTGGTTCGCCATCCGCGGCGGTCAATCTCCTGCACGACCGGGAGGAGGGCCTGGTACTCGAGATAGAGCTCGTAGATGGCGCGCACCTGAACGGCTTCCTTCTCGTTGACGAGCAGGCGGCCGCCGCGAGGGTCGACGTCGTAACCCAACACCGGCACTCCACCGACCCACTTGCCTTTCTTGCGGGCGGCCGCCATCTTGTCCCGCGTACGTTCGGCGATTATCTCTCGTTCGAACTGGGCGAAGGACAGCAGGATGTTCAGGGTAAGCCTGCCCATGGAACTCGTCGTATTGAACTGCTGGGTGACGGAAACGAAGCTGACACCGTGCCTTTCGAAGGTTTCCATGATGCGGGCGAAGTCGAGCAGCGACCGACTCAGGCGGTCCACCTTGTAGACCACCACGCAGTCGATCTCACCGGCTTCGATGTCGGCCAAGAGCCGCTTGAGCGCCGGACGCTCCATGTTGCCGCCGGTGAAGCCGCCGTCGTCGTACCGGTCGGGAAGGCAGACCCACCCCTCGTGCTGCTGGCTCTTGATGAACGCCTCGGCCGACTCGCGCTGTGCGTCCAGGCTGTTGAATTCCTGCTCGAGCCCCTCATCCGTAGACTTGCGGGTATAGATGGCGCAGCGGATGGTTCCATTCTTGTTATTCTGAGCCGTGTTCATTCATCCTTCCTCCCTTCGCCGGTTTCGGTCGCCGCGCCTTTCGTGGTCTTGCCGCCTGCCAGGCCGAAGAAAAGGAAGCCGTTCCACTTGCTTCCCGTCACCTTTCGCGCGATGGCGGAGAGGGACTTGTAACGGCGGTTGTCGTACTCGAACCCCTCGTCGAGAACCTTGACCACGATGGTCTTGTCCCGGAACTCTCGGACGAGCAGCGTGCCGGGGAGAGGCAGGCGGGGGTCCCGTGGAGAGTTGAGCGTGCCGGTCGTCGTCCGGCTGTGCACCTCGGCCGATCCGTGTTTGAACGGGTCGCGGGGTGTGCGGATTCTCAGGTCGGCGTCATTGGCCAGTTCTGCGGCCCGGCGGCGGGCCCGCTCGGAGATGTCTCCCTCCGACAGGGCCTGCATCCGCCAGGCGATCTCGCTTGCGACCTCGTCGGGTTCCGTGGGGAGATGAACATCGTCGCGCATGGGCTCCTCCTTCGCGGGGAAGCGCCGCGGGGAGGAAGCGCTGTGGATGTCGCCGGGAAGGGAGGTCCGCCCGCCGAACGGAAGCGCTGCGAATCCCTCCGACCCCGCCTTAAATGAGGGGCCGGCGACACCCACAACGGTTTCCGTTCCACGGCCGTCCCGCTGTCTGGTGGTTTTCGTCTCGCCGGACAGACTGCCTGTCCGGCCTTCGACGGATACCTACCGGAGGAGTCCTCGAATCGTCGGAGCGGGCTTGCGATGGATGTACGCCTGTTAAATGACGGCGAACAAGAAACGGAGAATCGGAGAATCCGGAGGAGATTTACGCGGGTTTCGGTCGCAAACGTGGAAGGTTCGGCGCGAGCCCCGGCAAGATTGCCGCGGAACGGGCCCGCCTGCCGGCAGGCAGAGAATCGGCAAGGGTGTGTGGAGGCGTGCAACTGCTTGAGAAATGGGGAGAAACGACAGAACCCCGATGGGGTTACCCGTCGGGGTTCTGCGTTAACCAAGAACCGCCCAGATTGGCGGATTGTAATCTGGCTCCCCGGGACAGACTCGAACTGCCGACCAAGTGGTTAACAGCCACCCGCTCTACCAACTGAGCTACCGGGGAAAATCTTTAATATTTATTCTAAACAAAAAAACTGATTTATGTCAATATTTTTTTTGCCCAACACCCATATCCGCAGACAAACTTCCGGCACAGCAAAGCTTGCAAGTTCAAAAAACATGGTGTCTTTATCTCAGGAGCACCAACATCAAGAAATCAGACAAGGCTGTACAGGCAAACATATTGCATCTGCCTGCGTGCCTGCCGCTGATTTTTTACCTTTCAGGGACTTGAACAAAATTGAATATTCTGCCAGAATTTGTATCCATGACGACTTGATTCAATGCTTGGCATCCGGTTTTTTGGGCCTTAAAGATTTTTTTTGGATATTCATACTGCAAATCCTGTCTGGAAGGAAATAAAGGAAATAAAAGATACTTGCCTGCAGCACCTTCCAGTATCAGTCATCCTGAGCTGCAGTATCGGGAATATCGGGTTTTTCAGGAGCATCTGTCGGAGGAAACATCACATGCGGGCAGTACTGCAAAGAGTAAAAGAGGCAAAGGTAGAAGTGGACAATTCGGTCATAGGCAGAATTGACAAGGGGCTTTTGATATTTCTTGGTGTGGGTACAGGCGATTCAGAGACAGATGCACAATACCTTGCTAACAAGATATCAGGTCTTAGAATATTTGCCGATGCCAATGAAATGATGAACCTCTCCCTGACAGATATCAAAGGAGCAGCCCTTGTTGTTTCCCAGTTTACACTCCTGGGAGACTGCCGCAAGGGAAAAAGACCTTCCTTTGTTCATGCAGCCAGACCGGAAAAGGCAAGGCCTCTTTACAATTATTTTAACAAAAAATTGAAAGAAACAGGGATTGAAGTTGCCACAGGAAGATTTGGAGCAATGATGGAGGTATCACTAATAAATGATGGCCCTGTTACATTTGTAATTGACAGCAAAAAGACTTCTTAGTGTAAACATGCACAAAAGCGTACTCAAAAACCTATCCGTGCTTTTATGATTGCAGGCAGACACGATATCTCAAACCCGGCTATTCAGGGCTAAGCATTAAACAAATATATAAAAAACACAAAAAGAACAGAAATTCCCTGAAGCAGGTTTGCGGAAAAAGACCTGCCCATAGCCCTCGGGATAAAAGAAAAACTCTTCTGAAACCTTCCTGTTTATTGAACTGATGCCCTCTGATCATGATGCTCAAGATGCTTTTGTCTGTTTTCTTCCCTTGATTTTTTGTAGTCTTCAACGGCCCTTTGCAATGTTATTTCAGCAAGCTGTGCACAATGCAAATGTGTATCAGGCAATTCTCCTATCGGTTCCATGATAGTAATCATCGTTATTTTTTCTATCTCCGGAACAGTCTTGCCAAGCATCAGGGTCGCTGCTGCATTAACACATTGTTTGCTTACAGAACAACCATCTGTCCACCCATGAGCCTGCACCACTTTCCCGTCTTTAAGCCTGAAGGCAATTTCCATTGTATCTCCGCAATTGCCCGTTACAGTCGCCTTGCCATCCGGATTGTCGATATGTCCCTGAAAAAAAAAGCTCAGGACAAACCATGCAACAGAAAAAAGCGCAAGAACAAGAAATGGTATCAATACACCTGAAAGACTCATTTGTTTACTCTCTCCATCTTCAGGAAACGGTTATCTCTGATCACAGCTCAATCAGTTCTATATTTCCCCATGCGGCCATATGGTCTTTTACAATAACCACCCCGCCAATAATGCTTCCTATTTCATCTGCCCATCTGTCCAAACAGGCCAGATCAGCAAAAGACCTGATTCTGTTTCCAAGAGCAGTAGCAGCCGCATCCGCCAGAGCAGTATCCTGTGATACAACACATGTTACATCTGTAATTCCCATACTGAAAGAATGTCCCACTGTTGCAGATGAAGAGCAGACACCCACAGGCATTTGCTCAGGCAGTATTACCAGTGCCAGTTTTTCACTAAGAGGAGACAGACCTGCAAATACAGAGACCGTAGCGGGCCTGCGCGTACTCAAGAATATATCCCCTCCATTTTCAACAATCACCTCTTTACTGATTCCAAGGAGACCATATCCTACCTCCTGTGCAATGGCACCTGCCACTGATGCCATAGGGCCCACCTTTGCCTTTGCAGAGGCCTCAATCATCTTTTTTACAATATCAGGTGCACGAAAATCAGGTCTTACAGGGACAAGAGATGACAAAAAATCCGGATGAAAACCTGTGTAGGTCTTGATCTGATGTCTCATATCAAGCACAATCTTCATTGCCTTTTTTTCAAAAGGTGCCTGTGCAGAAATCCAAAGGTCCGTCTCTTCCACAGTTACGTTAAATGAAGACAGACCATGTGGATTGTGTTTCTCCCTGTATGTCCGTTGTTTGCAGGATAAAAGATGTTGCCTTTTATTTCCCGGATCAGAAAAACAGAATTCAGAACGCACAAAACCTCTCCGTCAAGGGCACATCCGCCAGAAAAAAAGGATCAGGTTTGATCCCGCAGATCAAGATATCTGCTGTATCATAAGTACAGCATATACAGATATTGCGCAAATCAATGGCCTTTTGTAAAACAAAAGACATAAAGCAAATCAGAATTTTATAATATTTTTGGTTAACAGTTCTTCCAGCCTTGAAAGATTATCTTCATGCTGAATAAGATCATATCGTATCTTTACACAGACCTTGGCCAGCTTAATACTTATTTCATCTGATTCAAAAGCAGTAATAACAGCATCATGGGAGATTTTATTCAATGTATCAATAAAAGAAGAATACTCTTTCAGTACATTTTCATGGGCAAGAATAGAAATCTTGTGAGTTAAGAATTCCAAATGGAGTCTGTCTTCTTTACTCAATTTTCCCTGACTTATAACCGATTCAATATGGTTAATCAATTCAAGGTAAAGTTGTGATTTGAGATCAAAGATTTTTACCCGCTGTTCTTTTTCAAGCTCAATCTCACTTTGTTTGCTTATCAAAGCTGCCGTAATTGCAATTGTTGCAATAGTTCCCAAAACAATAAGGACAACTTCCTGAACAAAAGGGACCCTGATACTGTCATAATAGGCAAGGCGTAAAAAGACATATCCGCATATAAATGTACTGAGCGCAATCAACAGATATTTGCTGCTGTCTTTCATATTTCTCCTTTCAAGAACATCCTGAACAATCCCGTTACTGTCCTTTCTCTTTTTTTCCGGCAAATCTGCTTACCAGGATACCAATCTCGTAAAGTATCAGAAGCGGACCTGCCATCATACACTGTGTCGCCACATCAGGAGGGGTCAGGATTGCAGCAACTATGAAAGTAACAAGAACAGCATACTTGCGCTGTTTTTTTAGAAAGTCTGTGGTTATAATGCCCAGTTTTGTCAGGAAAAATATAATAACAGGAAGTTCAAAAACAACACCAAAGGCAAACAACAGCTTTATGGAAAAAGAAAAATACTCTTTTACAGAGGGCATGGCCTTGACATAATCGTTTGAGAAACTGATAAAAAATTTGAACCCAAACGGAAAAACAATAAAATAGCCAAACAGCGCACCGCCAACAAAAAGGATTGTGGAGCTGAAGACAAAAGGCAGCACATATCGTTTTTCGTTCTCACGCAGGCCAGGGACAACAAAGGCCCACATTTCATAAAAAATGACAGGCGATGCAATCAGTATGGCAGTAACAAGAGACACCTTGATATATGCAATAAACATCTCAGGCAAATTGGTAAAGATGAGATGATCCCCCTTTGGCATAACACCCTTAAGAGGACTTGCAAGAAGATCAAATATCCTGTCAGCAAAAACATACGAGGCAACAAAACATATTCCCACCGCAATGATGCATACAATAAGTCTTCGTCGCAACTCTTCAAGATGAGTCATAAAAGGCTGTTTTTCATCTACATCAATGCCCATTTCAGAGAACATCCCCTCCTTTGTTTCTTTCCTCCTCTATATGATCAGGATTATCGGCGCCAATATCATCCAAGTGTTCGCCTGCATGCCTTTTTGCGTTGTCAGAGACCTTTTCAGAAGACACATTGCCATCAACCTTGCCGGAGGAAACCACAGGATCTTCCCCATCCGGCATGTCCTTGTTTTCACTGTCGGCATCCGGGAAGGCATTAATGCCACTTACAGAGTCCACCAGGTCATCTTTTATGCCTGTCAGGTCATCTTCCAGATCCAGGCTTTCCTTGATTTCCTGAGTAGCCTTTCTGAATTCAGCAATACCGCGACCCAAGGCCTTGGCAAGATCAGGAAGCTTGTTTGGACCAATAACGACCAGGGCAATAATCATTATCAATATGAGTTCCGGCATTCCTATACCGAACATATGTTCCTCCTGTTATATATCTTCAAAGGCCAATACAGCGCCTCTTTGTGCTCAAGATCAATAGCGAATAATATCAAGATATAAAAAAACATTCCCTGGCAGAAACAATATCTCAGTCATCAGGCAGGGTTATCATCATTGCCGTTTCATCACAGTCCGGAAATTTTGGACAGTTCAGACAGTCTGCCCATATTTTATGTGGAAGGACTGTTTTCTCTATTTCAGCAAACCCCATGGGCCTAAAAAAATCCGGCACATATGTCAGGGCAAAGACCTTTTTAAGGCCAATGGCCCTTGCATCATCAAGACATGTCCTTACAAGAAGAGTTCCAAGGCCCCTGTGCAACTTGTCTTCAGCAACAGCAAGAGACTTGATTTCTGCAAGGTCTTCCCAGCATATACCAAGGGCACAAACCCCATAGACAGTATCTGAGTGTTCATCCGTTTTTAGAACAAAATAGTTCCTGAGATGATCATAAAGATCGTTCAGGGATCTCGGCAGAAGCATTCCTTTTTGGGCATAATGATTTATCAGCCCGTGAATACCTTTTACATCTCTGATCGTTGCATGTTTGACTTGCATTATATCAATTTTCAACTGTGGTTATAAAACCCGATATCCCCTCTTTTTTCATTAAATTGTTTCTGAATTTTTTTGCATAAGCCCTGTTCAGAAACCTGCCGCACCTTACCCTGTAATATGTGCGCCCACGGATAACGGCATTTGTATAAAAGGCAGGATACCCTTTTGATACAAGTTTGTTTGTCAGCTTTATTGCCTCAAGTCTGTTAAGAACAGACGTCAACTGAATGGTATATCGTCCCTTGCTTCCTGTCCCTGATTGCACAACCTTCTTCGCCTTTTCAGCAGGCCTGATCTTTTTTTTGCCGGTTTTTCTGATGTTCTTGCCGTTACTGGCTGCAACAATCGCCTTTTCAGGCTTGTGTGAGGAGGAATTGACAGTTATGCTGGTTTTTGCCTTTTTAACCGCCTTGACACGTTTTTGTTGTGTCTTCCGCTTGGTGACATCTGTTTTGCTCTTTGCTGCGGCATCTTTTTTTTCTACAAGCACATTATGATAAAAAAGGTGTATCTTACTGTTACCCTTCATATCTTGTGCAGATTTCACGGGTTTTTCTGTTGTCTTCCTTTCAGCCTTTGGTGAAGGTTCAGGATATACTGCAAGGGGTTGTATGCTGTCAGGCAGCATATCCCTGCCTACAAATATACCAAGGACAAATATCCAGGCCAGTATCAGCAGGATAGCCAAACCCCACAAAAAAAGACCGGCCATGGAAAATTCTATATAGTATTTTTTATGCTTTTTCGACTTTTTTGTCTTTTCTGTCTTTTTTCTCGACATGAAATCAACATGGCTGAAACATGTATTTATGCCCAAAAATGATTCGTGGACGGGCAACATTCAAAATCACAGCCATCCCCCTTACATCCGTGTTGGCGCATCTATTCCAAGAAGCCTGAGTCCATTGGCAATAACTATCCTTACCGCATCTATCAAAAACAGTCTTGCATAAGTCAATCCTTGATTATCCGTTATTATTCTGTGCTCGCCTTTTTTGTTTCCCAAATTAAAATATCGATGAAAGCCAGCCGCAACCAGGGTCAAATAGTAGGTAAGACGATGAGGCTCAAGGGTCATGGCAATTTCACGAACAAGCCCGGGAAATTCGTTAAGCAATCTGACCAGAGCTCTTTCCTCATCCAGGACAAGAAGCTCAAGCAAACCTTCAGGACTGTCAGGCAAAACAATCCCTGCCTGTTCCGATTTTCTGAATATACTGCATATCCTTGCATGGGCATATTGTACATAATAAACAGGATTTTCACTGTCCTGCCTTTTTACCAAATCAATATCAAAATCAAGAGGGGAATTATGGTGTTTGGTCAGAAAAACAAATCTCATGGCATCAACACCTACCTCATCCATAAGTTCCCGTATAGTAACAAAATCTCCTGATCTTTTGGACATCCTGATCTCATTTCCGTCCTTCCACAGCTTTACCAGCTGCAAAAGAATGACAGAGAGCCAGTCTTCCGGAAATCCGTGTGCCAGCAGGGCCGCCCGCAACCTCGGCACATAGCCGTGGTGATCAGCTCCCCATATATTTATTGCACGCTTGAACCCACGTCTTCTTTTATCAAGATGATATGCGATATCAGATGCAAAATATGTAAACTGTCCATCTGCCTTTCTGATAACCCTGTCTTTGTCATCTCCAAAATCCGATGTTTTTATCCACTGGGCACCATCCTTCTCATATATTCTGCCCTTGTCCCTGATGTTATCCAGTGTCTCTTTAAGTGCCCCTGATTCAAAGAGATCTGTCTCGCTGAACCATACATCAAAATCAGTCCTGAATTCGTTCAGATCTCGCCGGATATCTGAGAGCATAATCTCCCTGCCCTTATTGGCACAGAACAAAATGGCATCCTCTTTTGACATGTCAGACACAAAACCCGCAAGATCTCTTGCCAGATCATCAATATAACTGCCATGATATCCATTCTCGGGAAAAGGAAATCCAGGATCGGACATTTGCATAATACGGCTGAAAATGGATTCACCCAACATCCTTATCTGCATGCCGGCATCATTTATATAAAATTCCCTGACCACATTATAACCGCAAAAAGAGAGAACCCTGCACAAGGTATCACCAAGAGCAGCTCCTCTTGCATGACCAACATGAAGCGGACCTGTTGGATTGGCACTTACAAATTCCACCAGAATATTTTCACCCTTGCCAATAGAACTGCTGCCATAACTCTCTCCTGCCTCAAGAACCTCAGATACGGTTTTCCGCCACTCTCTTTCACTGATCCAGAAGTTTATAAAACCAGGGCCCGCAACTGTTGCCTTTTCAATAAAATTGTCCTCGTCTGTCAGGTTGTCAAGTATTTTGGATGCAATCTCCCTTGGAGGACGTTTTTGCTCTGATGCCATTTTCATGCAAATGTTGGATGCAAAATGCCCGTGATCAGGATTGGCTGGTATTTCAACAACATAATCCGGAACAGACGTTTTGGGTAATGCCCCTGATCTAAAACACTCTTCAACGGTTTTTTGTAAAATCTGCTTCAGTCTTTCTTTCATTCTGTATATTCCCTGTTGTTTTTTTGACCTATGGAACAAAATATTTCATAGGAGACAGTTTTTGCCCATCTCGCAATATCATCCGCCGTTATACTCTCCCTGCCAAGAGAACCCATAAAGACTACCCTGTCTCCTGACCGAACTTCCGTGTCTGTCACATCACATATACAGGTATTCATACAGATACGTCCTATCAAAGGCACCCTGCATCCCCGTATAAGAACATATCCATGTCCGGACATGCTGCGTGGAAGGCCATCGCCATATCCGGCAGAAAGTATCGCAATCCGGCTCTTTTTCCTGGTAACGTATGTAGCTCCGTAACTTATCGGGGTGCCGGCAGGAACATCTCTTACCTGAAGGACACGGCCATAAAACGACATTACCTGCATTAAAAAAACAGGCGCATTGAAATCAGGAGATGGTAGCCCACCATACAGCATAATACCCGGCCTGACCATATCAAAATACAGGTTATGGTCAGTCATGATCCCGGCACTGTTGGCAAGGCTGTTTGAATGAAAATCCAAACCAAGAGAATGTGCAATACAGAGAAAGCGCCTGAAAGTCACGAGCTGTTTTTCCGTATAGGTCCGAACAGAATCATCTGCCGAAGACAGATGCGACAAAATACCCTGGACACGTATGTTTCTTAAAGAAACAAGTGTCTTCAAAAAATCGCTGATCCTGTCGCAGGATATTCCAAGCCGGCCCATACCGGTATCCACCTTAAGAAAAACATGTACAGTCCTGTTTTGTCTTCTTCCCTCAACATCAAGATGCATTGCCATGTCAAGATCAAAAATCACCGGTACAAGGCCTGTTTCAACTGCCGGCAAAACATGCTCCGGCAATAACCCGCAAAGAACAACTATGGGCAATTCAATCCCGGCCTCTATCAAACTCATGGCCTCATCCATATAAGCTACTGCAAGACAGTTTGCACCAGCCCTTTCAAGTGCGTGCGCCACAGGCAAAAGTCCGTGCCCATATGCATCCGACTTGACAACCCCCATAATCCCGGTACCAGGGCCAATCAGCTCCCTTACCGCATTGAAGTTATGAACAAGGGCAGAAAGGTCTATCTTCACCCTGTTTGGATTGTGTTGTGTTCGCATTATATACTGGTCAGTTTCCATCCATAAACGCCTCTTTCCGGAAGATCCGGTCCAACCTGCTTTTCCATTCAGTGTGACCAGACACCCAGACAGGGGCAAAAAACCGGGAATCTCCCTGCACCCGTTTTCGAAAACCGTTGTCCACAATATCAATATAGGTTATATTTTTCAAACGCTTCAGAAACAAGGCTGATTCAGGTCCGCCCATAAATGAAAAGGTCTGCTCAAAGATGAAGATATTCAAATATACCTCAAGACAATGGGGCAATATAATAATAACGGTTTTGCTGCTCATGGTACCAAACATCATATTTGTCTTTGTCAGCAATCGAATGGACGGAATATTAAAACCGCTTTATTTTCTTCTCTGTTCACTTGCTCTTGTTATCCTTCCCTTTTTTGTCCTGTACCGACACATCAGGATTGTAGTGACATGTTACTCGGTGTTTGTTTTTCTTGTTCCTTTGGCCATCTTTTATACCGTGGTGTTTTCAACGCCAATTACTCCCAACATGATTGCAACAATAATGGATACAAATTATCAGGAAAGTATCGAGTTTTTTTCCGGATGGCATGCAATTATAACAGTTTCCATGTTCTTTTCTTCTGGTATATGTATCCTTCTTTTAAAACAGCCTGTACCAAAAATACAAAAAAACACGGCCAAACGTATCATTATTGCCTGCCTGATTATATGTCTTCCGGTTTTTGTTTTCAAAACTCCCCATAAAGGCAGGAAAGAATCTTTATGCAAGATAATCACACACCGTTTGACATGTATTTATCCATTTGGGCTTATAACGGCCATGTCTGTATATATTGCCCAGGAAATTAAATATCAGCATATGTGCAAAAGATCCGAATCGTTCAGTTTTCATGCTGCAAGACCCATTGTCCACGGTAAAGAGGCCTATGTGCTGGTTATAGGCGAATCTGCCCGTTACTGCAATTGGGGAATCAACGGATATTACAGAAACACAAGTCCCTGTCTTGAGCGCATTAAAAACCTGCTCAGTTTTACCAATGTCTCTACAGGAAGCATTCTTACTGATCCCTCTGTTCCAATGATTGTTACAAGGGGCACACCAAAAGACATATCAAGATGCTACACGGAAAAGGGTATAATCAGTGCCTTTGCCGAATGTGGATTTGCCACTTTCTGGATATCCAGTCAGGCATGCAAGGGGCTCCATGATCTGACAATTGCCAAATATGCCAAAGAGGCCAACACCACGGTATTTATAAATCCTGTCAATGATTATTCAGATCTTTATAAGATCAGATATGACGAGGAACTGATCCCTGTTATAAGAAAGGCAATATACAGCAGGAAAAAAAAGCTGTTTATAGTCGTCCATACCATGGGAAGCCATGCCCGCTACAGTATGCGGTATCCAAAACAATTTGATGTCTTTAAACCTTCAGGCAAGGGCAAAAAAATGGATATAAGGAACCGTGAAAACAAAAGATTGCTTGTTAACAGTTATGATAACAGTATCATGTATACCGATTTTGTTCTGAACAGAATCATAAAAGAACTGAAATCAAGCGGCAGGATATCAGTTCTTATCTACCTTTCAGACCACGGCGAAAACCTGTTTGATAATGACAACAATATGTCCTTACATTGGAATATAACACCTTACACATTGCATGTTCCTCTTTTTGTATGGGCATCTGATCTGTATATACAAATCCACCCCGACAAATGGAAAAACCTTAAAAGAAACATCAGAATGCCTGTTTGCAGCGCTGTAAATATCTTTCCCACGCTTCTCAATCTTGCAGACATAACCTGTAAAGGATGCAAAATGCAAAACAGCCTTGCATCATCTGCCTTTATGCCAAGAAAGAGATATTACCTTTCTATGGATGGCAAGGTCAAAAAGCTGGAATATCAATGGTAAGCAATCTCCATGCATAAACCATTTCTGCTAACCGCAGGAAATATTGATCTGCAGACAAAAACCAAACTGACAGGTATGTAAAGGAGAAATGCAAACAACAAAATTCACCTTTTTACAGCATGCAGGTTACTGCATACAAGCTCCTTGATTACAAGCCATACAAATATTGAGTTTGTAATACAATATCTTTTCCACATGCGTCCCGGCTCCTGCACCAATCGGTAAAACCACTCCATACCGCTTTTTTGTATCCATTCAGGGGCCCTCCTTGTAGCCCCTGCCACAACATCAAAGCTTCCACCCACCCCCATACAAAAAGGCACCTGCATAACAGGCATCCATTTATTGAGAAAACGTTCTTTCATAGGTGACGAAAAACCGACAAAAAGTATATCTGCTTTACTTTCTCTGATCATGTTGGCGATCCCGGATTCTTCTCCCTCATCAAAATAACCGTTTCTAAAACCTGCAATATTCAGATCCGGGTACCTTGCCTTGAAAACAGAGACTGTTTTGACAACAATATCCTCACGCGCCCCGAAAAAGAACGGCCTGTATCCTTTTTGTGCAGAAATCTTTACCAGGTTCTGAAACAGATCTACGCCTGTAACACGATGTTTCAGGGGCGCTTTAAGCAATCTTGAGGCCCAGACAAGAGACATACCATCGGCATTGATAATATCAGAATCAGAAATAATGGAATGCAGATCAGGGTTCATTACTGCCTTTACCAATTTTGCCGCATTCAGTGCCATATGCCGGCATGGTTTCCTGTTTTTTATA
>Ga0256914_1002099_pt1 | contig 16970 bp, 15 predicted proteins | sample HulkmetaG_FD_191571 | JGI IMG/M metagenome (GOLD analysis project Ga0256914, IMG submission 191571) | Hydrothermal chimney microbial communities from Main Endeavour vent field at the Juan de Fuca Ridge, Pacific Ocean - Hulk | ecosystem: Environmental > Aquatic > Marine > Hydrothermal vents ... | reverse complement strand
AGGTATCCTTTACCAGGATTAAGGGGGTAGAAGGGGGAAGTTCAGGGAGCCAGCGCTCTGTCACCACCACACAGGCCCCTGCATTTACTGCATCTATGGCAAAATTATGTCCATCAAATCTTTCCCCCTGCAGGCACACAAACACATCTCCCCTGCCAACCACCCTGCTGTCGGTTCTTATCCTCCCCACTGGCATATCAGGAAATTCCAGATAGGTGCCCACTCCTTCTACTATCTGTCCAAGTCTATGTAATGAAAGTTTCATGAGCCCAGATACTCCAATACTACTTCTTTATCACTAAAGGGATATCTCTTCCCCCTTATCTCCTGATAATCTTCATGCCCCTTTCCAGCAATAAGTAACACATCCCTTTTGTCCATAAGTGAGATAGCCCGATTGATTGCCCTCCTCCTATCCACCTCTATTATTGTCTCCACTTCCCTATTCATTCCCGCATACACCTCTTTTATAATAAGCTCAGGGTCCTCAAAACGGGGATTATCTGAGGTAAGTATGGCCACATCTGCATATCTACACACCACTTCTCCCATTACAGGTCTCTTGCTTTTGTCCCTATCTCCTCCACATCCAAAGACCACAATGAGTCTATCAAAATCCATGTCCTTCAAAGAAGAGAGTACCTTCTCCAGGGCATCAGGGGTATGGGCATAGTCCACCAGGATATTGAGGTCCAGGGGATTATCTATCCTCTCCAACCTACCTGGGATAGGCCTTATCTCCCCCAGGGTATTAAATATCCCCACGTCCAGGTCCAGGGCCACTCCAGTGGCCTCTACCGCCAGGAGGTTCATGGCATTGTGTCTTCCAATAAGGGGAAGGCTTACCTCCCATCTTCTACCCCTAAAGGAGGTAACCACCCTCATTCCCCGGGGGTGCATCTCAACGATCTCTCCCCTTACTGCATCTGAGAGGGAGATATCCGGGGAAAGCGCATATCCCAATTTCCTCTTAACTCCCAGATCTTCATTAAAGAGGATATTTCCATAGGTGTCTTCCAGATTTATAACAGCAGTCCCTGAGGGTGATAGATAGTGCCTGAACAATCTGGACTTGGCATCAAAATATTCCTGAATATCTCTATGATAGTCCAGATGATCGTGAGAGAGGTTGGTAAAGACCGCCACGTCAAAAACAAAACCTGCCACCCTATCCTGAGAAAGGGCATGGGAAGATACCTCCATTATAACCACTTCCACCCCCTTGGAAATCATCCTGGATACCAGGGAATGAAGTTCTAGACATGCAGGGGTGGTTAGAGAGGAGGGAAGGGAGTATTGCAACCACCTATAATTTACGGTTCCAATTACCCCCACCTTCTTACCTGCCCTTAAAAACAGGTGCTCCAAAAGATAAGAACAGGTGGTCTTTCCGTTGGTGCCGGTAATACCTATAAGGAGATAGTTGTGCTCCTGGGTTCCATAATGTACTGAGGCCAGTTCCCCAAGAGAGGAGGGGGCATCCTCCACCACAAATATCCTGTGGGCAGGGAGCCTGGAAAAGACATGCTGAGGGAGGAAATCCACAAGAGAGGAGTCTATTACCAGGTGTGTGGCCCCCCGAGCAAGGGCATCCTCTAAGAAGGGCATGTTTTTCTCCATAACCACAAAGACCCCCTCCCCACATACATCTCTGGAGTTGGACCACACACAAAGGCCTTTTCTCACCTTCTCCTTGAGGGTGCACCAATCCTTTTTATCTGTTATTGTGGGCACTATTGTCTCCCTCTCCTTTTAACCGCAAGGTTACAGAAGAACTCCATCTGGAGCCTGGCGGAGGACTCTGGCCCACCACCCATATCCCCTTTCCCTCAATGTGGGGGACAATATGCTTTTTGGCCAGTATATCAAGGGCCTGTCTAAGACACATCCCTTTAAAATCCGGAACCCTGGAAATGGAGGTGGCCCTGGGAAGGGAATCTTTCCCCTTCTGCGATCCCAGGGGAAGAGATCCAGGGGAAGGATGTGTTCTGGACATGGGGATAGGGCCCTTATACGCCAGTATATGCTCAAATATGTGTTTTACCACTGGAGCTGCCACCACTCCCCCATAGATGTCCTTTTTTGGCTCATCTATCACCACCAATGCCAGAAACCTAGGAGAAAGTGCAGGCATGAGACCCACAAAGGATGCCACATACTTGTCTCTACTATATCCCCCCTCAGGCCCTGCCTTCTGAGAGGTCCCTGTTTTTCCCCCTATCTCCACCCCCTTTATTCTGGCAAGGGTGCCTGTTCCGTCCTTTTCCACCACATCCCTGAGCATCTTCAATACCCCAAGGGCCACCTCTCTGGAAAATATCCTCGTGGGAGCAGGCCCATTTTGGGGGGGGATTAGTGTGATATGCAAAGGCACCTTTACCCCCAGGTTTGCAAGACAATTATAGGCCTGAGCAAGCTGAAGCATGGTTACTGAGAAGCCCTGCCCAAAGGCCGCAGTGGCAAGGTCCACTGGTCCCCAGGAAGAATAGGGGCGGAGGCTTCCCTTGGCCTCCCCGGGAAGTGGCATCCCCAGGGGACGACCAAAACCCAGTGTGGAGAAATACTCATATAACTGCCTTGCCCCAAGTCCAATTGCAATCTTTGCAGCACCTATGTTGCTGGAATAGCGGACTATTTTAGAAACAGTGAGCCATTTATGTCTATGGGTATCCTTTAGTATTATATCCTCAAATTTCCACTTACCATTCTCACAAAAGATGAGGGTGGAGGGTTTTATTATCTTTTGCTGTAATGCCGAGGCCACCACCAGGGGCTTTACTGTGGAGCCAGGTTCAAACTGATCAAGGGCTATCCTGTCTCTCCAGATAGAAGAGGAACTCCTCCTATAGTCATTGGGGTTAAAAAAGGGATACTGGGCCCAGGCCAGGATCTCTCCTGTGGGCACATCCACCACCAGGGCACCTCCCCATCTGGCCTGATTTTCTATCACCCCTTTTGCAAGGGCATACTCTGTAATAGACTGGATGCGTGCATCCAGGGATAAGATCAGGTCCTTGCCCGGGGACCCCCGTTGCAATTCTCCTGGGGCATAGAGGATATGGCCCTTTCCATCCCGCTGGATCCAAAAATATCTCTTTTTACCCGAAAGATAGGAATCAAAGCTCTTTTCCAGCCCCTCTAATCCGTGATTATCCACCCCAACAAACCCAAGTAATTGACCTGCCATCTCTCCCTGGGGATATACCCTTGCTGGCTCTTCAGTGAGATATATTCCTCTTATTCCCTGTCTCTTCAAGAGATACGCCTCCTTATCTCCCACCTTTCTGGCTATCCATACAAATTTCTTATGAGTCTTCAGCAGGTTAAGAACCCTACCCCTCTTTAAATTAAGGGCCCTGGCCACCTCTCTGGCCACCTTTTTCTTATCTCCTATCTCAGAGGGATCTGCAAAAACCGACTTGAGGACCACACTCTTGGCCAACAACATATGTCCCCGGGAAAATATCTCCCCCCGCCTTCCAAAGGCCAATCTTCGCTGCCAATATTGAGAGGATACCCTTTTTAAAAGGCTGCCTCGCCACATAAACTGGATATAAAATCCCCTTACCCACAAGACCATTACAAAAAGGGCGAGGACAAAGAAGACCAGCCTTATCCTGAAATCTATCCATTTCCACTCCTTACCAGAACCCCTCAAAAGAGACATAAGTCTATTTTATTTCCCTGATCCTCTCAGGAGATGGCATGGATAGATGTAATCTCTTCCCCAATCTCCTGAGGTTGTTGGGGGAAAACAGAAAACTCTTTTCAAGCACCAGCTTATTGTGAAGTTCCTTTTTTTTCTGAATAACCTGCTGAAGCCTGGATATCTCATAGGAAATAGTTATTTGTCTGAGACTTACCCACGCAAGACAGAAACATAGCCCTATACCCACCACCACCTCTAATAGCAGAATCCTTACCCATACCCTCATGCCATTACCTCAGCCGCCCGTAATTTTGCACTCCTGGCCCTTCTATTAACTTCTATCTCCTCTCTAGGGGGCACCAGGGGCTTTTTGGTGAGAATCTTTACCCAGGGCCCCCTGGCATCTCTGGAAGAGGGCCGGGGCCCTGGAGGGGCCCGGTGAATCCTAAAAAAGTTTTTTACAAGTCTATCCTCCAGGGAATGAAAGGAGATGATAACCAATCTCCCCCCTGGTCTTATGAGACCCAGGGACTTTGAGAGAAAGGTCCTCAACTCTTCCATCTCCCCATTTACTGCAATACGTAAGGCCTGAAAGGTACGAGTTGCCGGATGTCTCCTGGAGCGTTTTCTCATCCTGAGAGGATATGCACTCAATACAATCTGAGCCAATTCCGCTGTGGTATAGATGGGGGAACGTTCCCTGGCCCTTACAATGGCCCGGGCAATTCTTCCAGCCAGGGGGTCCTCTCCATATTCCCTGATGAGGTCTCTAAGCTGTTCAAAGGACCACGTATTTATTATCTCAAAGGCACTTTTGTCCTGTGTGCGATCCATCCTCATATCCAAAGGGCCTTCCTGCCTGAAGCTAAAGCCCCTCTCTGCCGTATCCACCTGATAAGAAGATACACCTAGATCCAGGAGCATCCCATCCACCTTTGACACCCCCACCTCCTTGAGGACCTCATCCACTTTACCAAATGAGGTGTGAAACAATCTCACCTTATCACCATATCCCCTCTGGTTTATCCTTTTCCTGGCGATAGAAAGGACCTCTCCATCCTTATCCACCCCTATCACCAGAGATTTACCCTCCACCCTCTCTAAGAGGGCCAGGAGATGTCCCCCTGCTCCCACTGTACCATCAAAATATATCCCCCCTTCCCTTACCCTCAAAAAGTTTAATACCTCCTCCGTTAGAACAGGAATGTGAAGGGGGCTATCTCCCATTTCTATATCCTCAGGGCATATCCATTTTGATATAAATCATCCATAATGGCATCAAACTCCTCTTCCACCTGGGTAAGCTGACTCTCAAACAACTCCTGATCCCAGATCTCAAACTTGTGTCCCACCCCTGCAAGGACCACCTCTCTCTTTAACTTCCCATACCTTCTAAGATGAGATGGGAGCAATATCCTGCCCTGTTTGTCCATGACCACCTCTTTTGCCCCTGAAAAGAAAAAACGCTGAAAATCCCTCAACCTCCTATTTAACAGATTGATCTCATCAAAACTCTGCTCAAGTTCCTTCCAGGTAGGATAAGGATAACCCACCACACATCCATCCAGGTTAGTGAGCATGATCCTTCCCTCTGCATCCAGAGAAAATACCTCTTCCCTGAATTCAGGCGGCAGGATCAATCTCCCTTTGGGATCCAGAGTGCGGTAGGCATGCCCCCGAAACATTTCTCCACTTTCCTCCACTATTCTCCAACTACCCTCCACACTATTCCAATACAATCTTTGTTTGTCAAGGGCGTTGTACTGTAAATTTATCCTCTCCCTTAGAAGCTAACTTATTTAAAAAATTAGAAAAATATTTCTAGCAAATCCTATCTTTTTGACATAATTTAAAAAAATTCTTTTATCTCTATCTCCACCATACTTCCACCAACCCATGTAAGCCTTAGATTTAATTCATTAAAATCAACAGGTTATATCAAACAGACAAAAAAAAGAAAAAAGGGGACGTGTTATATAAGGGATTAACTATTTATTGCATATGGTGTGACTTTTAGGTAATATCACTTCCTATGAGTCATCTAGAGTCAAAAATAGCCGATAAAAACACACCCTTATCAGAAGAATTCTATCAGATAAGCCCCCCAGTGCTAGATAGTTTTCCCAAGTATAGACCGCCCTTAAATCTTTATTTCTTCAACGAAAAGGTCAATGACCTCCAATTGTATGTAAGGGCAGGGGAGAGAATCTCAAAGGAAAAGCAAAAGGAGATGTCCAACTTATGCAAACAGGGAAATCTATTTGTGGCACGCTCTGACTATCCCATCTATTCAAAACACATAAGCAAGCAACTGGACCTTATTCTCTTAGATACTCATCTCATGGAACACGAGATTGCAGAGATATTATGGATGGGCATCCCTGACAATCTAAATACCTTCTTTGTACAGCCTGTAAAACTAGTATTTAAAAATATCTTACCCAACTTACTGGTGGTATCAGAATATCTTAAAAGAGACCCTTATAAGATCCTGGGGCTTATAAAGAGAGTAAGGCCCTCTGATAAACTCTCTATCCAAAGCACCAATGTCTTATTTATTGGAATAGCAATATATCTTAAAAATTTTGAAGATGAGATAAATCCCAAGTATCTACAGTCTCTGGTGATAGGGCTAAGTATGGTCTATTTAGGAAAGACCAAGATCCCGGAATATCTATGGAACAAAAAGTCCAACCTATCTCCTGAAGAAGAAAAACAGCTCCGTCAATATCCTATTATTGGTGCATCTCTTTTAGAAAGATTTGGATACAGGGAAAAGGTCTCCCTGGAATGCATCCTTGAACATGCAGAAAAATTGGATGGTTCAGGGTTTCCCCGAAAGTTAAAGGGAAATGAGATAGGCATCCCTGGCAGGATTGCATCCATAGCCTCTGCATTTAATGAAATTATCTGCAAACAAGAGAAAAAGGAATCTTTTGAACCAAAGCTCCTGAAGAAGATCGCCCATCTACTCTCAAATCACCCTGAAAAATTTGATCGCAATCTTATAACCACAATTCAACCACTTCTCCTTAAATTATAGCAGGAGACAAGTCCCCAAAAAAGGGAACCTGGAAGATTATCTATCTTCCAGGCATCTCATCCCCGAAGGAGGAGATATTCATATAAGGAGATATATTCTTCAATTATCTTAGCTGGATTAAAGTGGGAACACACCTTTTTAAATCCCTCCTCTCCCAACCTCTCCCTCAAGGCATCATCCCTCATACACACCTCAATGGCCTGGCTCAGGCCCTTGGTGTCTCTGCAACTTACCTGGAACACATCTTCCTCATGAGAGGTCATCTCAAGGGCCCCCTTAAAACGACTACACACCACCGCCCTCTTATGGGCCCAGGCCTCCAGGATTACATTCCCCAGGGTCTCCTCGTAGTGAGAGGGAAAGACCACCAGGTGGGCAAGCTCATAAAAAGGGGACACATCCTCTCTCCATCCCGCCCATCTAATAAAGGGGTCTATCCCCATCTCCTGAGCCATCCTCTCAAGGGTATGTCGCAAGGGACCGTCTCCCACCATAATCAAGACAAATTCTCCCACCTTCCTTCTAGCAGCCAAAAGGGAAATGGCATGAAGTAGATCCCTGTGCCCTTTCACCGGGACAAACCTGCCTACGCACAGGAGGACAAAGGCATGTTCAGGGATGGAAAGCTCCCTTTTTATCTCCACCAAGGTGCTTCGATCTGGTCTTTGGGGTATCTCCACAAAATTGCTTATATAGAAGACCCTCTCAGGGGGAAATCCCCCCTTGATCAAATAATCACATACTCCCCGGGTATTTCCAATCCAGGCATGGGCATGGGTATAGGCATGGAGTTTATAATATCCACCCAGTCTTGCCACATGGACCACTCCCCTCCCCCGGGGGATATGGGTGAGGCGGGTTGCTCGTCCCATATACGTCTGCACAATCTCAGGGGATAGCTCTCGTACAAGACGGGATACCATGGCACGGGAGAAAGGGTCCCACACCGTATAAAAGGGAAGGCCATAGGTTGGAAAAGAGGGGGGAGATACCCGCTCCAGTTCAGAACCCTTTCTGACTCCCCTTATCACCTCTATGTGGTCTGTACGGGAAAGGGCAGAGGTGAACCTGAAAAACCAGTTCTCCGCCCCTCCCAGCGTCTTACTTCCAATTAAATGAAGGGTTCTCATGGAGGAGAGTTACATGCTGAGTCTTACATAATAGCCACGGCCACCCCTAAATACCAGCATAATAATGCTCCTCTGGAGTCTATATCTAATATAGGCATGGATAAGGTCAGAGGGACCTTTTATCCTGAACCCACCTATCCTGTATATCTTATCCCCAGGTCTCAGTCCAAGCACTGAGGCAGGGGAATGGGAATACACCTGGGATATTACCACACATCCCCTCCCAGCAGTGGCAGAGAATCCCCATTTCTTTTTTATAAAAAAGGTCACCTCTCTGGAAGGAAAGTAGGATGCCCTCAAGGTAATAATGCGATAGTGTTTCATTCTCCAGAGTTTGAGTCTCAGAGGAGTCTCCAGGGTGGTGGTCTGGAGGTACCTCACATAATCATCTTTATCCTGGATCTGATACCCATTGATGGAAATTATCACATCCCCTGGGCTTATCCCCTTCCTCCATGCAGGGCTATTCCTCACCACCTCAGTTACCAAAAGCCCAAGAGGCTCTTTAAGCCCTAGATAGGTGGCAATAGAGGGGTCCACATCCTGACCAAAGATACCAAGCCATACTGGTTTTACCTTCCCATAGTGCAATAGCTCATATATAACGGCCTTTGCCTTATCTATGGGAATGGCAAACCCTATTCCCTGGGCCCTGGCGTAGATGGCAGTATTTATTCCAATGACCTCCCCCAGGATATTTAAAAGAGGTCCCCCGCTGTTTCCCGGATTTATGGCGGCATCGGTCTGGATAAAACCAAAGTACTTCCCATGGGGTGTCTCAACGCATCTATTTAGGGCAGATACCACCCCGGTGGTCACTGTATTACTAAATCCATAGGGATTTCCAATAGCGATGACTGTCTCCCCCACCATGAGGTCACTAGATGTTCCTATCCTTGCCTGGGGCAAAGGACCCTTCCCCTTTAAGCGGAGCAGGGCAATATCAAAGTCCGGATCACACCCCACCAGTTCTGCCTTAAACTCCCTTCCGTCCAACAACTTCACGCTTATCTGAGAGGCACCCATTATCACATGGGCATTGGTGAGGACCAGTCGCTTTTTGGCGTTGATTATAACCCCTGACCCAAGGGACTGTTCCAGGATCTTCTCCTTATAACCAGGGAATATATCCCCCCAGAAGGGAGAGAAAAAATCATTACCAAAAAGGTCCTTAAATGGATTTGCATATCTCTCTATTATCTTTCTGGCCTTGATATTCACAACTGCAGGAGAGGTCTTCTCCACTGCAATAACCACTGCATTTCTCCGAAGATCCCGTCTGGAGCTGGCCAGAGATGGGACAGACAACAAGAGCACCATCCACACAGCACAAATATAGCCCACCACCACCTTTTTTTTCATAAAGCACCTCCAAATAAAATAGGCCCAGGACCATCCACCTGGCCCTGAGCCCTTTCTCATAACCCAAAATCCATCCTATGTCCATTGCATCTGTCTCAATCTCCTTATCCTCTCCTCAATTGGAGGATGGGTGCTAAATAGATTTACCAAGGTTCCTCCCTTAAAGGGATTCACAATAAACATATGTGCAGTAGAGGGATTCCCCACTTCCATGGGTATCCTCTGACTATAGGCCTCCAATTTCTCCAGGGCACTGGCAAGATATTCTGGATTGTGACACAGCCTGGCCCCTGTCTCATCTGCAAGATATTCCCGGGAGCGAGATATGGCCAGTTGAATGAGCATGGCTGCAATGGGGGCAATAATGGCCAGGGCAATTGCAAGAAAGGGATTGCCTTCTTCATCATCCCTTCCAAACCCAAAAATGGCCGCCCATTTAATCATATCAGAGACAAACATTATCACCCCTGCAAGGGTTGCAGCAATGGTCTGAATGAGTATGTCCCTATTCTTTATGTGACCTATCTCATGGGCAAGTACCCCCTTCAACTCCTCAGGGGTAAGGAGCTGGAGTATCCCCTCTGTAACTGCCACCACACCACTTCCAGGTCCCCTACCTGTGGCAAAGGCATTGGGCTGGGACGAGGGTATAATATATACCTTTGGCTTAGGTATAGAGGCCCTGTGGGCCAGTTCCTCCACTATGGCGTGCAGGGTTGGGGCCTCTTCCTCTGATACCTCCCTTGCCCTGTACATGGAAAGGACTATCTTGTGAGAAAACCAATAGCTTCCCACATTCATAATCAGCGCAAACACAAATGCAATAACAAGTCCCTGTTGCCCTCCCATAATCTTTCCAAAAAGGAGGATAAGGGCAGTTAATAGACCCAAAAAAAGGCCCGTCTTTATCTGGTTTCCCATACGATTACCTCCTCAACAGTTAGACTCAAATCTCCCCCCTCCAATCTTTTTCACCTCTAAAGAATGGGATAGATGCACACTACCTACCCACCTAATTGACTAACCTTTCTTATTCCTCTACCTTTACATCTATCTTAAAGGTAGTCTTTTCTATCTCTCTCTTTGGTACCGTGATAACCAATAGACCATCTCTGTAAGATGCAGAAATGGCATCCTGATCACCGTTCTCAGGAATGGAAAACTTCCTGGCAAATGGACCATAACTCCTCTCCAGGATATGATAGGAACACCCCCTCACTTCTTTCACCAATCTTCTTTCCCCACAAATAAGGAGTTCTCCTTCTCTTACCTCAATGTTTATATCCCTCTTTTCTATCCCAGGCAGTTCCATTTGTATAATATAAGAATCCATAGTCTCATATACATCTGTAATGGGCTTCCACATACCCACCTTATTGGAGCCATCTCTATAATAATCAAACCGCTCGTAACTCTCCTCCATTATCTTATCCACCCTATCTTTCATCCCCTGAATCTCAATCAAGATATCTGAACCATATTTTGTGGCCATACCCCTCTCCCCACAGCATAATCGCTGATTAATAAAAATTTTCCTCTCCTGTCTTCTCTCCTTATTTCTAATTAGTTTGGACAAAAAGTCAACATGGGAAGGATACCCTGGAAACAAAAGAGGGATGCGGGGAGGGCCCATCCCCGCATCCGCGGCGAGAGGTTAGAGGCTCACAGAGGGAAAGTCCTTCATCTCGGTGTGGGGAAGAAAGAGGGCAGAGGTAAACTCCTCCATAAATTCATTGTTATCACTAAAATCTACATAGGTCATGGAATTACAGATCTCCCTTGCCTCCTGGCGATAGGTGGCAGAGAGCAGACACATATAGGCCCCTGCAATGGAGCTATTCCCAATATAATTGAATTTGTTTCTGTCAATATCTGGCAACAATCCAATGGTAATGGCCCTCTCTATATCCAGGTGTTCTCCAAAACCACCTGCTATCAGCATCTCATCTATATCAGAGGGAGCCATACCCGCCTGTTTTAAAAGGACCTTAAAACCTGCATACACTGCTCCCTTACTGCGGATCAAATTGCTTATATCTGACTCTGTAAACACTATATCCTCCTGAAGCTCTGTTTCCCTGCCCGCAAAGGCCACCACATACTGAGGCTCTCCCCTCTCCTCTTTTAGACGAGGATGGGATAGGTCCCTGTTAAATTTGCCGTTAGGGTATATTATCTTTGTCTTTAACATCTCTGCCATAAGGTCTATCATCCCAGAGCCGCATATACCTCTTGGGGATACATCTCCCACCACCTTTATCTCAGGTTCCAGCGTAGAGGGATCTATCTTCACCTTTTCTATGGCACCCACCTCTGCCCTCATCCCAAACCTTATTCCTCCTCCCTCAAATGCAGGGCCAGCAGAACACGACGCAGTAAGGAGCCAGTCCTTATTTCCCAGGACTATCTCCCCGTTGGTCCCCACATCCACAAAAAGGGTAATCTCCTCCCTTTTATGCAGACCACTATAGAGCACTCCAGATACAATATCTCCTCCCACATAGCTCGCAGGACCAGGTAGTACAAAGACGCCTGCCATGGGATTTACTTTTAGCCCTATTTCACCAGCCTTAAATATGGGATATTCTGATACAGTGGGGATATAGGGCTTTCTCCTGATATATCTCGGCTCAATACCAAGAAATAGATGTGTCATGGTGGTATTTCCAGAGACAACCACATTCTTTATCTCTCTGTGTTCCCCACCAACACTATTTAATATCTCATTGACCAGACCATTAATGGTGGCCCTGGCCATCTTGCTCAGCTTCTTTACCCCATCCTTTTCCGCACATACTATCCTGTTTATCACATCATCCCCACACATGGCCTGTCTATTGTGATCTCCCAGGGTACCCAGGATACTACCATCCTCCATGTCAACGAGATAAACCACAACCGTGGTGGTGCCCAGATCCACGGCTATTCCCAGATTGCGTTCCTTTCTATCCCCAGGTCTCACTTCCACTATCTCATTGGAACACTTTCTCCTGAGAATAGATGTGGTCACATGCCAGTTCTCTGCCCTCATTATGTTGGCCAATTCCCTTATAACCTTGAGGCTCTCGGTGGTCCTATCTGTTTCAAAACCCACTTTCTTAAGTCCCCTCATGAGCCTGTCCAGGTCGCAAACTGTATCTTCCAGAGAAGGAGGGTCCAGTTGGAGTTCCACCTCCTCATATATGGGCTCAATCTCTTTAACCAATCCCTTTAGACGCTGGGTGGCCTCCTTCCCCTGCCCAGCACACCTCATCTGCCGCTCCAGGGTCTCAGGAGGAAGTTCCACCACCATATCAGAGACCACCTTTGTCTGACACGCAAGCACATATCCCCTCTCTTTCTCCCCATCGCTGAGAAGGGTGGTGGGCTCAGTCTCTACCTCACCCTCTTTCACAATGAGTTTACATTTCCCACATGCCCCTGCCCCATTACAGGAGGCGTTTAACTTTATCCCCGCCTGCAGTGCCACATCCAGAAGGGTGGAGTTGGAAGGCACCTCCACCTCCTTTTCAAAAGGAAGGAACTTTACCTTAAATACATCCCTGGCCCTCCTCTCCTCCTCTTCCTTCCTTTCCTGTTCCTTCTTTCTCTCCCTGTATATAAACCAGATGGGACAGGAAGAGCGAAATTTACAGTAAAGCTCCGGGTCCTGACATGTAAGACATTCCTCACACAGATACACATTATGTTTCATACAGATGTAATTTGTCTCTCTGTCCGGATGATTCTTGCACCTGCCCATAACTAAACCCCCTTTTTGTTAATAGAAACAAACAACTATTAACAATAGCGTTAACACAATTTACAAAAAAAACATAAGAACTGCCCATCTTCTGGTAAAGGGACCACTTATGGAATCATGCTCTAGCAAAAATTGGGCCTTATCTTAAGAGGCAAAACTAAGGACCGTATGGGTATCAATGGCATGAAACATGAGGATATAAAAAATAATCAAACCAAGGAGAAGTAGGCCCCTTTTATAAGGCACACCAAGGGAAAACTCCACAGAGGGATATTCCCTCCTCTCCCATCTAAGGGAGGGAAAAAAGATACCCAGAAATGAGGTAATGCAATAGCATTCCAGCGCAAAAGGAGGAAATCCCAGAAATCCCAGAATAGGCATCTCAAACAATTTAAATCTTCCCACAAGGGGGACTGTATATATCCATTTACTCAAGGCCCAAAAATTCCAGAATTCCCATAAAATACCACAAATAAGTCCAGATAGGAGGATAAGGTATATCTTCTGGGCCCTCCCCCTTTCAACCTCCTCAAGGAGGGATGGGAATCCCATAGAGTGGAGCATGGGATCCAACAAGAATACAAACGCCACCCATACAAGGGCAAAAAAATAATGGGGATAGGATAAGGTGAGGCTAAGGGACAATATCCCCACAACAATAAATAGGGGATAGAGACCTCTTATATCCTGTGGAGTAGATAGGGAGGCCTCTGAAAGGACTCCAAAAGAGGAAAGTAACTCATAGGTCTCAAAGATGGCAGGGAGTACAGTGCCAAAAGATATAAAATAGCCCATCCATCTGAGGGGAAGACAGGAAATGAGATGCACATAATGCCAATTCCTTAAGGTAAGGTTAAACCACTCAAATATGAGCCAGATAAAGGTGGAGGCGGGAATAAGAGAAAAAAAGTAGCGCGTCCTATCCATCAACAGGGATTCTCCCTGTTTCATCTTCACCACCCAGTCCACTAGAAAGATATATGGCCACCAGGTGAGGAGATAAAACCACTCCTTTACCCACACCACACCTTTGAATAATAGGTCTTCAGAAACTATCAACACAAGGAAGGCGATTGGTCCATAAAGATAGACAAACCATCTCTGTCTCCTCATCTCCACTATCCTCTTTTTACCTATTGAGAGATCCGCTCCAACATCCTCCTGGCCAGGGGATATTCGGGGTTCACCCTAAGCGCCTTTTGAAAAAACTCCCTTGCCCGCTCCAGTTCATTATTCCTATAAAACACTATTCCCATATTATAGAGCACTGCCTCATTATCTATTCCAAACTCCTCATTCCTCCTCAAAAGTACATTTAACATATCCCTGGCCCTTTCCTTCTCCCCTGCCTCCAGATAGGCCATAGCCATGTTATACAGTATCCTCTCATTGTGAGGATCCAGCTTCAGGGCCTTTTTATACTCCTCTATGGCCAGATGGGGCTTTTTCTGTTGCCTGAGGCAAATGCCCAGCCTGTTAAAGGTCTCAATATCACTCACATCCAGGGTCTTCTTTACCTCAAGGGCCCGACGATAGTATTTTTCCGCCAGGGAGCTATCCAGGCTCATTAGGCTATCCGCTATCTTGAGGGCGAGATTCCCCAGTTCTTCTTTGGCCTGACGAGTGGCCAGCTTTATTGCCTCATCCAGATACTTCTCCCCCTCTTCCCTCTCCCCAACCTCTACGGAAATGGTCCCTATCTCCACCTTTCTCTCCACATTGAGGGGAGAGAGCTTGTCTAATTTTTTCAGAAATTCCAATACCTTTTCCTTATCTCCAGTGTGTTTATATACCTCTGCCAACCGCTTTAGGGGATCCAGAAATAGATTCCAGTTGGAATGGGCAGTGGTATAGGCCTCTATTGCCTTCTCTATCTCTCCCTGTTCTTTATATATATCGCCCTTTAACATAAGTGCCGCAGCACTGTTTGGCTTGAGTTTTAATATCTCCTCACATACCTCCAATGCCTCAGAGTAGCGCTTCCCCTTGAGAAGGGACCTTGCCCTCTCTATCATCTCCCCCAGTTTTGTCTGGGGTTTTATGGTAAATGCGATCTTTTCAATAAGGGTATTCATACTCAAGGGCTTGGTGATAAAATTATTTGCCCCAAGCTCATAAAATTTTATAAGGACCTCCTTTTCCACCTCAGTGGTCAAGACTATTACATATACCCTATCACCAAAGTTTTCCTTCAAAGTACTCAAGAGGGTGCTGGTCTGCACCCCCTCAAATATCCTCTCCATAAACAGGACCACCTTTGTCTTGGTCTTCAGTTCCTGGGCTATCTTCTTTAAGAGGTCCTTCTGATTCACCGCTATGACCACACAATTCTTTTTTACCCCCAGATGCTTATTTACTAAACGGGTAAGGAGCTTTATAAAGCTATTATCCCTGGTATATGTAACAAAGACCCCATTTTTATTAATAAAATCCAAAATAGTATTCTCATACTGGGTAAACTTCATCTTTTCTCTGATATTATAGGCCATAATACACACCCAGATGGAGTTAAAGATTTTCTGCAATAAGCTCCCCAAATCTCTGACATCCAACCACTGTGGCCCCTTCCATGAGTCGTGCCAGATCCTGCGTTACCAACTTAGAGAGAATGGTCTTCTCTATTGCATTATGTATCCGTCTGGCTGCACCCTCCCATCCCATATATTCCAACATCATGGCCCCAGAGAGGATAAGACTACAGGGATTGGCTGTATCTGTACCCGCCCTCTTTGGAACAGAACCATGGGTGGGTTCAAAGAGAGCAAGTCTGTCCCCTATGTTGGCCCCAGGGGCAATCCCCAATCCTCCCACCTGAGCCGCAAGGGCATCTGAGATATAGTCCCCATTGAGATTGGTGGTTGCGATTACGTCATATTCCCCTGGTCTGGTCAAGATCTGCTGGAACATGTTATCTGCTATCCTATCCTTTATAACCAGCCTCTCCTCATCCTCTCCTGCATCCGCCTCCCTCACACACCTATCTGAAAACTCTTCTTGAACCACCTCATATCCCCATCTGCAAAATGCCCCCTCTGTAAATTTCATGATATTTCCCTTGTGCATAAAAGTAACACTCTTCCTTCCATGTTCAAGGGCATACTGTATTGCCTTTCTAATGAGCCTCTTGGACCCCTTCTCTGTAATGGGTTTTATACCAACTGCAGCACTCTCCTTTACCTCTACACCAAGTTCCTCCCTTAAAAAGGCTATCAATTTTTTTGCCTCATAACTGTTGGCTTCCCACTCAATCCCAGCATATACATCCTCTGTATTCTCTCTAAATACCACCATATCCACAAGATGAGGGGACTTCACAGGGGTTGAAATACCACGAAAATACTTAACTGGCCTTATGCAGGCATATAGATCAAATCTCTGACGAAGGGTGACATTGAGACTTCTGAAACCTGCTCCAACAGGGGTGGTGAGGGGTCCTTTTATGGCTATCCTGGCCTTAGAGCCCAAGACCTCAAGGGTCTCCTCTGGTAAATAATTTCCTGTCTCCCTATATGCCTTCTCACCTGCCAAGAGTTCAATCCACCTCAAGGACCTTGCACCTTTATATTCTTTACTTACCGCCTCATCTATAACCACTCTGGCGGCACGAGTTATCTCTGGACCAATACCATCACCTTCAATAAAATAAATATCCTGTGTCTCCATATACTCTCCCCTTATAAGGCCTTTGAGATTGCTATCATCTTATAGACTATCATCCCAGACATCCATGCCACATCTTCTGGAGATAAAATCCTACCAATGGAGCTGTCAAACAAAATATTTCCCGAAGGAGGAAACTCATCATCCCCTTCCCACAAAAGGAGCCTCATAGGTACCAGGGGGAAAAAGTCATATTCAAAACCAATATCCCCCTCTTCTATGGCCCTTCCCCCCAATATCTCATATACCTGTTCAAAAACAGAAGGTCTCTGGCCAAAGACCTTCACCATAGGGGTGACGGCCCGGGCAGTAAAAGGTCCATAATACAGACTTGCCCCTGGGATTTCACGATATGAGATCCACTCTCCATCTACCTCCAAGGGC
>Ga0256914_1002098_pt1 | contig 16971 bp, 15 predicted proteins | sample HulkmetaG_FD_191571 | JGI IMG/M metagenome (GOLD analysis project Ga0256914, IMG submission 191571) | Hydrothermal chimney microbial communities from Main Endeavour vent field at the Juan de Fuca Ridge, Pacific Ocean - Hulk | ecosystem: Environmental > Aquatic > Marine > Hydrothermal vents ... | reverse complement strand
TGATAGAGAAGAGCCGTACAAAGGTGATGGTAGAGATTCAGAATTTGATGAAGGAGATAGACCAAAAGTTGATATTGGAGAACCACACTTTGATACAGAAGAGCCATACAAGGATGACGCTAGAGACCCTCATTTTGATGAAGGAGATAGACCAAAAATGGGAGAAGGGTATCCCCCTCATGATAATGTAGGAGAGGGTGAATTTATGCCAAGAAGTGCTTTTGTAGGTTATTTTTTATATTTAGATAATTTCATTGATGAAGTTGCTTTTAGTGAAGATCATTTTGTATTAAAACTTAAAGATGGAGAGACTATTGAGGGAAGTTGGGAGACTACAAGAGATTCAGTTTGGTTACATGACAAAAACTCAGATAGAATAATTACAATATTTTTTCATAAACATATTGAAAATAGTATTGTTGATGAGCTAGAGGATGGTGATCATATTAGTTATGACTTTGAAGGTAGCGATGGAAAAGTAGATGGTGAAGCTAAAGTGGATTCTATAGGAATGTAAAAAAAGATAGGGTAAAACCTATCTTTTTATAAATACTAGGGCAAAAACAACTTAATTATATTATGGAGTTGTTTTTGTCTTAAAACTTATTATCTATAAAAAAAAGTTATATTTTAAGTTGCTATTAATCTCTTTATATTATAATTATATTTTATATTACTTTTTGATTTACTATAAGTAAAAGTAAATTTACAAGCGATACTAAATGAAACTTAATATAGGAGATTTCATGTTTACAAAGCTCATCTTATCATCTTCCTTGATTGCCATTCTAGCCATTGGTGCATCAGCTGCTCAAGGTATTAAATATTTTAGTTCAGATAAAGATATTAGTAGTGATATCTATAATATGATAGAAAAAGATATTTCAGCTCTAGGTTTTATTACTACAGACCCCCACAAAAGAATTAATGATGCTTATAAAAAAAAGTATGGAAGTACTTCTCTTGATACCCTTAATTTTTTTCCTATTCTTAATGAAGATGGACTTAAAACTCTTTTAGAGAAGGAGCCTCGATTAGCTGGATTTAGTCCATTTAATCTACTCATGTATAAAAAGCAGAGTGAAAAAGAGACTTATGTTGGGCATCTTATGCCAGATACAATTTTAGATATTTTACAAATTACAGATAAAGATATTCGTAAAGAGTATAATTCACTATTTCCAGCAATTGATAAACTTATTGAAAAGAGTGTTAATGGAAAAATATCCTACATTGAATATGATAAGCTTCCTAATAATCCTATGATGCATTTTGAGTTTCAATTTAGTCGTGATGGTGATTTGGATGATTTTATTGATAACTTTCAAGAAGAGTTTGAAGCTAAATTTGAAGAGAAAGATTATCTTATTGCAGGCTTTAATAACCTCAAAGAGGGTTATGAAGATACAGACGATAAATTTGATACTTATGATGCATTTTGGACATATTCACTATGTCATTTAAAATTTTCATATACTATTTTTGATGGTCAAAAGAGTAGGGCAGATTCAGGTGTATTTGCTCCATGTACTATGTATATGTATATCAAAAAAGATTCACATCAACTTGTAATAGGTATGCCAAAACTTGCAAATTGGCAGGCAGTTAATAATATCACAGATAAGACAAAAGTTGATTTTATTAAACATTTGGATGAAGATATTCCCAAAACTTTGGTTGACCTTGGTGCTAAAATTATTCCTAGTTCAAAACCAACTATGACACTAGAGGAGTTAAAACGAAGAGCGGTTATTATATTTAGAGAGATTGACAAAAAGGTTAATGAGCTTGAAACTATGATTAAAGATTTAGAAAAGGAGAGAAAATAATATGAGTAGATTAGTAAATTTAAAACGAGGTGTAATAGCATCTTTGGTAGCAGTTACTCTTTTGAGTAGTTCACTATTTGGAGCAGGGGAAGTTAATAAAGATGGTCGAGTTAGTACATTTTTAGAGGGTGCTTTACAAGATGTTAAAAGTGTAGAGAATAGCCTTAAAGGTGCTGGTTTTGAGGTCTTGGCAACTGATGCTATTGATAAAAAAGGAAAGCTTACATCAGTTGTTTTTACTTGTCCTTCACTAAAAAAGATGGCAGATAAACCAAATCGTGGACATGCTGCTGTTTTGAGAGTTCTTATAAATAAAATTGATGAAGAGATTAGTATTGCTAACCCGCTCTATTTTTCAAAAGCATTTTTACAAGATGATTTTGATGCTAAAACGGCAGAAGCTGTTTTAAGTAAAATTAATGGTGCTTTCAAAGGTTTGAAAGATTCTAAAGATGGTATGGATTTTGATGATTTAGCTGGTTATCATTTTATGTTATCTATGCCTTATTATGATGATATGGCAATTATTGGAGAGGGAGATAATGCAGATCTTATTGCAAAAGTCAAATCATATAAAAAGGGCGAAAATTTACTTTTTGAATTAAAACTTTCTGATAATAGAACTCTCTTAGGATATAAGATAGGAAAAAGAACAGCTAAGTTTGTATCCAAAATTGGTACAAAAAATGCAGGGTTACTACCATATACTATTTTAATTGAAAAAGGTAAAGCTAAAATTTTAGTAGGAAAATATTATATTGCAATTAATTATCCTGCACTCCAAATGAGCCACTTTATGAAAATTGCAACTGTTCCTGGTGCAATTGAAAAAGATTGTTCAAAACCATTTAAATAGCCTGAAAGAGAAGCTTATTAAAGCTTCTCTTCATACTTAGTGACAGTTAATTTTTACACTAAATTTAGGATTTACAAAATATGTGGGATAATCCAAACGAATATAGAATCTTTTTGATTTTTTAGGCTCCAAATCTATTACTGCTAATAACTCTTCTTCTATTAAGTTTTTCTTTTGTGGTTTTGAAGAGAAAATCTCTGTAATTGAGTTACTAGCCTTAAAAAATGAGTTTGAGTGTGATGAACCCTTTGGTGGACGATTAGATATTCTTACAATAGCGTTGCAATAACCAATTTTAAATTTTCCAATGTTTTTAATTTTTCCATTTACTTTCACACTCTCTGTTCTAAAATCAATTTTATATTTGTAAGATATAAGTTCTGCTTGTTTTGTATATTTATCTAAAATAAATATAGAAAATACTATTCCTACACTAACCACTAAAAAAGATGAAAATATCATTGAAAAAAATGTTTTACTATTTTTCTCTTTCATTGATAGTAGTAGTAAAATTAAAAAAATTAACACAAAAATGGCAACTACAATCCAATGTACAATCGTCATATAAAATAGACTAAAATTCATCTTTGAACCCCTTTTATTATTAATAACATGTAGCAGAAAGAGTTACATTGTAATCTTTCTCATAATGAAATTTTGGAAATACAATTTTAAAAGGAGTAGTCTGTTCTTTTAAAATAGCTTCGTTAATATAGATCGTCTTTTTTAGTAATGGTTTAATACTGTAGAGTATATTTTTGTATTTGTTGTTATCAAATCGCAAAACTTTTGCCTCAATATTGCATATATCAAAATCAATCTTAGAACTATTTTTTAACTCTCCTACTATAACTAAGGATTTTGCATATTTCATTTCATTAATAGAGATAGTTTTTATCTCACTTTTTCTAATAGTTTGATCTAAAAATAGCTTAATTGGCAGTGGAGCAAGAAACATGAGAAGCATAGCTAAAAGAAGAAGTGAGATAGAAAGGGAGGCTTTTTTTCGTAATAAAATTGCCAAAAAAAGCATAAGAACAATAAGTAGACCAAGCCACCCAAAGGCGACATAGTCATATATAGTGAGATGATCTATATAGTTAAGAAGACTCTTCTTTAGGTTTGGCATCTTTTCGCATCTTTTTCTCCTCGATACCGCTCAAACCAAAGCGTTTTGATAACTCTTGCTTGATGCGATCAGGATTAATATTTTTATCTCCTAATGCTACAAGCACATGAAATGCCAAGTCGGCAGCTTCATGAATAATCTCTTTTTCATTATTATCTTTTATTGCAAAACTAAACTCTCCTGCCTCTTCAATTACTTTTTTAAGATAACCATTTTCACCTTTTTGTAAAAGTGAAGCGACATAAGATTTAGAAGGATCTGATTTTTTACGCTCTTGTATTACATGATAGAGTTGATCGGAGATACTATAATTAGCACTCACACTCTCATCAGCTTCAGATACAATCTCATCAGTATCTAGTTTTGTAAAAAAGCATGATTTTCGACCAGTATGACAAGCTACTCCACCTACTTGTTCTACTTTTAGAAGTAGAGTATCATCATCACAATCAATATATATCTCTTTGACATTTTGGATATTTCCACTACTTTCACCCTTTTTCCAAATTCTCTGTTTTGTTCTTGAAAAATAGTGTGCTATTTTGGTTTTTAGAGTTAGGCTAAGAGCCTCTTTATCCATGAATGCAAGCATCAAAACTTCATTGCTACCATACTCTTGAGTAATGACAGGAAGAAGAGGAACCTTCTGCCAGTCTACTTTATTGATAATATTATCCATAGTTTACTATTGACTCATTGATGTTGTTTTAGCTTTATCTTTTGCATCAATCCATATACTAGGAACAGCACCACCTGGAGTTAGGAAGATTTTTGCATCTTTGTTTACACGAAGTGCATCATTAAATTTACCTTGTACTTCTATCTGTTTGAGTGTTAAAATATCAGGAGTTAAACTTTTGGCAATTTCTGTATTGGCATAAGCTTTTGCATCAGCTTCAATCTTGATTGAATCTGCTATACCTTGAGCATTAATTTTTCTAGCATCAGCTTCACCTTGAGCTAGTGCTGCTCTCTTTTCTGCCTCTTGTTTTGCTCTTTCAACTTCAAGTTTTACTCTATCACCCTCTTGTTTTGCAATTTGAACTCTCTCAATTTGCTCAACAATTTTTTTAGGTAAGATAATCTCTCTTAAGTTTACGGTAGCTAGATTAACTGGTTGACCATTTTTTGAGTTTACTTGTGTCTCAATTCCTAATTTGATTTGAGATGCAATCTCATTTCTTTTTACTGGCAGATCTTCTGCTTTATATTGACCAATTACACTCCTAACAACATCTCTGACAATAGGATTTACAATTTTTTCTTCCCATGAATAGCCATAAGTTGCAATTGTTTGAGGTGCACTCTCTGGCTTTAGGCTATATTGAACAGTAATATCAATAGATATCAAAAGTCCCCTTTTATCTAATGCTGAGATAGAAGATGTATTTCTTACACCTGTAGCTCCACCCATTCTGTAATTAGATGGTCTAGATATATCATCTCCTACTTTTGAAGTGTAGTTAATACTTCTTACTTTTGTATCAACTACCATTACTTGTTGGATAAATGGTAAAAAGATATGAAAACCTGGTCTTAGTGGTGTTGCGTCATATTTACCCGCTGTTGCTTTGATACCTACTTCACCTGAGTTGATTACAACAAATGGTTTTGCAATTATAAAAAGAGCTACAAGCCCAATCAGTAAATATAGCAGACCTGTTTTTTTTGTAAATCCATCAAATGGATTTGGTCCTTCTGGTCTCACTTTTCTTGGTGGTTTACCACCACCATTACCTCCATCACCACTATTATTACCTTTTCTCTTGCTAAAATAATCATTTAAATCTGCTGGCATATTTTCTCTTCCCTATATATATGTGAGATAGTGTTTATACTTCTCATCTCTTCCAAAAACAACATCAAAATATGCACTTTGCAATTTGTGAGTCATCTCACCTCTTTTCCCATCTCCAATTACTCTATTATCAAGTGAACTAATTGGTGTTACTTCTGCTGCGGTACCTGTAAAAAAGGCTTCATCAGCAATATATATCTCATCTCTAGTGATATTTCGTCTCTCAATTTCAATACCCATATCTTTAGCTAGTTCCAATACAGTTAGTTGAGTGATTGATTCCAAAGAGTTATCATTTGGTGGAGATATTAATTTACCATCTCTAACTACAAAAAGACACTCTCCTGTCCCCTCTGCTGCAAAACCGTTATCATCAAGCATTAGCCCCTCTTCAAAGCCAGCCTCAATAGCTTCATATTTTGCCATTTGTGAATTTAGATAGTTTGCTACTGCTTTTGCTTTTCCAAAACTAGACTTGACAGATGTTCTTGTGATAGAGGAGGTCATTACCTTGATACCGTTTTCAAGAGCTTCATCTCCAAGATAAGCTCCCCACTCCCAAGCTGCGATCATACTGTGTACAGGAGCATTGACATGATGAACACCCATAACACCATAACCCAAAAATATTAATGGTCGTAAATATACATTATCTTTAAAATTATTTGATTGAAGTAGTTTAATATGAGCTTCTTCCATCTCTTGAATTGTAAAGTTTGGTTTAATTGCTGTAATTTTTGCAGAGTTAAAAAGTCTTTTCGTGTGCTCTTTGAGTCTAAATATTGCTAAGCCATCTTCTGTTTGATATGCTCTTGTGCCTTCAAAAACACCATTCCCATAATGCAAGGTATGAGTCAATACATGAACTTGAGCTTTGTCCCAATCAACAAGCTCCCCATCCATCCAAATATACTTTGCTTTTTCCATTTATAATCCTATAGTAAAATTTTAAACTAATACTATAATAAAACCTATTAAATTTATACACACCTAATAGGATAATTCAAGAATCTTATCTTCTACACTCTCTTGTAATAGTGGTTCATAAAAATAGAAGCCCTGAAACTCGTCAATATCTAATTTTTTTACAACATCAAAAACCTCTTTTGAATGAACATACTCTGCAATGGTTTTAATGCCTAAGTTGTGACTTAGAAAAATAATAGACTCTACTAATTTATGGGCGTTTGTATCTGTATTAATATTTTTTATAAGTGATCCATCTATTTTCAGATAATCAGGCATAATTTTGAGTATGTGAGTATAATTTGAATAGCCTGTTCCAAAATCATCAATTGCAACTCGCACTCCGAATTTTCGAATATTTTTGATAAATGTCTCAACAATAATAAAATCTTCTATATCCTCACTCTCAACAATTTCGATAATTAGTTGTGAGCCAATATTATATTGTTGAATTTTTCTAAAAAGCTGATTTATTAAAAGTTGATTTTTAATATCAGCAAAAGATAGATTAATAGAGAAATCTTTCCCTATTTTACTCATAAGGATAAAACTTTTATCTATCATAATAGATGTTATCTTCTCATATTGTTTAGTTTGAATAGAGATATCTAAAAAGAAATATGGTGAAATTAGTTTCTTACCTTTTTTTAATCTCACAAGTGCTTCATATTTTAGGATATCTCCATTTTTATCTACAATTGGCTGAAAAACGGGGATAATCCTATCTTCTTCAATAGCCTCTTTGATCTGATTTTTCCAGTATAATATATTTTCAATCTCTTTTTTATCATCCATGTTTTTATGAAAATCAACATAAGATTTATTTGTCTTTCTAGCATATTTTAGACCCATATTAGCTTTTTCTAAAGCATGCTCTTTTGTATGTATTGCTATAATTGTAAAATCAATATTTAATTTTTCATTTATATTTGGGAGTTGTAGATTAAGTTTTGTAGATTCCATTAAACTTAATTTCATTTGGAGATTAAAAAGTTCCTCTCTTGTATTGTTATTATTATCTTTATTTTTTAATACAAAACCATCGCTATAGACTCTATATAACTCTATATTATTATTAGTATACAAATCTTTTAGAAACTTTGTACTCTCTTTTAAAATTGTATTACCAATTTCCATTCCATATAGATCATTAAAACTCTTAAAATCATCAATACTTATTAAAAATAGTGAGAAAAAAGGATCTTTCTCCAAATCTAACTTTAGAGCCTCTATATTCTTAAGTTTTGTTAGAGGGTCATGATAAAATCTGAATTTTAACTCTTCTGTTCTATCTTTTACTTTCTCTTCTAGAGTATGATTTAATTTATAAATTTTTTTGATTAGTGTAGAGTAAAAGAGAGTTAAAATAATAAGTCCAATTGTCATAGATATGGCAAACTCTTTATGTATACTCCAAGCTTCATTGTATTGAGTTGCTAATGTAAAAAATATTGTTCCTGTAGCCAAAGAAAGATAGAGATATTTTGTTCCAAAACGCATACCATTTCCTACAATAATCCAAAGCATAACAGGATATACAAATATTGTTGCAATATTGGATGTATAAAGAACTAGTGACAAAGCACCAAGATCTGCAATAATATTAAACATTTTTCTACCAAAAGTAGTAGTATCATTTTTATATGACAAATATAGCATACTAGCTGAATAGATGGTATGAAACAATACAATCAGTTGCATAGAGGAGTAATTTAAATTACTACTAGATTGTAGTGTAGTTGCTGTTAAAAGTAATATTATCGAAAATATAACTCTAGCAAGTGCTTGAGATAAGTTTGGATTATCTTCACTTTTTTTAATAATCTTTTTGATTAAATTTAATATCCCCTTCATTTAAGCCACATTTTACCTTTTTAGTTTTTCACAACTCTAAATCGGTAAGAGCTATAAAAAACTTTAATGGGAAAGGGTATTTTTAGCTACATAATCTTCTATCTAAGCCACTTCGTCTGTCAGTAAATATTTTATTTCCTATTGAATCGTAAAAAGGGAAAGTTATATTTTTATTATTTACTCTTCTATCTTGTTTTGTTCTTGATTTTATTTTCATATTATTTGATTTAGAATTTTGTGCTTTTATCAATTTTTGCATTACCTTTAAATCTTTATCCTCTAATTTTAATGCTGCATCGACCCAAATTTCATTAATATCCATGAGTTCATCTCTAGAAATTGGCTTATATCTGTGTCTCGCTTTTAAAATTGCTTGCATTCCATTGAATGCTTTAGTATGCTTTTTCATAAATTTATCTAAAGTCTGTTTTCCAGTACCACTTTTTGCCAAAATATTAACAATATCTAGATCATATAAAAATTTTGTATCATAGACTTTTCCACTACTTATTATATCTTCAGCTTGGTTTATTCCAAGAACTCTTGCTAAAAGTGTGTATGCTCCCATACCAGGAAATAGATTAAATCTAATTTCAGGTAGTCCCATTTTGGTGTTCTCTTCTGCAATCAGAATATTACATGATAGAGCAGCTTCAAATCCACCGCCCAAAGCAGTACCTTCTACCAATGCAATTGTTGTAATTGGTAGGTTAAAGTTCACACTATTTAAATAGATTATTTCTGTAGCAATTTTTCCATATTCATATAATGTGTCACGATCTTGTTCAAGTATTAGCTTGTAAAATAGATTTAAATCTCCTCCATAATTATATATCTCCGATGTTTGTGATGCTAGAATATAATAACGAATAGGAATTTGTGGTTTCATATCATTATTTTTAAAATATTCAATGATAGATAGCTGTAGCTCATAAATTTCTTTAAGCATACTCATTGTATAGCATGGGCGTGTATTTGGATTAAAATAACACCAAATTGCTGCTGTATCATAATCATATCTTACTGAAATCTCTTTTCTACTGCGTAATAATTCCTGGAAATTTTTATTCATAAAATACCTTCTTTTATAATTAGAATTTAAAATCTGTGATTATAATGAAAATATAATATAAAACAAAGAATAGTAATTAATTTAATATCTAAAAATGCAATTTTAAACCTATGACATAATTTGAATTATCTAGCTTAGAAGTATCTATATTTTTAATATCTTGCTCTTTTCCATAGTCTGTATAACCTATGAAAATTGTGGCACTTCTACTTAAATCATAGTTTAATTCGACACCATAAGTAAATTCTGTGCTAGAATCAGTTACATTTTCAAGAACCTCTTTCACTTTAAAGTCACTATCAGTTTTTGTCATTCCTATTTTTGGTGTTATAGATATATGAGGTACCAAATAGAGTGTATATACGGCAAAAACACCATATCTACTAATATCCTCTTTTGTAAACTCTGGATGTTCTGAAATGTTTTTTGTGTACTCAAATCTCAAATCTATATCACCAATAAGAGCTAATGAACCAAAAGCAGTAACTAACTTACCATCATTATTACCTTTGGCATATCCTGCACCAATTTCAGCAAATGCATTTGCTTGAACAGTTCCTATTATAAGAAATGCTATTAATATTAATTTTTTCATTTTTATTCCTCTAGTAATTTTAAATTTTCTACGCATAGTTTTCGCCATGCACTATCCTCAATAATCTCTCCACATTTAAGAAAAAAGCTTTTGGACTCCTCTATTTTATTGATTCTTTGGCTTAATTCTCCTGCTAAATAGAGTACATGAGCCTTCTGTTTATCACTCATTTTTTTATAAAGTAGATCAAGATCTAATTTCAGAGCTTCACGAAATTTACCTAGCCTCTTTAATCCTTCAATATAATCTAATTCAACCTTTGGTGTAAAGAGATCTAGTTTATATTTTTTTTGTAGATCAATTATCTTTTTTGCATAATTGATTACTATTAGATCATCTTTTCTCTTTTTTGCTTCTCTAAGAATTCGATCATAAACATCCAGATTTTTTGGATTGTTTGGAAATTTTTTCTCTATTGTTACTACATCGTCCAAAATTAGATCAAATGGAGCATCAACATTAAAAAATGCGAAAATACGATCATAAATTACATCATCATAGGTACGATCATCTGATAAGGAACTTAATTTCATGATATTTGCCATCTTTTCAACATCTTTACTTAGTAGAATAAGATCTTCATATTTACCCATTTTTGAAAAAAGTTTTACTATCTCATAACTCCACCTTAGAGTCTCTTCTAAATTTTCACTTTTTGCAAACTTATTTGCCAATTTTAGTGCTTTTGGATAGTTGTTGATACGCATTAGACAATCAAAAATTTGCTCTTGATTCATACTTTCCATACTGATATTATAATCATCCAACATACTCATGCTTTTGGCACAGTCTCCATTTTTTAGAGACTTTTTTGCAACGATGGAAGCAACCTCCTTTAGCAAGATATCTCCCCCATATTTTTTTAAAATATCTCCTATATCTAAAATATCTTGATATCTTTTCTCCTCTAGTAGGATTTGAGCTTTTTGTAAAAGAGCTTTTTTGTATATATGTTGCCCCTTATATTTTGCCATTATATTGTCTAGTTGAGCTAATCTTTTTGTGTTGTTTGATTCATTGGAATCAATTAAAAGTCTATCAATACGAGTTTGAACAAATGCATTATAAGAGCCTGCATGGTATTTATCTAAGTATTGATAATATAGTTCTAAAGCTTTCTCTTTATTTCCAATCTTCTCTTGCCAAACTGCCATCTCTTTACTGAACTCATCTTCATCTAAAGAGCCATCGTTTGGTGTTTTTTTGATAATATTTCCGATATCTATAGCTAGTTGTGTTTCATTATTGTCCGCAAATTTCTTGGCAAATCTAAATGAATTTTTGAGATTGTTTTTGATAAAGTCTCTATTTCCACCCATAACTTTATCAAAAAATCTTTTTGCCTCATTTACATCAGAACTTGTAAGATAAGTACGACTAAGTCTCAATGCTGCTATTGCTGCTACATATCTATCTTTTGTGGAATATAGAACTTTTTTGTATATTTTGATTGCCATCTTTTGTTGTCCAGAGTTACTCAATTTATCAGCATGGATAATTTGTGCTAAATGTGTAAATCTGTTATCTGGATATACTTCTGTAAGTAGATCAAGATATTTTTGTGCTTTTAGATTTTGCCCCAAGCTCAAATAGCTTTTGCTCAAAAATAGTAAAACTTCTGGAATGTGTATATTAGATGGGTTGGTACTGATCCACTCATTTGCCATATCAATCAGCTCATAAGGATCTATTTTTTCCATACCTCTCTCCCCTGATAACTGATCATAAAAAATACGCATTTTATAGAGTAGTGCTTCATTAAAAAATGTAGAGTTTTCATTTTTAAAAATTCTATCACACTCATTAAGAGCCATGTCAAATTTTTTCTCTTTATAAAATTGTTTTAGACGACTCATTATTTCAGCATGTGAAATATTTTTGGCAGGGTTGCCATTTAGATCTAACTCCTCAATAAAAGGAAAATCTTTTTTTTGAAAATCTATTGCGAAATTTAGCCCATCTTCACTGCTTTTATGAAAACTAATAGGCTCTTTTTCATACCCAATAACAACCCAATGTAATCTCTTCTTCTTTTCACTATATTGTACAATCTCATTATTCTCAATCAAATCACCTTGAAGGGCATATAAGTTCATTTTGAATTTTGGTGTAATTACTACATTATTTTTATAGTAGTGAAGTTTAAAAAAACGATTTTCTATCGGTTTTGAATTTTTCACTGGTTTGCTAAGATGACAAATAATTTTATCTTGAAAATCTTCATCCAATACCTCTTCACAAGATATCTTTTCATTATCTATTAAATGTAAGATAGAGATCGTTTTATCATCATCTCTAGCTGTATTAATGATTAAAGTTGCACTAATTAAATGTAATGGCAGTATTATTAAAAATAGTAATTTCTTCATAAAATAAATTATAGCCAAAGAAATCTGATATGAGGTGTTTAGCCTCTATATCCACTTATCTTTTTCATTACTATCATCTACTACTTGACCAATATCTTGATGTAAATTCCAATAGTAATTTACAAAATATTTGACTCTATCATCAACTGGTAGGAAATATTTTCCACTCTTTGATGCAAATTTTTCTAAAAATTGTGTGGCATCTTTTTTGTTTATATAGTGTGTAGCCAACTCTTTATATCTTTTTATATATAGAGCTTTGATTCTGTTATATTTATCTTCACTCATATCTATCTCTAATTGGTTTGTAAAATTTAATACCTCTGCTTCAAATAGAATAGAGAGATGAATAAGTGCTTCACAATAGTATGGTTCAACCTCTCCTGTCTCCATCCAGCCTATTAATCCAATTGCTCTTTTGATTGTGTCGTTTAGGACATGATATTTTAAAGACTCTTTTTCATTTAGAAAGAATGCTACCAATCCCCCTGCCGTGGCTTTGAACTCCTCTATATTCTTAAAATTTCCTGTTTTGTTCATTATTGATTCTGTGTCATGATCTAGCCATAAAATATGCCCATATTCATGTCCTATGGTTGTAATATTATATATTTGGTGCCAAGTTTTTTCATCTCTAAATATTAACTCTCTTCCTTGATCTAAAAACTTTTTTGGATATATCTCATTTTGAATCTTCATGAAAGGTTTTGCTTTGATAGATTCTAGTACATTATCAGCAAATGCAAATATTTTTTTGCCTTCTTCTTTAGTGATTAGTTCATCGTTTGGTACAACTTGAGCAGAGAAGAGTCCACAAAATTCAGCTCCATAGTAGAGGGCGGGGCGACCAAGATAGAGTTGTACTTTTTCTATATTTGGTAGTGAGTTTTCATAAGTTTGTTGAGAATTCTCTATAGTATTTGATATCTCTTTATACATAGATTTGATCTCTTCTTTGATATTACCTGCACTATTATCTGGATTTACTATTCTCATGTCCCACTCTAAGGCTACTGCTTTTTTATAGTGATCTTCATAATACTCTAATGGATGTCCAATCTGTATAGGTGTAGTGATTTTCATCCATTTTCTATCTACATCTGCCCATTTTGGAATTAATTTATTATTATCTTTCTCTGCTAGGGCTTCTATTATTGATTGTATGTAGTTTAGATAATCCTCTTTTTGATTAAATAGATTGTCTTCAAGTGGTATAAGAGAGTGTTTAAAATCGGCAAGTGCTAAAAGTGAAGTTGTAACTTCTGAAGCAAAAGCTTCGGCATAAGGGATAGATTTAAAAGATCCATCCTCTTGTTTAACTAATACAGAGTAAGATCTATCCCCTTTGTTTCCATCATGTCCCTTATCAAATAGCTCTTTTTCATGTAACATCTCAAATATTTTCTCTTCATCACCATTAAATAGTCTATATAGCTCCCTATTTGTTCCATCTATGATTTGAGCTGTCCAGCTAGATTGCCATGAACTAAATGTAATACCTACTGCATGAACTCCTCTAAAAACGGAGCGATAAAATGGTGTTAGTAACTCTTGTTTCTCTATCTCATTTATGAGTGATTGATGAATTTTTAGATGATGAGAAGCTACCCATAGATAAGCCTCCTCTTTTTTTTCTATTATTTCATTTTCACTAAAATTTGCTTTTTTTAGTACTTGTATGAGTGCATCATCTCTCAAAGATACTACTCTTGAAATAGTAGCCATTCTATTTTCATTATTAACTTCTAATCCTATTTTTCCCAAAAAATTATCTATAAAATTTTGATCCTCTATATTAGGATTTTCTCCTAGAATATTATAAAAATTATTTAATTTTTTCTGGTTTTCCTCTGTAATGTTATAAATTTTCTTTAAATCATTATAAAACGCTTTTTTCATCTCCAACCCCTAAATATTTTCTGCTTTTTGTCGAATTATAGCAAAAGGGTATATAAGTGAGGAAAAATTATGGATAATGAAGGAATATTGGTTGCTAGTTTCTTAAATCAAGCAATCTTAGAAGCACAATTAGATAAAGCTAAAAATTATAGTACACATTTATGTGTTGCAAAATTAGATTTGAAGTTTGATTTACAAAAGCCAGAACTATTCAAAGAAGTAATTGGATTTATTCACTCATTTTTAGATTTTACGCCCATGATCCCTGAGGGTAGAAATAGCTTTTTGCTGTTTTTACATGATACCAAATTGCATACCGCTGTTATGACTATGAAAAACCTTGTCATGAGCATAAAAATTAAGTATGGTATTGAGATTAAAGGTGTAGGTGTAACTGATTATAGCGAAGATGAAGATAGTTTACTTGATATTATAGAGAGAGTTCATAGTCTTTATATGAAGTCTAAAGTCTCACAAAGAAAAGATATCTTTTATGCTACAAGATATTTTGATTATGGTTCTAGTGGAGAGAGCTTTCAAGCTATTTTTGTCAAAGAGCCAAAAATTAATCTATATGGTTTTTATAAAGAGGCTCCATTAGTTCATGAAGCTGAAATTTTAGAATTTGTAGATAATTATGTGAAGATTAGATCAAATAAGGAGTATTTATCATTTCTAAAAAGAGAGGAGTTTGTATATTTAGAGCATAAAATGATTCCAGATGTTATGCGTGCAGATATTGTTAGTATTGATTTGGCTCACTCTGTTGTAGAGCTAAATAGTATTAAATTTATGGATAATTCACCAGTTCACCGTAAAAATATTAGAGTTGCTCCCCACAAACCAGTTCAGGCTCTACTTGCATTTGAAGAGGAGATTCAGATTGAGGGATTGGTATCTGATATATCCAAAAATTCAATTTTATTTACAACTCAACTTGCAAAAATTGAAGAGTTACAGATCAAAGAGCTACAAAACAAGAAATTTCAACTTACATTTCATTTAGAAAATAGTTCACATGCTATGCACTCTATTGATGTAAGAGCTATGGTTTATAAAATATTTGGAAATCAAATGGTTTTAAATATCTACCCATCTCCAGAAGTACAAACAGAGATTGCCGAATATATCTCACTGTGTCAAAGTCTACTGCTTCTTGAATTGCAAGGAAAAGCTTTATAAGCTACCTTCTTTTCCTTGCTTCTATCTTACTTTTTCATCCACTCTTTAAATGGTTGTAAAGATGAGATATAATCCGCAACATCCCTAAATTCTTGATCTTCCAATGGTAATGTAGGCATTGCATTTGCACTGTATCCAAATTTCTCAAAAAGAGAATATGGATCTTTTGCATAGTTCTCTATATCTTTTTTGTGCCTTGTATAAGATACAATGTTAAAATCAGGACCTAAAGCAGAGCCACCATTTACAGTGTGACAAACAGCACAATTCTCTTTATATACTTTTTCTCCCGCCTTTACATTAGCACTTAAATTGATTGTTGCTAAAAATGTTAGTGAAATTATTAATCTCTTCATATAGTTCTCCGTTATGATTGTTATTATCATAATGATATATTAAAGAAGATAAAAATAGTCTTAATTAGAAAGAAATTAGGAGTTTTTTTATCCTGTTTTGTAAAAAGTGTCTAAAATTACTCTTTTAAAACTTATATTTTTTTAGAAAATTGAGTTTGTTTTGAACTTTGTTGTAATATGGATGATTTACTCTGCCTCCGTTGTATCGGCTTACCATTTCAAAATAGCTTTTTGAGTGATCGCTTAGCCATACTATATATAAAATACCCATTTTGGCACTGAAGTTGTTATCTTGCATTAGGTTTGTGATGATTTCAATATCACTCATTTGGTTTATGTATTCTAGATTAAATGCTTTAGCTACAAATCTTGCTGTTTGAAGTCTTACTTGCATTATTCCATACGAGGCATCTTTGATATTTTTTCTAAGTAGTTGTTTATCTCCAAAATTTGCTTTTCCTCCACTTGTTTCAACTAGGCATATTGCCATGGCTGTTTTTTCAAAAGTTTTTCCTCTCTTATTTGGATGTTGTAGTGCAATATTTTTGACGGTATGGAGTATTAAAATTTGTCTCATTGTGAGTGCTTTTGAAAGTAGTATAGTTGGTAAAAGTACCAACCATATTAATATAAGTTTTTTTGAGATCATTTGGAGATAGTCTGATACTTTTTTTCTAATTGGTTATATAGCTCTTGGGCATTTGGTGTGCCATGCTCTAATATCTCTAACATCACTTCATTATCCTCTTGAGTATTCCAAGTTTTGATATAAGTTCCCTCTTTGTAGCCATTATTTTGTCTAAAACCATTTAGGACATTTTTTGCAATGTATAGTTTATATAACTCTTCAAGATTAAGACCACACTCAATAGCAACCAAGAAAAAATCATCACTCAATCTTGAGAAACTTTCATGATTGAGACTATTTTTCATAAGATACTCAACAACACTAATAATGGAAAAAGCATCCTCTTTTTCAGGTTGAAGTGCCTCTTTGCAAAACTCATCAAAATATCTCATATGTGATACATCATGGGCTATTTGGTCAATATCTCCCAATCTCTCA
>Ga0256914_1002097_pt1 | contig 16973 bp, 13 predicted proteins | sample HulkmetaG_FD_191571 | JGI IMG/M metagenome (GOLD analysis project Ga0256914, IMG submission 191571) | Hydrothermal chimney microbial communities from Main Endeavour vent field at the Juan de Fuca Ridge, Pacific Ocean - Hulk | ecosystem: Environmental > Aquatic > Marine > Hydrothermal vents ... | reverse complement strand
AACCAGCCCGCGGCGAGCATTTTGCCCCCCTCCCGGCCTCCCCCCGTTTCGGCTGGGGCCTCACGGTGGGAGGAGCTGGCGTTTTACCACTGCTCACTGGCCCACTGGCTACTGACCACTGACCTACTGGCCTCTGGCCCGCTGACCTCTGACCCGCTGACTGGCTGCGCAGCAGCCGTCTGAGAGGGCAGCCCCAGCGGGGCTTGGCAACGGTAGCCCGTGGCTTTAGCCGCGGGCGGGGGCGTAGAAGCGTGGGCCTTCGTGCAAAATATGATACAGCGTGTCCCGCTGGGCAGGCACACGCCCGAGATCCAAAATCATACGTTCGAATTCTGCCGGGGGCATGTATTCCCCCGTTTCGGCGCCTGCACTGCGGCTGATGCTCTCGTTGTGCAGCGTGCCGCCAAAATCATTGGCGCCCGCGCCCAGCAGCATCTGTGCCATGGCTGGCCCCAATTTCACCCAGCTTACCTGGATATTGGGAATCTCGCGCCCCAGCATGATGCGCGCCACCGCGTGCATGAGCACATCCTCGCGCCCGGTGGGGCCCGGTCGCGCCCGGCCCGAGGCATACAGGCGCGTGTTCTGATGAATGAAGCCCAGAGGCACGAATTCGGTAAATCCACCAGTGCGGCGCTGAATGTCGCGGATGATGGCCAGATGCTCGGCCCAATGCTCGGGCCCATCCACATGTCCATACATGATGGTGGCAGTGGAAGGCAGCCCCACCTGATGCGCGGTTTCGATAATTTCTACCCAGGCCGCGGCCGAGAGCTTGTTTTTGGTCAGAATTTGGCGAATTTGTGGCGAGAGGCTTTCTGCTGCCGTGCCCGGAATGCTACCCAAGCCCGCGTCTTTTAGCTCTTGCAAAACATCTCGGGCCGGGCGTTTGAGGATTTGACTGGCGTATTGAATCTCGAAGGGCGAGAATGCGTGAATGTGAATTTCGGGCGCGGCCTGGTGGATAGCCCGCACCAGGCGCACATAATAATCGCCGCCCAGCAGAGGATTCAGCCCCCCCTGCATGCAAACTTCGGTGCAGCCCATGTCCCGGGCCTCTTGCACCTGCTGCACCACAGCATCGATTTCCATGGTAAACGCGTCTGGGTGCTGACGAGGTACACCAAACGCACAAAAGGTGCAGCCGGTGTAACAAACATTGGTAAAATTGATATTGCGCGTCTGCACAAAGGTTACCCGTTGTCCTACTTGTTGCTGACGCAATTGATCCGCCACCTGGGCAATAACCAGAACATCGTGACCTCGGGCCTCGAATAGTGTGCGGGCCTCCTGCTGCGTGAGTGCATACCCCGAAAGGCTGCTTTCTAAAATAGTGCGGATGGGGGAACTGGCAAGAGAAAGGAAATTTGGCATAAGGCGTGAGGGGTGAAAGTTGATGTGAATGTTGTTCTTGGCCACTAATTTTTAATGGTCGCAAGCCATTGCTGCGCCCGGGCCAATATCGATGCGGGCAACCATGGCGATGAAAGAAAACGGGGATAAATCGAAAGCCGTTCTTTGAGCGTAAAGCCAGCTTCGGCGGTGGTGGCCGCCAGCTCGTCAATTTGCGGCCAGGGCGCTTCGGGATTGATGTGATCTTGTGTCACCGGCGAAATGCCCCCCCAATCGTTGATGCCCGCCAGCAAATAAAGACTGTAAGCATCGGGTGTGAGATTGGGAGGCGCTTGCAAACTGATTTCGGGAGGTAAGATGAGCCGGGCCACCGCCAGCGTACGTGCCATATCCAAAGCGCTGGGTTCATCCTGGGCCCGGAAGCGAATATCAGGTTTGCGCCGAAAATTCTGTACAATGACCTCCTGGATATGCCCAAACTGGCGATGCACCTCGGCAATGGCAAATAGACTGTCTACTCGTTCCTCCGGCGTTTCGCCAATGCCAATGAGAATACCTGTGGTGAAGGGAATCTGTAATCGGCCCGCTGCGGCCAGCGCTGCCAAACGCCGTTGCGGCGCTTTATCGGGGCAACCAAAATGTGCCTGGCCTCGCTGCATGAGCCGGACACTGGTCGATTCCAGCATCATGCCCATGCTGCCTGCCCAGGGACGCAACTCGGCCCATTCATCTTCGTACAGCGCACCAGGATTGGGATGTGGCAGCAAGCCCGTTTCTTCAAAGACCAGGCGGGTCATGGCCGAAAGATAATCCACCATGCTTTCGTAGCCCAGCTTGGCAAGATGTTCCCGGGCCAGAGCGTGGATTAGTTCCGGGCGTTCGCCCAATGAAAAAAGCGCCTCCTTGCAGCCCGCCTTCTGGCCAGCGCGGGCAATGCTCAACACCTCATCGGGGGTTAGCGTGCGGGCCCGCGGATCACCCGGCGCCCGCGCAAAGGTGCAATACGCACACTTATCCCGACAAAGATTTGTCAGCGGAATAAACACTTTGCGCGAATAGGTAACTGTCTGGCCCCAGTGCTTCTCGCGGATAGCAGAGGCCCGTTGCATCACTGTTAGCAACTCCGGGCCTCGGGCGTGGATTAGCGTATAAGCTTCGGTGGATGAAATCATCTTTTGGCAAAATGACGTGATGTTTACAGCTCTGGCATGAGTGAGGATGCACCTATGGTACGGCATCGGGCGCTAAAGGTTTCAGCATTCTGCCATGATACACGAAGGTTGGGTGTTTTGGCACACGCTGATTGCTTTCACTACAGCGCAATGCACCCCTGAACTGTGAGGAATCTTCCCAAACATGATCTGTGTCATGTTACAATAAGGCAATAAAGATTAAAATAAAGTGAATACACGTATCCGCATGACCGGATACGTTTTTTCTGTTTCTTATTGTTCCTTGCCTGATATCAGCGACTCATAATGAGACGTTGCTCTGGTCACTGGAGTTTATCTGATGATTCCCCGACGAGACGAAATTGACCGCATGCACGCCGAGCTTTGCTCCGGCATTTCAGACCCCAATCGCATCGCAATTCTTTACGCCTTGTCCGAGCATCCCAGCAACGTGACCAAGCTCACGCAGCGCTTGCAATTACCGCAATCCACGGTTTCACGACATCTGCGCATCTTGCGGAGCAGCGGTTTGGTTCATTTCGAGCGCCAGGGCCGCGAGGTTGTGTACACCATCAGCGATCAGCGCGTCATTCAGGCATTGGAATTGCTCCGCAATATCTTACACGAACGTATCGTTTCACATTCACGACTCTTGGATATAACAACCACGGAGGTGTCCTGACTCAAACACTTATCATTACAACCTCAATTGTTCTTCTTTAGCGCTTATTACAACACACTCACATTTCTCAGCCTTTCTGTTGGACAAATGTTTTTTGTTCTGTTAGAGAGCCTGAGCCCTTACACACCACCATTTTTAGTGAGGTAAGGCTTATGCTTCATGGCAAAAAAAATTGGATTCTAGGCATACTGATTACCCTGATTATCTTCGGGGTTCCCATTGCCTTGGCGGCTGTGCCTCGGGCAGCCTCCCAAAAGATTGATAATCCCCGGGCAAATCTCCCCACACATCCGATGCCCACCGACCATAGCGGCTTCTTCAAAGATGCAGATTTCAAGTCGGGCCAGGATGTAACCGAATCATGTCTGGAGTGTCATCCCGAAGCGGGTGAGGGCATGCTTCACAATAATCACTTTACCTGGACGCACGAATATGATATTTCGGAGGTTCCAGGTGTGCATGACAATGTTTTGGGGCTGGGCGACAAGGTTCTTACCGGCAAGGGGCATGTGATGAATAATTTCTGTATTACCATTCGTCCCAACTGGCCCGCCTGCACTGCTTGTCATACCGGCTACGGCTGGGAGGATGATTCCTTTGACAAGCAAGATCCCAAAAACATCGATTGTCTTGCCTGCCACGATAATACCGGTTATTACGTCAAAGGCCAATCGGGCAATCCTGCTAAATCAGTCGATTTGGTGAATGTAGCCAAGCACGTGGGCAATCCCACCCGCGCCAACTGCGGTACGTGCCATTTCCGTGGTGGCGGTGGCGATGCTGTCAAACATGGCGATTTGGATAACTCCCTCATCAACCCCCCCGATGAACTTGATGTTCACATGGGCAAAAACGATATGGTTTGCACCGATTGCCATCGTTACCAGGGCGATCACGTCTTTTCGGGCCGTGCCATCAGCGTTAGTCTTGATGATGCGAATCAATCCAAATGTACCGATTGCCATAGCGAGATGCCACATCAGGATGATCGCCTGAATATGCACACCCGCACCGTGGCCTGCCAAACTTGTCACATCCCCGAATTTGCCCGCAAAGAGGCCACCAAAACCTTCTGGGATTGGTCTCAGGCGGGACAAGACCTGCCCATCACCAATCCGCATGAGTATTTGAAGATTAAAGGGCGTTTTGTTTATAATCGTAATGTGGTGCCTTCTTATGCCTGGTACAATGGCAAACTGGCTAATCGTTACCTCATCGGCGATAAATTCGATCCTTCGCATGAGCTGGTGATGAATCCGCCCGCAGGCGATATTAATGATGCCACGGCCAAGATTTGGCCATTTAAGGTGCATCACGCCACACAGCCTTACGATAAGCAAAATCGAATTCTGTTAACTCCGCACACCTTCGGGCCCGGTGGCTATTGGAGCGATTTCGAGTGGGACAAAGCCCTGCGCGATGGCGCCGAAGCTTTTGGGCTGCCCTACAGCGGCGATTACGGCTTCGCCCGCACTGCCATGTATTGGCCCACCACGCACATGGTGGCTCCTGCCAGCGATGCTGTGCAATGTAACGAATGTCATACGCCCGATGGCTCCAATGGCCGTCTTGACTGGAACGCTCTGGGTTACGAAGGGGATCCCATGATTTACGGAAGCAGACCAGTCAGTCTTGAAACCGCCAATGCGAATCCCGGAGGCCGACAATGATACATTCTAACTTCAAACGACCGCTGATGCGGGCATTTTTGCTGGCCCTGATATTGGTTGTGGGCATTATTGGCGTTGCCTCTGCCCAATCTGGTGGACTGCATCCTGCTATTCCTCTGCTGGATGCAGATGGCACCAATGTCCTGGAATCGGGCAAGCCTGTCGCCATCATGCAAACCTGCGGCGGCTGTCACGATACTCAATTCATCGAGCAACACAGCTTTCATAGTCAGGTGGGGCTCAAAAATATGACACTTCCCGGTCAGGCTGCTTCGGGCCGGGCGTGGGATACCAGTAACGGCCTTTTTGGCTTGTGGGATCCCATCACCTATCGCTATCTGAGCCCGCTGGATGACAAAAAGATTGATTTGACCACGGCTGAGTGGTTGCAGGTTTACGGTGCGCATCATGCCGGTGGTGGCCCCGCTATCATGGGGCGCCTGGGCGTTCCTCTGACCGAGATGCCCGCCTCTGCCGATAATCCCGAAACCAGCATTCTTGATCCGAAAACAGGCAAGTTGACCCCGTGGGACTGGAAAGAATCGGGCACGGTGGAGATGAACTGCTTCCTTTGTCATATTGCCGAGCCCAACAACCAGGCCCGCATCGAGGCCCTGCAGGCGGGTGATTTTGGCTGGGCCAACACAGCCACCTTGCTGGGCAGCGGCGTGGTCGAAAACAGCGCCGACGGTCTGGTTTACAATCCCATGGCCTTTGATGAGCAGGGCAATCTTAAATCACGAGCCTTGCAGCTTCAGAGTCCGACCAGCGAAAACTGCGGTCAGTGTCACGGCCAGGTCGAAATGGATACTGATCAGGCCATCTCTTACCGCGATTTTGATACGAACGACTGGATGACCATGCGCACCGGTCAGATTTTCTCGGGCCAGCGCATCTCTGACAGCGCCCTCAACATCAAAGGCAAAGCGCATTTGGATCGCTCTTGGGATGTTCATGCCGAGCGTAATCTCCAGTGTACCGATTGTCACTACGCATTGAATAACCCCGCCTATTACGAACCTTCGCCAGAGCTCAATCCCAAACATCTCATCTTTGAACCTCGCCGCCCCGACATCGCCGACTATCTGCAAAAGCCCATTCATGATTTTGCCCGCGGCGCAGTGACCAAGGATGAAGTAGGCGCAGCTTTTGCCGGATCGATGCGTCGTTGCGAATCGTGCCACGATTACAAAAGCACCCACAAATGGCTGCCCTACGAAGACCGACACGCACAAAAGCTAAGCTGCGAATCCTGCCACATCCCCACCATGCATGCCACAGCTATCCAGCAAAATGACTGGACTGTGCTTGATGCGCAGGGGAACGGCATTCTGACCTATCGCAATGTCTCGGGCGATGGTAATCCGCACACAGCCAGCAACATGCTCAATGGCTTCAATCCGGTGCTGCTGCCTCGCCATGACGCCGATGGTAACCTGAAACTGGCCCCCTTCAATCTGGTTAGCTCCTGGTACTGGGTGGCGGGCGACCCCGCCCGGCCGGTGCGGCAGATGGACCTGCAAAAGGCCTTCTTTGATGAAAATGGCACTTACAAAGCAGAGATTGTGGCTGTCTTCGATGCCAACGGCGATGGCGCTCTTTCGACGGCGGAACTGCGCATGGATAACGATGCCAAAGAGCAGGTCGTGCGTTCACAGCTTGAAGCACTGGGATTAACGCATCTTAGCATTCAGGCCGAAGTCGAGCCTTACATCATCTCCCATGACACCACCTGGGGCGAGTACGCCACCAAGGATTGCACCGCCTGCCATGGTGATGAATCACGCATTTCGCAACCCATGCTGCTGGCCGACTACATCCCCGGCGGTGTCACACCTGAGCTGGTTGGCAATGTCAATATCGAACCTGCGGGTGAGATGGTGCAAGGTGAGCATGGCGAACTTTACTATCAACCTGACGCCACCAAAGTTGATATCTTCCTGCCGGGCCACAATCGCATCAAGTGGCTGGATTGGTTGGGCGTTTTGATGATGGTGGGGGTCTTCGCGGGCGTGTTCATCCACGGCGGTCTGCGCATCTACACCTCGGCTCATGGCGCTGCCACGCATCATGGCAAGACGCGTAAACTTTATCTTTACACCTTCTACGAGCGTCTCTGGCACTGGACACAGGCCATTGCCATTATTTTGCTAATCCTCACCGGCATTATCGTGCATCGTCCCGATATGTTTGGAGCCATGGATTTGGGTAGGGTTGTGCCGATTCACAATGCACTGGGCTTCTTGCTGCTGGCTAATGCCTTCTTTGCCCTGTTCTACTTCCTGGCCGGGAACAGCATTCAGCAATTCTTGCCCGAACCCAGGGGATTTTTCCATCAGGCTTTGCAACAGGCCATGTTCTACGGGCAGGGCATCTTCAAGGGGGAACCGCATCCCTTTGAGAAGAATCACAAGCAAAAGATGAATCCCTTGCAGCAGATGACCTATCTGGCCATTCTGAATGTGTTGTTGCCCGTTCAGATCATCACCGGCGTGCTCATTTGGGGCGCTCAGCGCTGGCCCGAGCTGGCCAGTGCCATAGGCGGCCTGCGCTATCTTGATCCCATCCACACCATTGCGGCTTGGTCGTTTGCTGCCTTTGTGATTATGCACATGTATCTCACTACCACCGGGCATACCATAACGGCGGCTGTCGAAGGTATGATTACCGGCTGGGAAGAGGTCGATGTCGAGGATGATGATCACTCTCACATGACCACAGCCTAACGCACCCTGAGATGACGGTCTGCCAGGCACTTTGGCAGACCGTCCCCCTCAAATTAAAGGAGGCTTTTCTTTTATGACTGCTGCATCCTCTACTGTAACAAAATCGAAAAAGAAACGGGCTGCAAAGCCTTTTACGAATTCCCTCATTGCCGGAGTGCTTTTGGGACTGGTGTTGTTCCTGGTCTACTTCTTCACCGGTGATGGCTTGGGCGCTTCGGGCGGTGCAAATCGGTTCGCTGTTTGGGCGGCCCGACTGGTGGCGCCCGGGTGGGTCAACAGCACACCTTATCTCATCAAATATGGTGGCGGCGCTAAAAAACCGCTGGATTCCTTCATCGTCATGCTGGATATTGGCGTTTTGCTGGGCGGTTTTCTTTCGGCGTGGTACTTTGGCCGTCTTAAAACTGTCACCATCAAGGGCCCGCGTGTGGGCACATCCATGCGCTGGTTTATTGCCTTTATTGGCGGCACATTGGCAGGCTTTGGCGCACGCATGTCTCGTGGTTGCACCTCGGGACAGGGGCTCAATGGCGCGGCTACGCTCTCGGTAGGAAGCTGGGCCTTTTTGCTGGCCTTCTTTGCCGGTGGCTACCTGCTGGCCTACTTTGTGCGACGGCTATGGTTCTAAATTCATCCACACTTCACCTGAATTTGCATTTTCTACAAGGAGGCATTTATGGCGCCTTTTGATCCTGTTGAGCTTCTAGGGAAGCCTATGGGCTATCTCATCTTCATCCTGTTTGGGATGGGGTTTGGCGTGAGCCTTGAAATCGCCGGATTCGGCGTAGCCCACAAACTTATCGGCCAGTTTTATTTCAAAGATCAAACGGTCTTCAAGACAATGTTCACCTCGGTGCTGGTTGCCATGGCATTACTCTTCTTGACCATCGGTCTGGGCTGGCTGGATTACGATCGCATCTTCGTTCCCCCCACCTATCTATGGACTGGCATTCTGGGTGGGCTGCTATTAGGCTTTGGCATCATCATCGGAGGTTATTGTCCCGGCACATCGCTGGCATCATCGGCGTCGGGCCATTTGGATGGTATCTTCTTCGTGGCTGGTGTTATGGCTGGCGGCCTGCTCTTTGGTAGTGTTGCCGATAGCTTTTGGGGATTTTACAACTCCAGCTTTATGGGACGCTTCACCTTGCCTGAATGGCTGGGCTTGCCCACCGAGGTTGTGGTGGCAATTGCCATCGTCGCGGGCCTGCTGTTGGTTTGGGGCTCCGACATGATCGAGAAAGCCTGGAAACGCCGCGAAGGCATTCTGACTGATGCCGAAGTCAAGCAAGATAAGCGCGTTCTAACGGGCATTGCTGTAGCCTTGCTGGCTGCAACGGTTGCCATCCTGGTGATTGGCCAACCCACCCTGGCCGATGCTTGGAACAAAAACACCGAAAAACAGGCCATGCTGGCCGAAGGAAAAGCCTTTGTACCTCCCGCCGAAGTTAGCCAGGCCGTTTATGACCCCCTCATCAACATCGTGCTGCTGGATGTGCGGGATGAACGAGATTTTAATCTCTACCATCTGGAAAACGCCCAACGTATTGACCCCGACAACCTGGCTCCAGTCATGGCTGATTTGCTGCAAGAGTCGGAGCCGCCCGTGGTTATTGTGATGAGCAATGATGAAACCAGGGCGATCGAGGTCTGGAAGCAGTTGGTGGCCAAAAACAGCATCAATGCTTATGTGATGGAAGGTGGTATCAACGCCTGGATCGAGGAACATGCCGAAGGGCAATTCCAGCCCATCGAATCTCATCCCGATGATACGCTGGCCTGGGTGATTCCTGATGCTTTGGGCGATAAATGGCACAGCGCCATTCCGCATCAACCCCATCATCCTGCCCCTTACGAGTACGAAATTATCAAATTGCAGAAGAAAGCACCCACCGGTGCTGGCGGCTGCGGTTGATAACCAGATTCTTCATATCGAAAAACGCTCGCTGTTTTCCCGCAGCGGGCGTTTTTTTATCCCCGGCGCATAGCCACACTTTGCGCCAGCCCGATAAGAAGCATCAGCGAAAGCATGGCATTGCCGCCATAGCTCACAAAAGGCAGCGGCAGCCCCGTCACGGGCAGCAGGCCCATGTTCATGCCCACCACTACCAACGTCTGAAAAAGAATGATAGCGGTTAGACCTGTTACCAGCAGCATGCCGAACATATCCTGCGATTGCTCGGCAATACGCCATAAGCGCCAAATGATGAATAGCAGCACCAGCAGCATAAGGGTTGCCCCCACAAAGCCCAACTCCTCGGCAATGACCGAAAAGATGAAGTCGGTGTGGCGTACCCGCAAAAAATGGAGCTGGCTTTGCGTGCCCTGGGCATAACCTTTGCCCAAAAAACCACCGGAGCCCACGCCCACCAGCGCCTGTTTCACATTAAAATAAGCATCGGGGTCAGCGGTGGGATCAATAAAAATGAGAATACGGGTACGTTGATGTTCTGCCAGCATGGACCAGGCCAGTGGCGCCATGAGCAGGCTTAGGGCCATGCCCGCTAAAATATGACGCCATCGCAAGCCTGCCACAAAAAAGATAGCCACAGCCTCCACCGCCAGCACGATGGCTGTGCCCAAATCTGGTTGCAGCGCTACCAGCACAAAAATGGGGGCAATGATGAGCAAGCCTGTGAGTACAACGCGCAAATCGCCAATCTGCTCACGATTGGTGGCCAGATAGCTGCCCAGCGCCAGCGCCAACGTCACTTTGGCTAGCTCGGAGGGCTGAATGGGGAACAGCCCGAAAAAGTCAATCCAGCTTTGGGCCCCGAAGATGCTTTGGCCCAGCGTGCCCACCAGTGCCAGCAAGAACAGCACAAAGATGTAAAAGGGGATGGTAAAGGTGCGCAGCAGATGATAATCGAAGGCAGCCGTGATGAACATGAGTATCAGGCCCGCGGCCACGTAAAAGGCCTGCCGTCTAGGAAAGGCGGCCAGCTCAGGGTCGCCATGCACGGCGCTGTTAATCATCACGATGCCAAAAATCGAAATGATGATGAGCGTCAGCAACAACAGCCAGTCAAAATCTGCCCAGCTTTGGCGTTTCATGGGGCAATGGCCTCCAGTTGGTCCAGCAATGATTGACTGCCCGCGGCTTCATCCCGAGCCTTAATATCGAAATAGCCGCGCAGGATTTCCTGGGCAATGGGGGCGGCCACCTGCGAGCCTTCACCGCCATTGTACACAAACACGGTGATAGCAATTTCAGGCGCATCGTAAGGCGCAAAGGCGGTAAACCAGGCGTGCGAGGGTAAATTTCCACTCAGGTCACGTCCCAATTGCGGGTCGAAAAACTCGGCAGTCCCAGTTTTACCCGCTATTTCAACATCGGGCATCCAGACATCTGTGGCTGTACCATATTCCCAGTTTACGACCATCCACATGCCTTCGCGCACGATGTCGAGATTTTTGCTTTTGACCGGAATTTCCCGACGGATGATTGGGCGGTTGAATTGCACCAGATGGCTTTCGGAATCGGTGGTGGCTACTACAATTTGAGGTTGATAGAGGGTGCCATTGTTGGCAACGGCCGCGGTCATCATGGTAACTTGCAGCGGTGTTGCCAGCACATCGCCCTGACCAATGGCCATGTTGTAAGTATCTCCAGTTACCCAGCGCTCACCTTTGGCCTTGCGCTTCCAGGTAGGGTCTGGAACCAGGCCGGCGTTTTCACCGGGCAGGTCAATCCCGCTGCGTTCGCCATAGCCAAAAAGCCGGGCGTAAGTTGCCAAGCTGTCTACCCCCAGTCCTTCGAATTCTGTGGGCGGAAAGCCGCCCCCCACTTTGTAGAAGAAAATATCGCAAGATTCGGCCAGTGCCGCGGTCACCGTTATATCGCCATGCTCCCCGCCATTTTTGTGAATCCAGCACACAAAAGATTGCGCTAAATCGGGATTATCGGGAAAGTTGCGATTGGGCAGATAGATGATACCTGGTGCGTTGAGAACTGTTTTGCGCGTGATGACTTTTTCTTCCAAGCCAGCCGAGGCTGTAACCAGCTTGAAGGTGGAGCCGGGTGGGTAGATGCCGCTGATGGCATGATCCAGCATGGGAAAACCGGGGGATTCTGCGATGGCTTTATATTCATCGCTGGTAATGCCGTCGGCAAAAATGGCGTTATCATAGGTAGGCAGACTCACCATGCCCAGCACATAGCCGGTGCGCGGGTCTACGGCCACTGCCGCGGCGCTGCTGGAGCGTTTGGGATTGATGCCCGCAATCATGGCATCCAGCATGATTTTTTGCAGTTCCAGATCCAGGCTAAGAATCAGGTTTTGGCCCGGTTTCGGCTGGGTGGGGGCTTGGATGATGCTTTTTTCGCGTCCCTTGACATCCACTTCGATGACCCGTACGCCCGGCTTGCCGTGGAGTATTTCTTCATATTGATATTCCAAATCGCTCCAGCCCACCCAAGCGTCGGGGGCATAGCCTCGTTTTGCGTAGCTTTTTTCCTCTTCCTGAGGGATGGGGCCCATGTAACCCACGATGTGCGAGGTGTACAATCCCGCCGGATATTGGCGGCGGCTCATCAACTGCATGTGAACACCTGGCAGCCGAAACGCCTCCTCTTCCACCTGCAAGGCGATCTCGCGTGGTAAGTTTTGGGCGACGATGATAGGTTGGAACGAGCTGCCCAGCTCGCGTTGAGCCACCAGCTCATCCATTTCATCCACAGTTAGCAGGGTCGGATGCGGTGGCTGGCTCACATCCAGCACCAGATGAATGTCATCCGGGTCGGGCGTGGGCACGGGCTCATCTGCAGATGCGGGCATGGGGGGCAATTTGGCGTGGATAATATCGTAGATGGCTTGATACAGCTCTCGGCGCTTGGCTTGCGAAATATCGTAATCGGGGTCATCGGGCAGCTCAGCCGGAACGAGAGTAATGGCGTAAGCTGCGGTATTGCGGGCCAAAATGCGTCCATCACGATCGTAAATAACGCCGCGTGGCGCTTTTTTACGAATGACGCGAATGCGATTGACCACTGCTTCTTTCTGAAAACCGGTTCCTTTCAAAAATTGTAGGCGGCCCAATTGTCCGATGAGCATGATAAAGATAATCAGCGTAACAACACGCAGCATCCACATGCGATACCGAGTATCCAGCTTGCGGCTAGTCATCTTAGTGCAGCCCCCGGCGTTCGCCAAAGATGATGATGGGCAGATAAATGGCAATTGCGGCCATGCCGTTGAGCAGGGCAGTGGGAGCCAGCACGCGCAACATCAAATCAGTCCAGGGCATTTGCCAGCCTAGCAGCGCCAGCTCAGCCAGGGTGATGAGTCCGGCCAGCAGGGAGCTGATAAAAATGATAATCACAGGCCAGCCTAATCGTGCGCCAAACATATTTTTGCCCCCACCGTGCGCCAAAAAGATGACGCTAAGCAGCGGTAGCACCGAAACGCCCAGCGGCATGCCTGAGAGCGCGTCGATGAATGGCGCCATGAGTACGCCCGCCAACAGTGCCAGCTCGTAGCGTCCGTAAAGTGTAAGCATCACCAGCGAGATGACAATGATATCCAGATGGCCACCTGCCAGGGTCATTTGATTTAGTACCGTGGCTTGAATCGCTACCAGCAACAGAACCAAAGGTGCGAAGAAGAGAAGATAAAGCATTTTTCTGGACGAAAGCTAGTTGGCTGCTTCGGGCGTGGCTTCCGGCTCGATTTCAGGCTCGGGCGGGAAATTGGTGATAACCAGCACCAGCTCCATGCGATTAAAGTCAACCGTAGGCTGAATGATGGCGCTCTGGAACATCAAATCGTCATTTTTGATGACCTCTACCACTTGTCCTACCACCAATCCTTTGGGAAAATGTTCTCCCAGGCCCGAGGTGATGATAATCTCGCCCACCGAAATTTCGATCTCCGGTGGAATCAGCTCCATGATGGGAGGCTGGCCCACCCGCCCGCGCATGATGCCCGGCGCCCGCGAAGCCTGCGTCATCACATTGACCGCACTGCGCGGGTCGGTAATGAGCATGATGTCGCTGGTGTTGTTATAAACATTGAAAATGCGGCCAATGAGCCCGCGTTCAGTAACCACGGGCGCACCGGTGGTAATGTTGTGCGTCTTGCCCAAGTCAATCTGAATGGGATGCGTGAAGGGGCTGGCGCTTTCGCCGATGACCCGGGCGATAATCTGGCCGCCACGATAATCATAAGATGGGTGGGCTTGCGCAAAATCAAGCAAGGTGCGAAGCTGAGTATTCTCAGTTTCCACCTCGGCCAGCCGCAAATTCTCTACCATCAGGCGATTGATTTCATCTTCCAGCTCTGCATTGCGCTGCCGCACCTGACTTAAATCTTTGATCGCGTTGATACCGCCTCCTAGCACCTGTTTACTCTCGGTGAGAAGAATGGCCGGGGGGCGAAGGGCTGCGTGCAGGATGTTTTTGACGGGCCCCAGATATCCTGTCAAGTCCAGAGCCATCATCAAAATCGCCCCCAAAATCACTAGCGGGAGGATAAGGGGGCGGAGTCGAAAGCGCGACATGATCGTTTGTGTTGGAGGCTATTTAAGGAGTTCGCAGGCAGATTCAGATGATGCTGCTGAATTGGCGTCTTTCCTTTTCTTCGTGTCTTTATGCCTTAGTGGCCGTGGTGGCTTTCTCGGGATAGTGGCGACCAGTTATCAGCAGTCAAAAATAACCACTATTCCTTGTTGCGATAGCGCGCAGGAGACAGAATCTCACTTGCGTGCTGATGTCAATCGCTATGCGATGGGCCCGTGCCATTGCGTATCGGTCAGCACAGATCTCAGAACTTCGATATTCTCGAGTACAGCCTGTGCACCGCGGGCCACGCAACTCATCGGTTCATCGGCAATGATTACCTTTATTTTGGTCTCATCGGTCAGGCGTTCGGGCAAGCCTTTAAGCAGAGCACCGCCGCCAGCCAGCACAATGCCCTGTTCCATAAGATCTGCCACCAACTCTGGCGGCGTTTCATCCAGCGCACTGCGAACCGAATCAACAATGATATTCACCGAATTGCTTAGTGCCTCTCGAATTTCCACCGAGCTGATGAGTACCTCCTCGGGCAAACCGGTGATGAGATTGCGTCCGCGTAGCGGGAAGAGTTCCTCCTCTTCCAACGGATAAGCAGAGCCAATGGCAATTTTGGCCCGCTCTGCCATGCGTTCGCCAATAACCAGATTATACTTTTGACGAGCGTAATTCATAATATCTTCATCCATCTCATCGCCAGCTACGCGCACCGAGCGCGAGACCACAATGCCTTGTAGTGAAACCACAATAACTTCGGTGGTTCCGCCGCCAATATCCACCACCATGCTGCCGCGAGAGCTGCTAACATCCAGGCCCGCACCAATGGCTGCGGCCATGGGCTCTTCGATGAGATGGACTTCACGGGCGCCGGCGTTGATGGCTGCATCGTGCACTGCCCGTTTTTCGACTTCGGTCACGCCCGAGGGCAACCCCACCACGATGCGCGGGCGGGGTACAAACCAAAACGCTTTATCATGCACCTGTTTGATAAAGTGCGCAATCATCGTTTCGGTAACATCAAAATCAGAAATGACGCCATCTCGCAGTGGGCGGATGGCGACGATATTGGCTGGGGTGCGCCCTACCATTTCTTTTGCGTCCTGACCAATGGCCAGAACTCTTTTAGTATCTTTTTCAATGGCGACAACAGATGGCTCGTTGATGACGAGTCCTTTGCCGCGGACAGCAACCAGGGTGTTGGCTGTACCCAGGTCGATGCCAATATCGAGAGAGAAAAGGCCGAGTAGCCAATCAAGAGGGTTAATCACGCGGGAGTTCTCCTGTTCCGTACAGATGAAGGATTCCGCTGCAAAAAGAATGGGAAATCACAAAAAGGGGAGGCGCAATGAAATGGCGGCAAATCGTTAAAACACCATTCGATGACCGCGAGGGGTCACGTTGCGAGCTAAAGGTTGTGAGATGATGCTTTTTCAGGGAAGCCATGAAGACACATACAATGATGTGCACAGCAAGAGATTATATCATAGGTTCCGGGCCACGGAGCAAAAGTAGGCTCCGTGAAAATGAATCAGCCCGTTATCTGCTCCAAATAAGGTGATTCTTCCATGATTTTGCAAAAAATAAAGCATCGTTTGACACGTTTTTGCCTTTTTGTTATACTTGCCATCGACTTACAGACTTTTTACGAATAAACTTGGGCAGAGAATCACCAAGGCCACTAAGGCACAAAGACACAAAAAAGGTGTCAATCAAATTCGAACCACTCTCTAAATGTTTGTTCATCTCAGGAGATGATTGTATGTGGAATGATTTCAAAGCATTCTTAAAACGTGGTAATGTGATGGATATGGCTGTTGGCATCATCATTGGCGCTGCTTTTGGGGCTGTGATCAAATCGTTGGTCGCCGATGTCATTATGCCCCCCATTGGCTTGTTGCTGGGCGGCGTTGACTTTGCCAACATTATGACTGTACTCAAAGAGGGCGCTACCGCGGGGCCTTACGCCACGCCTGAGCTGGCAAAGGAAGCAGGCGCAGTGGTTATTGCCTGGGGCGTTTTCATCAATGCCGTCATCAGCTTTGTGATTATCGCCTTTGTTGTCTTTCTGCTGGTGCGTCAGTATAACAAGTTGCAGAAAGAACCTAAAGAAGCGCCAGCCGCCCCCACCACCAAGGAATGCCCGCATTGCCGCATGGAAATTCCAATTGCGGCAGTACGCTGTCCCCATTGCACCTCAGTGCTGGAATAACATTAGTTTTTATGTAACGACTAACGTACCCGACTTCAATCACCACAACGGCACAAAGACACGAAGAACACCAAGCATTTCAAAACTTTTTCTTTCTTTGTGCCTTGGTGGCTTCGTGTCTTTGTGGTTTCTAGCCGGGCTACCTTAGTCGTAACGTTTTTATTGGAAACAACAGCTCACCGCCATCTCGAGAGAACCACCCAGGTCGCAAAGAGACCAAGAAAAAGGTTTGGGTGTTGGTTGAAGGTTCGCGGGTTAGGTGGTTCACAGTTGAGGGGTTCACGGTTGAGGTTGTGCGCGCCCACGCCGCCCGCGCATCATGCGCCCGCGCGCGACGCCCGCCCGCGTGTGTGCCCGTCCGCCTCCGCCCGCGGCTAAAGCCACGGGCTACCGTTGCCAAGCCCCGCTGGGGCTGCCCCCCAGACGGCTGCTGCGCAGCCAGTCAGAGGCCAGAGGTCAGCGGGCCAGAGGTCAGAGGTCAGTGGCCCAGAGGTCAGAGGTCAGTGGCCCAGAGGTCAGAGGCCAGAGGTCAGCGGGCCAGAGGTCAGAGGTCAGTGGGCAGTGGTAAACCGCCAGCTCCTCCCACCGTGAGGCCCAGCCGAAACGGGGGTAGGCCGGGAGGGGGGCAAAATGCTCGCCGCGGGCTGGTT
>Ga0256914_1002096_pt1 | contig 16974 bp, 9 predicted proteins | sample HulkmetaG_FD_191571 | JGI IMG/M metagenome (GOLD analysis project Ga0256914, IMG submission 191571) | Hydrothermal chimney microbial communities from Main Endeavour vent field at the Juan de Fuca Ridge, Pacific Ocean - Hulk | ecosystem: Environmental > Aquatic > Marine > Hydrothermal vents ... | reverse complement strand
AATTTCTTTAAGTCTTCCTTGAGGATTGGCGCAAAAATCTTCATATCTGAAATAACAAATGTTTTCCCGGGTCAAGCGCTCGACATAATTTAAATAATGCATAAAAAAATCATTTACCGGTGGCATACCCCGGGATATCCAGACATCTATAGCATTACGTATAAACGCGAAGGGAATTACAGCACAGTTGTCCTTTAATGAATCCAGAGTCAAAAATCTATTAGGGGGTGACCACTGATTTTCCTCACATGGGACAAAATTGACAAACGTCCAATCACGTACCACCAGCCGCTTGTTTGTATCTTTACATATCTCATACAATTCGATTATTCCATCTGCGAATTCATCAGACTTTATGTCCAGATTATACCAATTTTTTGCCTGGGCCCTTACAGTGGAAAAGGAATCAGCCCCATTTTCTCCCCATCCTCCACCGAGAGGGTTGACTTCAGACAAAACCACTGTGTCAGGCAAACTCCCAATACATTTATTGAGCAAGGTCCCCCCTGAACGGGCAAAACAAAGCATCACCACAACCGACATCAAAAAGCTACCCCTTATTATTCATATAGTAATCCGCAATCAGCCAATATATTCAAAATCTCATCTCTTTGCGTTTCAGACAAAACTTTCATAGGACGGTTCAGTTGTCGTGTAGTATCCCTGAATACCGAATAGGGACTTTTTTCACTCTCCTTCACGCTCTGGGTTTCAGACAGGAATTTCTGCATCTCAAGGTCAAAGTCCAAAGATAAAAACCGGGAAGCCCTGGAGAATATTTCAAATGGAGTTTCGCAAAGATGCTCATACCTTATGTGCAGTACGCAAGGAGACTCCTCAGCTATGATTTCAAGCATGCGATTCATAACTCCAACTGTGAGCGCTTTCGAAATGGCTACCTGCATAATATCTTTTGATTGAACATCATTTGCGTCAAGATAGCCTTGTATCCTGGAGGCAGCACCAGGTAAATATCTGTTTAAAAAAACTTTATCGTTAATATAACAAGCCTCATTTTTATATACAGGTGCGCCAACCCCACTGACTGCCAATAAACTGTCGATGACATAAACAGGATTACGCGTAATAACAAGGCAGGGAGACTGCAAATATTTCAAAAGTGCCTCGGTTGCCAGTAATGAGTGCACTTCCTTTATCAGACAAACAGAAAAATCCTTATCGTCTCTTAACAGGATACCATCCGGCAAATGATGCGCCCAATCAATATGGGGTAACGCCAAACCGGCATACGCCATTGCCAGGGGGTGCGTTGAATCAATAGCCGGACAATACGGCAATGCCGTGTGATCAAATTTATTGGAAAAAGGAAGTTTTGGCTGGATATGAAACAGGGGTTCATTAAAAAAACGTAAACGTGTGCCAGACTTTGCGAGAACCCTGCTTAACCATGAGGTACCACTGCGCCCCGGTCCTAAAATCAACCTTATCTTGTCATTATTACCACAATTCATACATTTCAAATATTTTTTAATAAAACCTTTTCTCCAACGGGACTCCAGCCAAATCTTTCTTTTTTGTTTCCATTTTGATAACATGATAAAAATACGGGCCTTAAAAACTTGCCATTTTCTTCCTGATAAACCTTGCCAGCATCTTCTGACCTTTTTTAGTGAAATGATTAGCATCAATCATTTCATTTTTTAAAGCACCATATATATCAGATGGATTCGCACATGGAATTCCATGCCTTCTGCATATAGCGACCACATCATCTATAAGGGCTTTTCTTTTCGATATCCCACTATCTATATGCGTCACAAAAAGAACTTTTTTGTCTTGCAGCAAATCTAACAGGAAGAGAATGTCTTCTTCAATTTCATCTCTGCCCTGCAATTCCAGTATGAATTCATCGTTCGTTTTTTTCTCCTCGACGAAAACATTTTCAGGGCTATCACCTTTGTCAGCGGAGAGATGATGGATATAAAATCCATTTTTTATATATTTTTTTCTTGAACATATCTCAATACAGACAAGATCGGCGGATTCAAGCTCCTCCAACAAAATATCCCTGTCAATACATTTATTTTTATCTAAAAAACATGACCTGAAGACGTATGGATGTAATTCGGATGGAATATCAATCTTGCCAGTTATATATTCAAGGTATTGAATTGCCTCTTTGGTATTATGTGTATGATGTATTTCATGGATATAGGATTCATCAATCAATCCTTCAAGACGACATGAGCCCAATATTACAATTGAATCCTTCTTGAAATGATCCGCAGACAAGCCCATCCCCTCCAGTATCTTTTCAATAAGCTGCATAATCAAACTAAATTATTTTTGTTGTCCAACTATGTTCTATATATATTCCGTTCTTGTGATGCGGATAAGATATTCCTGTATTAAAAAAATCACCGGGCAACACCGTAACGGTACAGGCCCCGTCAACCTGATCAGCCAATTGCCCGTTAACCTGAAGTGTAAACCTGACCTGATATTCTCCTTTCATAAATGGCAAACGCGGAATGTGACAGAACACGCTTCCACGCAGGGGCAAATTGCTAAAGGCCCTATTCGCCATTTCACTGTTAAGCACAGAAAGTGTATGGCCCGTAGAGGTGGAAAAGGCAAGCCCGATATTGAAATTTCTTATGCTGCTGAGCCGGGATATGTCGGAGAGATATGATATCTCAATATAAATACTTTGCCCTGTAATCAACATATCGACGGGCTTACCAGTCACGGCATCAAAAAAATTGATGCCCGTTACCCTGACACTACCATTACCAATCCTATCTTTCCGCCTGGATAGTTGCGTATTTTTCTTCTCAATACAATTTGACAGATATTGGGCAATTACCTTATCCGCACTCCCTATCCGGGCTACGGTCCCATTGTTCAGATATATACATTTTGTGCACAAAGAACCGATTATTCCCATATTATGGCTCACAAACAGTACGGTGCGTCCGTGCCCCTGCGAGACATCCTGCAACTTGCCCACAGCCTTTTTCTGGAACTCTGCATCGCCTACGGCAAGCACCTCATCCACGACCAATATCTCAGGCTCAAGGTGAGCAGCAACGGCAAATCCAAGCCGGACAGTCATACCGGATGAATAGCGTTTTACAGGGGTATCAAGATAACGCTCAACCCCAGCGAAGGCGACGATTTCATCCAATCGCTCTGTAATTTCACGCCGTGTCATCCCCATAATGGTACCATTCATATAAATATTTTCACGACCAGTCAGTTCGGGATGAAAGCCGGTACCTACCTCCAATAAAGAAGCGATGCGCCCCTTGATCTTTACGCATCCAGAGGTGGGGGAGGTAATCCTTGATATTATCTTTAGTATAGTCGATTTACCTGCCCCGTTTTTACCAATTATTCCAATGGATTCCCCCCTTTTGACGTCAAAATTTATATCTCGTAACGCCCAGACATATTCGGACGCCCCCTTCATGGAACGGTCATTAACCTCGCCAACCCTGGCGTATGGATCATCAAGGCCGCGTATACGGTGCCACCACCGGTTGAGATCATGCGACAGCGTGCCGGTACCAACCTGCCCCAGCCGATATTGCTTGGATAGATTTTCTATTTTGATAACTGTGTCCATATGTCCATCTGACAACATTCTGAAGCCGCACCCCGTGGATTTTTTTAGACAACAAATACCCGCACAAGCGTTAATCCCTATTATACAGTATCCATGAAATTCTTTTCCGTACGATTAAAAACCACCACTCCTGCCAAAAGCAGACAACACATAAAGAAGAGACTGTAACCGAGATGGGCCCAATTGAACGTACCCCTGCCGAGAAAACCGAACTTGAAAGTCTCTATAATGGAAGTCATGGGATTGAGTACCAACCAGAACCTTTTTTCCGGGGGCAAGCTGGAAAGAGGATAAATCACCGGGGTGGCATACATGTATAACTGGATGCCAAAAGACAGGAGAAAAACCAGATCGCGATACTTGGTAGTCATAGAAGTAATGATCAGGCCAAACCCCAAAGCAAGCCCAGCCATCATGAACACCAAAAGAGGAAGCAGCATCCAATGGAAATTTGGTTGAACCGGCGCCCCGGTAAAAAACAAAAAATAGAAATAAATACCGAGAAACATCAAAAACTGAATAAAAAATTTAATCAGATTGGATGCCACTATGGAGAGGGGAACAACCAACCTGGGAAAATAGACTTTTCCGAAAATTCCCTGATTGTCTCTGAAGGTGGTAGATGTGGCAGTCAAGCAGGATGCAAAATAGTTCCAGCAAGTAATACCGGCAAGATAAAAAAGTACAGGTGGAATACCATCAGTTGATATCTGTGCCAACCGACCGAATATCACAGTAAAAACCAGTGTGGTTAGCAGTGGTTGAATGAAAAACCACAATGGCCCCAAGATAGTCTGCTTGTAGACGGCAACGAAATCCCTCTTCACCAGCATGTAAAGCAGGTCACGATATCTGTATACCTCTCTTAGTTTGAGGTCCAGGGGATTATGCCGGGCACATATAATATAATCCCAATCATCCTCACCTCTTCTGAAAGCGGACTGTGAAACAATATCGTGAAATCTCATGATTAAAATAACGCGTGGCCAATTATATTTTTATGCAGAAAAAAATTACCAGTAAACAAAGACTCTGACACAGCAGATCATGCGAAATTGGGGGTCAGGCAGCGGTTGCAAATTGTGTGTTCAGCAAAACAGTTAGGCCAAACCCATCGGGTGATGGACAATTTTACACAAAACAGAGACAATTAACTGTAATTAAAGATAAAATTCACGCAATTCAAGATACACACTCAAAAATCTCTTAATCGCCAAAATATTGTACTATAGGATGGGGATATGGCAACGACTTCTCACCCGGCGTAACCCTTGTTCAACAAAAAAACCGGCATCCTCCCAGGAGAATGCCGGTTTCTTTAATAACAAAGGCGAAGGACCCAACAAGGTCCTCCACCTGTTCAGGTTATTATCTATGGAGCTGTATGGAAGAAGTAGCCCTTACCGAGTTTCTTGGCAGTATCAGCATCATTGTATGCCTTGGTGACCTTATCGAACTCGTAGATATTGTGGCCCTTGATCCAGCTATCAAACAGACCATCGTTGAAAGTTACCACGTAGTCTATCTGATCAGCAGAAGTAAGGTCCATTTCCTCTACATTGGCAATAAGGTTCCAGCCAAGATTCTTACCGGAACGTGCGGCATTGGAATCCACATCCACTACATTATCAGTAATGGCTGCGCCACCGTCAAGACCGCTCTTGGGCATGTTATAACCGAAGGTGTAGAGTGAGTAAGGTACGCTGTTAAGGGCATACGCAAACCCGCCTTCGATCTTCTTCACATCCCTCATTTCTCCGAACGTGACGCCATTGGCATCAAGACCGAAGATGGACGTATTGGCTGCCAGTATGGTGGGTACACCTCTCTTGGCAGTAAGGCCGATGAATACATCATTGAGATGCTTTACCCTGACCTTGGCAGTCTCCCTGCTATCTCCGTTAGGATACTTGGGTGCTGTCATAGCAGGGGGTTTTGCATCCGTATAGTACATCTTGTCCGGAATGATAGGCAGCAGGTTCCATGACCCAACCTTCATGACATAACCGAAGATATTGTGCATATCAGGATCGAAGCTGAATGCACCATCGTAGTCATAGAAGTTGTAATCAATTGCCACATCCGGAGTTACACCGTTCAGAAGCACTGAACCCTTCTTGGAATTCATAGGCTCGTATACGAGAACCACCTTGCGCTCAGTGATCCTGGATACAATCTGTTTCTCCGCATCGGTCTGTGGCTGCTTGGCCATGAGAGCACCTACCGGATCGCGTGCCACTACCTTGTAATCAGGCACCTGGGCATCAAGCGGTATCACAGTAGTACCCACCTGGACAGCAGGTCCGCAGACATTGAGCGCTGGAATGTTGGTATCACCGTCATAGAAACACCACTTATCCACGAGGATATGCGCATGTGTTGCAGTACCGGTTATTCCATACGGTCCCTTCAGGGTGTAGGTAGTGCTTCCGTCCTTGTTGACCTTCTTTGTGATATCAACCTTGAATACGGAATCGGTTACATTGGAAGTTACGCCATCGTCATCGTCCTTGTCACCACCGGATATGGATCTTGGACTGGCGTTGATGTTAAGACAGAACGATGTACCAGTGCTTGTTGTATGGATATAGGCAACACCCTGATCCAACAAGGTCTTCAGTGCGCCAGCAGTTGCAGGATTACCACAAACTCCCCAAGAACCTACAGGCGGATTTACACCATCATCACTCATGTAGATACCGGTGTAAACACCTTCCTGATGAGAGTCGTCTGTAGCGCCCTGAGCTGCAATACCGAAGGCACCGTGGGTCTCCTTATCAAGAGGTCCGTACTCGAAGTTGATCTTCAAAGTAGCGGTCTCGGTTACATTCACGTACCGATAGGCCTCATATGCCTTGATCTGAGCGCCCTGGTAGTTGTCAAAGTTCTTCAACGTACCAGATACCTCAATGGACCTGACATCGGCCTGACGGTCATTCATGGCAGTGGATACAGCTATGGCATCATTCCTCATATAGTTACCATCGGCATCCTGCAGGTAAGCGTATGTGGATGATGAACCCTTGGAGCTGTTATCCTGGTAAGTAACACTAATCGGCTTTACCGTACCACTCGTTGCTGACAGCAGTCTGCCCTGTGAAACGGTGAGGAGCAACTGATTGCCAGAAGTCAACAGGGTTACTGAATCAGGCTTCAGGTCATGATAGGCACCGGAGGCATCTGTCTGGAGCCTTATGGTGAAGCTGTTGGCCAACTGGTATTCACCTTCAGCATCCGGATTCTTGATGGATACACCCTCATTCAGGGTTACCAGTACCTGATCATAGTAGCCATCCGCATTGTAGAGTGCCAGTGCACTTTCAAACTCGGGCAGCACTTCCTGACTTACAGCAACCTTGGTTCCTGTGCCTGTCAGGCTGTCATAGGTCAGATATTTCAGGGACGAGGCGTCAAACGGTCCAACGCCAGTTTTATTACTTAGAGCGTCCCTTATGGGTTCACCAGTATAGGATAATGGATTCGCCACAGCGTAAGCCTGGGATACATAAACGTATCCGGCAGAAGCCGCAACATCGTCAGCCGTCTTAGAACCGGATGCCTCGGTCCCTACCACTACTTTGGCCCTGGTACCTGCCACGGTTGCGGTAGGCCCTACCATGTTAGTGTAGCTGTCGATATCCCAGCCAGTCATATCCATGACGTAACCGTTGGTGTCCTTGAATACAAAGAACCCTGACGCGTCATCTAAGCCACTAATATTGGCAGCAAGATTCTCACTGAATTCCATTATGATGGTATCAGCACTGCGCCTTGCGGAAAGGATTGCAGGGGCAGCACCATCAGTAAGAGCACTGATGTAGAACGCTGAAACCGGCACTCCACCTGTAGTCAAAATGTCAGAGCCCGAGTAGCTGATTGTAGCAAAGCCATTGGCATCTGTCTTGGGGGTATCGACTGTGGTGGTATCCGGATTCCAGTCAAAGTCTGAATCAAAATGAAGGACTATAAATGTCCTGTCAACCTGACCTGTGGCATCAATATGATTCTTGAGTTCCACACTTGACGGCTGCAGTGTCTGGCCACCCTTCACCAGCACATCTGCATTAGGATCATTGTTGAAGTCTCTCCACTCGGAAGTAACGATGGAGAAGTTGGATGCAACTGGAGTTACACTGGTATCAAGCTTAACGCCACTACCAAGATCAATGATAATGGCATCCACATAACCATCCATGTTGAGGTCTGCGGTCTTGGCAGTGAAACCCTGCTCAACTGCATTTGCGGTGAATGATGAAGTGAGCTGATAGCTCTCTGACGGATCACTTGCATGACCAATAACAGCATACTCATCATCCGAGTTGTTGGTCTTGTCCGGATCATACTTAACGGTAAGACCAGTATCTGTCGCAAGCCTGTCATCAGTTGTCCAGGTAAGCCTTATGGCATCAGTACGTCCAGGAGTCATGGAACATGTCACTGAAGCAGCATAGGTCTCGCCTGAACCGTTGTAAACACTGAATGCGTCATTGAGTTCTGTAATTGCGGAAGCCGCCTTATCTGTATTCCTGTTGACAGCCTGTACATCTGTTGAGAAGTAAACATCCACATAGCTGTTGCCAGCAGAGTAGATTACACGCCTTACCTCAGGCTTGGACGGAGCCGCACTTGCAGCAGAAATTGTCCTTGGATCAGTAGCAACAGTGGAATTACCGTTTGCGTCCTTTATCTTGCCTGACCAGGTCTGCACCTTCAGGGTATCTGAACCTGTGGCAATTGTGATACCTGGGCTCGTGAAGTCCATCTGAAGGATAAACTCAGTCCCTGCAGCGCCATCAAGGTCAGACTCCACATTCGTTCCCACAACGATACCATTGGTAGCAATATCGTTCAGTTTGCCCGCCACCATCCTGTACAGTGTACCGGTAAAGTCTTTATCAGCACCAGCACTTGTGTCATGGAAGACGAACAGTTCATTTGCCCTTGTGAGTTTTGCATCGCCGGTTCCATCGAAATCAAGGATGGTTGCAGGCTCACTAAGCTTGATATACACGAGGGCAGTAGTAGGATCGGTCTGGTTCTTGACCAGCTTCAGTTCAGATATACCGGCTGGTGCCTTGTCAGTAATGGCAGCGCCATAGGTAGAAGCTGTCATCTTGATGGCATCTGGCCAGTCAGTGCTGTAATCAGGATCAATTGGAACTGTATTATCTATGGTTGTTCTGTCATCGAACAGGTCGTAACGTGCCAGATCGTAACTGCTGTCACCATCAAACGGCTCATACATGTTGCCTGCTACGTCCGTAAAGAAGGCAGAGCGGTCAACATCAGCCGTCAGGCGAATACGAAGTGCAGTATCCGGGGTTATAACATTACTGTTTCCTGTCCAATTTGCGCTCTCAGCAAGCACATTGACACTCATAATGTCAGCCGCACCGCCATGATCGCCATTGGCTGTCATTGTTACATTGGCTGAGCTAACCGTGAGGATTTCATCGCCATCGGTTGCTTCATTGTTAGGAGATGCGCCTGTATCATTGATGGCACCATCGCCATTCAGGTCCGCCCAAATCCTGAGCTTTGCAGTATCCAAACCAGGAGTACCAGGCTCAGTCATATAGAGGTCAATGAAATTGACCATGGCAGAACCGTCGTTGGCTGCAACAGTTGCATCGGTCCTGGTCCTGGCATCATACACCCATGGCGGGGCCTGGTCTATCACATTCACAGTGGGCACTGCCGCACACTGCTGACTGGCAGCATTGCGCAGAGCACCTGCCAGCATCTCGATATCCAGATTCGCTATGGCGATTCCCGATCCGCTACCGGTAGTAGTGCCATCGTCAATACCGGCTGAAGCCTTCTCTGCCTTGGTAAGCTTGAGTATCTGGGTCAGAGTCGTGTAAGTCGCACTGACAGGGGTCAGATAGCATGATCCATCAGTATTGACAAAAAGTTTTTTCTGATCTGTGGTATCAAATGTACCAGCAGTGCTGTCCCATTTGCTGACAGTTACTCCCTGTTGAATGGAAATCTGAAGGGTATCCCAGTCTATAAAGGCTGTGGTCGGGTTGACCCCGTAGGTAGTTCCATTGGTAGCGAGTACCTTCACAACAAACTTGTTGTCGGCCTTCTCTATCGCAAGTCCGTCCAGCCTGTTGGCCAGAGCCGTCCCTCCAATACCAACCTTGCCAGCAAACGTCACCTTGGTATTTGTGACAGAAATGAGGGAGACACCTGCCGCGCCTGTATTCAGGTCATAGAGCTGCTGTGCAGTGGATGAACCACCTTTTGCGATATTGGCATTAGCAATTGTAAGGGGATTGTTCGTACTCAGATCATTGCCGGCTGCATCCCCAAGGGCATGCTGGGCAATAATGATATTGGATCCGGTGGTAAAATCAGCATCTGCCCCATCACCTGTACCGGAGATAACAAACGGGTTGTCTGCCTGCACGGCCATATCGCCTGTCAGCAAAGCATTCCCTGAAATGCTGTCTGTCACCTCGCTATTGATGGGAATATTGCCGCCTGCCATGTTGGAACGAAGCGGGATGTAGATGGCACCGGAATAGTTATCTGCTTTAGCAGCAGACAACACTGCATGCGCTGCTGTACCTGCCGCATCAGTCTGCTCTGCGATGCCAAGAACCGCCTCCAAAGGCGAACCGCTTGCTGCTCCGCCTACCATCACCGGGGCTGAGACCTTGCTGTCCGAGGTCAGAACCCTGACGGTATCGCCTACTCCCAGTCCGGTCATGGCCGGGAAAGTAACAACACCGCCTGAGGCGGAAGCGCCCGCGTTTGAGGCATTGGTAGTTTCGAGTTTACCTGTACCTGTGGTAAAAACCAGGACCTTGTTGCCGCTACCTGTAGCATTGGTCCCGACCTTTACCTTCATTGCCGTAGAGCCATCCACGGCATGGACAGTACTTGGCGTGGTCAACGCATAGTCAGCTGCAAAAGCGCTGACGCCGGCACTAACGACAAATAGCAACATTGCCGAAAGGGCCAGATACGTCTTCCAAACGCTCCCTTTCTTGATACTCATAAAGTACCTCCTGTAGATTAAAAGATTGAATGAACTTCCAAGCGTGATTCACGCTCAGACCATAATTTCAAGTCTTTACACGAAGCAACTTGCATGCCAGCAAAGACGCATCCTTGTCAACGGCCTGCCGCACATCCACACGCAGCCGTAACCAATTTAATATATTGAAAAATATTCAGCAGCCATTACCGTAGTACACCTTCACGCCTACCCGGCCCCGCATAAACACCTGGTCAATAGCAACCAGTGCTGGTTATATTCAGCCAGATCCCCATGGCGCACAAATCGGCAGTCGGCCATTCCTGCACCAGCCAGTTCCAACCTTACCGGACACAGGACCTGACTTGTGTTCGTGAAAATTTTCTGGTAAATATGGCAGAGTATGCTGGTACAATTCAATTACAGTGGACGGGTTTCCTAAATTTCAACTCAAAAAATCTTAAACTCCAAAAGGGTTTTTGCCGAAAAGTAGCTTGACACCCTGTTTTGATGGGGCTACAAGTTTTTTAATTCGTCAAAACATTCAACGCCCCGGTGCAAATACCCGACTGAACAGACATATAAAGCATATAAAATAGATAATGCATTGCAGGATGCCCTGCTGCGCATCCGGACCTCTAACAAACCGGGGCCGAAAAATAGGGGCGGACTGATATAGGCTAACCATAATGACTGACGGATCAGGGCGGCTATCAATAATGGCAAATTTCAGGCTTGCAAATATTGCGTTAAATTTCATTGGCACCTGTTTCTTTTTAGGTTTGGCCTTATACTCCACTGATCTGCATGCCAGTTGCGCACCGGGCCAATACCAGGCGATATTCAAGGGCACATTGTGGAACATCAACTACTCAAGCCAGGATGAATTGAGGGCCTATTTCGTGGATACTGTCGATGTCGCACAGGATCAGGAAAGCTCCTCAACAGCCATCTCGGCAGGAGACTTCAGCGCTGACAACCCGACAACAGCTCAAACAATCGAGGAACCGACATCCAACGAGGAAACAGGCCAGTCTGAAACTGTATATACATATGCTGGCAGCACGGCAGACAATCCCGGTACACTCGCAAAGAAAGACAAGGTTATTGAATTTGCAATCTATGTATGCGGTGATGAAACGGACGTTGGAAAGGAGCTCCAGTTCCGGTATGCAAAACTTGGTGAAACAGAATATTACGCAGATCCCCTACAGGGCGACACCATATTCAATGGACACAAACTCGATTTCATAACCGGAATAAGCAGCGGAGAATCAAAGAATCTGGTGCTCAAGGTGACGCGCAGCCAGCCCTGGAAAAAACAAACTGAGTCAGATGAACCGGTAGTGGTTGTTGAACAGAAACCAAAAGCACCACTGAGAGGTGACGTCAACAACGACAACAAGGTTGACTCCTCTGATGCCGCTGAAATATTGCAATATATCCTGATGTATGGAGGATTTAAACAGGAATATGATATCAACGGGGATGGCAGGGTCAATGATAATGATGTTCGGGCAATCTATCTCATCATGTCAGGGGCCGACCAGTATCTGTCATCAATTCCGGACGTAAATGCCAACACAGTCCTGCGCCATATCCTCATCGGAACCGGATATGAAGCCCAGTTCGATGTAAATGGTGACGGAAAAGTAGATATCAATGACGTAAAAGCCCTGTATCAACAGGGCCAGACCACCACAGAGGACAAGGTTGACGCCAGCGTGATACTTCAGGCCATCTTAGTGGGAGACACAGCCAATCAGCAGCTTGACATCAACAAGGACGGGAAGGTGGATATAAACGATATTCAGATGCTTTATCAACCTTCCGACAGTGCTGGCAGTCCCAGCGAGTTCCCAGAGCCGGAAAAACCCGTATTCTCACTTGACAGGGGGCAGACAGACTTTGATTCAGTCCTCGAAGCGGTTCTGTTCGGTTCTGGTTATGACAAACAGTACGATATCAACGGTGACGGCAAAATCGGTCTTGACGACGTTCAGTATCTCTATTCCAACAATACCCAGGACACTTACGATACCAACTCCCTGGTGAGGGCAATTCTTTTTGGGGGCGCTTATGACCCTCACTACGACCTGAATGGAGACGGGAGGGTTGACATGGAGGACCTTCATAAGCTGTATGAGAAATGAGATGACTTCTCCTTTCTCTGTTGGCCAGGCGGGCTTTACCCTCCTGGAGATGTTGCTGGTGGTCCTGTTGACAGGTATCATATTTTCTCTTATTCTTCCTCACAATATCATTGATCGATCTGATACTTTTCCTATAATGTTCAAAGAGTTGCTCACTTCGGCCGAGTTCAGGGCATATTCTACCGATCAACCAATTCTTATAAAAATTGCTGAAGATGGCATCCATGCAGGTAAAAAATTCATAAAATTGCCACGAGATATAACCGTCTATCAGGAAACCAGTATCGAAATTGACCAACACGGTATTATGAGACCTACAGAAGTAATATTTAAGTCAGGGCAGGAGGAGTTAATTTTCAAAATGGGAATATTCGGAATCAGTGACATATCTGATATAAAAAACCCGTAAAACCCACCTTCTACACCCACTTCATCGCGCCAAATCATAAAGAAGCTTGACCTAAAATACCACCAGAGGAAAAGAGCGACCACCCACATCCAAGGGGATAAAATGACCACTCAAAAAGTATATCAGCGTCTTCTATATCCATTCCAGATAATATCCCTGCTCGTTATAGTCTTTTTGGGGGGTATGGGTATTAAAAACCTGATGGGTGATGTCTCCATACCTCCCTCTGGTGGAGAATATGAACAACATGATACCATTGGTGTGATAGCTCCTGTGCAAAAAAAAATCCTGCTTGCCGGCAGCGGCGAGGTCAAGGGGGAACTCAATCCATTCACCCCGGACCATAACGACTGGGAGGAACCAAAATCGGCAAATGAAAAAAAATCTCCCATACTGAAACTGGAAATTGATGGTATAGTGGTTATCAAAAATACCAAAAAGGTCCTCGTGAAAGATCTGAACAGCAGCAAAAAAAGCTTTTGGCTATCCGAAGGTGACACATACAAACAATTCAAGGTAGCCTACATTGGAAAACGACACGTGGTCTTCACAAGTAAAGACATAAATCTGCTGTTTACCCTGAAAAAATCTCACGGGAAATTATATTCAGGTGAGGGACAGATCATAATTGCCCCTGACATTGATTTGTACCTGAAAAATCTTGCTGCAGAGGAGGGTGACGCCAAACCACCAACCACATCCGCGAAAAAAAATAAAAAAACAGAAACTGTTGACAGGGACAACAAAAGGATGCAAAAAAATCATAGACGTACCGCAGGTGGCAGATTTGGCAAAGGCGTAAACGAGAGGGAAGCAGAGAACCCCTCTCCCACCACATCCGGGGCTACTGGAATATCTTCCACCACCACATCTCCTTCCTCCACCCAAACTTCATCACCTACATCCTATTCCAGGGAAGATGAATTGAATTTCATTCTTGAGCTAAAGAAAATTTTCCAGCAAAATTCCCAATAACCACCTTGACACACACTGAATCAGCTTCATGAAGATAAATTCGGCGCTTATTTACATACTGGTATTGGCTCCCGTCCTGCTCACCTTTTCCGGATGCGCGGTACAGAACGGTATGGGCAGCCACAGCCGCATATCTGGTGACTGGAAACGCTATGAAAATCAACAATTAGCCATGGTGTACAACCTTTCAAAAGAAAGGGATATAGACTTCCACGATGAAAAGCCGCAACAAAAAAACAATTCGTCAATAAAAGAGGGCAAGAAGGTTGCATCAGAAGGGACCTCCAGCCGTGACATCACATTTACCGGCCCCCAAAATGCTGCGGAATCGTCCCAGGCACCACGCAAGATTGGTAATAACAGATCAAAAGAAAAAAAATTCCCACTCTCCATACAACTTCAGGATGTTGGTTTGAAAGACCTGCTGGACACTCTGATTGTGGACTGTCTTGATGGGTCATACATCCTTGACGCCAAATCGAATCCCAGGATTTCTATAAATCTCAACGGGAATTTTACCAGGCAAAATATTGTTGATGCCCTACGCCTGACCCTGAATTCGGTCAATCTTAGCCTTGTCCTGCAGGCGGGAGTATATCACGTAATCCCCATCAACAAAAAGTCAGTCGTCTCATCAGACCTGCACATTCTGATTTTATCTCCTCACTTTGTGCAGGTGGAAAACCTCATGGTCCTGTTAAAAAATTTTGTCACGGCTGAAGGGAAAATGGTCACTATCCAGGGAAGCAATATCCTCTTTATCCAGGACTATCCGGCCAACATAGAAAAGATCAAAAATATAGTCAGAACCTTCGACGTACCTTTCTTTGCCAACAAGTATGCCAGAATCTATACCCTCCATCATGCCATAGTTGCGGATGTAGCTGAAGAATTTCAAAAACTCCTGAACGAATACAACCTGTTTATTGTGAAAGAGCCGTCCTCCGTACGCCTGATCCCGTTGCCGAGGTTGAACAAAGTCGTAATCCTGGCCAGCACACCCACTGCGCTTAATTTTTTTGATACCTGGATAAGGATATTGGATCAGGAAAACAATAACCCGGCGAACATGTCATTCTATCATTACCAACCCAAATATGTTCAGGCAAAAGATCTTCAGGTCTTGCTGAGTTCCATATTTCCTAAACCCAAAAGGGATGAACATAAAGGATTTGAATGCTTTGTCGATCAGAAGGCCAACCTGCTGATCATCAAGGCATCTCACGATCTGTATCAAAAGGCTCTTGATATAATTGCAGATATCGATAAAGCCCCGACCCAGATATACATAAAGGCCGTACTTGCTGAAATCGTGTTAAATGACGAGACGAGCCTGGGATTCAACTGGTTCGTCCGGAGTGGTGACGTAACCTTCGGGAGCACAATGGGCAATGTCACCACAGATACACTCACGTTAGCCATCACAGCCAAACAGTTTTATAGTGTGCTGAAACTCATGATCAAGGATCAGGATGCGCGCATAGTGGCAACCCCTCATATACTCGTAAAAAGCGGGGAAAGCGCCTCCATTGAAATTATAGACCAAGTACCTGTAGTCAAAGACTTTCTTGCCACTGACGTACAACAAGAGGGAACTACAGCCAACAAACCTTCCATAGAATACAAGGATGCTGGAGTGGTCCTCAAGGTGACTCCACGCCTCGCTGGTGACAACAAAATAGATATAATTGTTGATCAAGAGTTATCCAACGCAAAACCAGTCACGCTGGTAGCTGACCTCCAATCCTATGAATTCAGCACCAGAAAGGTTCAGACTCATCTGATGCTTAATGACCAAGAATCCATACTCATTGGCGGACTGATGAAAAATTCCTACCTGTGGTCAAGGGATTCTGTACCTTTTCTATCAGATATCCCTGTAATAAAATATCTGTTCAGTGCGAGGCAGGATAAATTGACAAGGACAGAGCTTGTTCTCTTCCTGACACCCTATATCATCCGATCACCCGACACCTTGAAAAGATTCTCGGACAGTGTCAGCCGAGCGTATTCCAGGCACGCGATATCAGTTACCAACAGCCAGTCTCCTGAACCGCTAATACAGTAACGACCTATCCATGAACATCAACAATCTATTAGTTGCTTCAACAACGGGTTGCTATTACGGTGAGGAGGGTTTGGTTTGCCTTAATGTTGGAATAACCGGGAAAAATCTCAAGTGCCAGCCAGTCACAGGTGACTCATCGCGCAAAACCGTGGCTATATCCATGAACTATTTTGCGTTTCGGATGCTTGATATACCGGCCACGAAAGAATCGGTGATTGCTGGCCAGATAAAAAGATTTCTTCCTTTTAGGTCCGATAAAATAATATGGCGCATTCTGCCGGTACGGGATCACTCCTTTGTAATCGCAATTGATGAGAAAAAATGGGGGGAACTCACAAAGCAAATCGCCCCAAACGGGTCCAGCGGAAAGGTCCTATTTATCTCCACGCTTGAAGCGGCCATAGTCGATTATCTCTGGACCAAAGGACCGGACGGGATATTAGCAGTGCCTGTCGATTCCATGTGGCTTGTCGTCGTCCTTGAAGATGGCCGGATATCTTCCATTGATTACTGTGAAAATACTCCTGACAATGCCATAGTCTATGAAACACCGGAAAGAATCGCCCGGGGAGCCGCGCTGTTCAAGTTGATTCCACATGGCATGGGCAAGGATTTTAGAGGACGCAGACCCTTTCCTGGAATTGCCCTGCGTGTTCTGGTTTCCTCATTCTTGCTTTGCACTTCCATTCTTTTCTTTTTCCTTTCAGTATATTACAAAAACATGCACGGCCTTGAAAAAATAACGGAAGATATTAAAAAGTTGCAAAACGAGACTAAACAAGTGGAAATACT
>Ga0256914_1002095_pt1 | contig 16978 bp, 14 predicted proteins | sample HulkmetaG_FD_191571 | JGI IMG/M metagenome (GOLD analysis project Ga0256914, IMG submission 191571) | Hydrothermal chimney microbial communities from Main Endeavour vent field at the Juan de Fuca Ridge, Pacific Ocean - Hulk | ecosystem: Environmental > Aquatic > Marine > Hydrothermal vents ... | reverse complement strand
TCTCGAAGCATTAGGGATAGATCTTTCACAGCATGATATAAGGTTTGTTGAAGACGATTGGGAAAGTCCAACACTCGGAGCATGGGGTCTCGGCTGGGAAGTCTGGCTTGATGGAATGGAAATTACACAGTTTACATATTTCCAGCAGGTTGGAAGTCTTGATCTACCTGTTATAAGCGTTGAGATAACTTATGGTCTTGAAAGAATAGCAACATATCTGCAAAATGTTGATAGTGTTTACGATATAGTATGGGCTGAAGGCTTAACATACGGAGATATTTATAAAGAATCCGAGAGACAATGGTCGGTTTATAACTTTGAGGAAGCAGATATAAATATGCTTTTTGAAACGTTTGATATGTATGAGAAAGAAGGTTTTAAGCTTATAGAAAAAAACCTTCCAATTCCGGCTTATGATTTTGCCCTGAAATGTTCACACATATTTAATCTTTTAGATGCAAGAGGTGCATTATCTGTAAATGAGAGAGCGAGATTTATTGGAAGAGTAAGAGATCTTGCAAGAGAATGTGCAAAAGCTTTCGTAAAGCACAGGGAAGAACTTGGATTTCCAATGATTAAAAAGAGAAAGGTAGAGGTATAAATGAAAAAATATTTACTTGAGATAGGTTGTGAGGAACTTCCTCCAGAAGCTGTTAATACAGCTATTTCTTATCTTAAGGAAGATCTGGAAAAGATTTTTGAAAATTTTTTTGGGTATAAAACAGAGGAAAATATATCAGTTTTTGGAACACCAAGGAGGATAGGTTTTTTAATCAGTAATTTAATGGATAAAGAACCTCCTGAAGAAAAAACCATTTTAGGACCACCTGCTAAAGTGGGTATTGACAGGGATGGAAATTTTACAAAAGCAGCTCTTGCATTTGCATCTAAACACAATATACCTGTGGAAAAATTAAAGATAATTGAAAATGAAAAAGGGAGATATATAGGAGCAACTTTAATACAAGAAGGCAGGGATATAAGATCATTTATTGCTGAAATCATTCCAGACATTATATCAAAAATACCTTTTCCAAAACTTATGAGGTGGAATGATACAGGATTTAGATTTTCAAGACCTATTAGATGGATTGTATCACTGTTAAATGATGAGATTGTAACCTTCAGTGTCGCGGGAATATATGCAGACAGATATACATATCTTCATAGATTTATGACCCATCCTCTTGGAAGGGGAGAAAAAAAAGAGATAAAAAATGCCGATTCTTATTATCAAATAATGAAACTTGGGTATATAATTCCAAAATATGATGAGAGAAAAGAAGCTATAAGAACACAATTAACCGGTCTTGCAAATTCTATAAATGCTGATCCAGTCGTTGACGAAGATCTAATGGATGAAGTAACAAACCTTACCGAGTTTCCTGTAGGAATTCTTGGAGATTTTTCACCTGAGTACCTGATACTTCCAAAAGAGGTTATCATAACGGTATGTAAAGTTCACCAGAGATTCTTTAATTTTGAGAAGGACGGAAAACTGTTGCCTAAATTTCTTGCTTTTTCAAATACGGCTGTTAAGGACAGGGAAAAAGTAAAAAACGGATATGAAAAAGTTCTGAAAGCAAGACTTGAAGATGCTCTATTTTTTTATGAAGAGGATCTCAAACACAGCCTTGAAGATTTCTGTCAAGGGCTTGAAGGAATACAGTTTCACCACAAACTCGGATCGATGCTTGAAAAGGTAAAAAGAAATGGGGAAATAGCTGTTCTACTCAGTAGAATTCTCAGATTTAGAAATATAAAAGATCTGTTGAGGGCAAACAGACTATCAAAATGCGATCTTCTCACAGAGATGGTTAAAGAGTTTGACGAACTACAAGGAATTATGGGAATGCATTATGCGTTAAAACAGGGAGAAAAACCAGAAGTAGCAAAAGCTATATATGAACATTACCTTCCAAAAACATCAGATGATAATCTTCCAGAAACTGAGATCGGTACTATACTATCTCTTTCTGATAAACTTGATACTGTCATATCCTTTATTTCCATAGGTGAAAAACCAAAAGCAACTGCAGACCCATTCGGTATAAGGAGAAATAGTATAGGCATTATAAGACTTCTTGTGGAAAAGCAGATAGATCTTGATCTAAAAAAGTTCCTCCAAGAGATTTCAAAAGAATCCAGAAAAGTAAAGCTACTCAGACTTGCAGAGATAGAAAAAGAATGGAAGGTAATATTTGATGAAAAAACTACTCCAGAAATACTGGACTTTATGGAAGGAAGATTTACCGCTTATATGAAAGAAAAAGGATTTGATACGGACATTATAAACTCTGTTCTATCTGTTAAAAATTATAATTTTTATAGAAACTATCTAAAAATCAGAAGTATTCAGGAACTGAAAGAAAATCCCGAATTTTCTGACATTATGACCGTATTTAAAAGGGTTGGAAGAATAATACCAGAAGGTTTTAAAGAACATTTTGATCCAAATACGCTATTAGAAAAAGAAGAAAAAGATCTATATAAAAAATACACTGAGATAAATGAGATATTTTCAAAAAATGTTGAAGACAAAAGATATTCTGAAGCCCTCAATGAACTTCTAAAAATAAAACCTTTTATAGATAGATTCTTTGATAATGTTATGGTAATGACTGAAGATAAAAAATTGAGGGAAAATAGACTTTCTCTTATGAAACTTATAAACAGCATGTTTAGGAAAATTGCTGATTTTACTAAAATAACAACTTAATAGATAAGACAGGAGGATATATTATGTCCAAAAACAAACTTGTTGTCTGGCTTGATGAGGTCGGAATAGAGGATGTGGAGCTTGTCGGAGGAAAAAATGCATCTCTTGGAGAGATGATAAAAGGTCTCTCCCCAAAAGGAATAAAAATTCCAATGGGATTTGTTGTAACAGCAGAAGCATATAGATATTTCATCAAGTATAACAAACTCTCAGAAAAAATAAAGGAAGCCCTTAAAGGTCTTGATCCAAACGATGTGTTTGATCTCCAGAAAAGGGGACTCACCGTAAGGGAAATGATAAAAGGAGGTGAGTTTCCTGAAGATCTTAAAAATATGATTGTAGAACATTATGAAAAACTGAGTGAGATGTACAAAAGACATAGAGTTGATGTTGCAGTAAGATCTTCCGCAACAGCTGAAGATCTCCCTGACGCTTCCTTTGCAGGACAGCAAGAAACATACCTCAACATAAAAGGTGATGAAACACTCTTGACAGCCATAAAAAATTGTTTTGCTTCACTATTTACAGATAGAGCTATATCCTACAGAGAATCATTCGGTTTCGATCACTTTGCTATAGGCCTGGCTGTTGGTATTCAGAAAATGGTAAGATCAGATCTTGCTTCTGCTGGCGTTGGATTCTCGCTTGACACGGAAAGCGGTTTTAAAGATGTTGTGCTTATTAATGGTGCTTACGGTCTTGGTGAGATGGTAGTTCAGGGAGCTATAACTCCAGACGAGTGGCTTGTTTTCAAACCTACATTTAAGCAGGGTTATGAAGCTATCATAGAGAAAAAATTAGGAAAGAAAACCCACAAAATGGTTTATGGTACAACTGATGAAGAAAGGGTAAAAATAGTTCAGGTTCCTGAAGAAAAACAAAAACAGTTTTGTCTTACAGACGATGAGGTCTTGAAACTTGCTGACTGGATAATGAAAATAGAGGAATACTACTCTGAAAAATACGACAAATGGACGCCTATGGATGTTGAATGGGCTAAGGATGGCGAACTTGACGAGCTTTTTATAGTTCAGGCAAGACCAGAAACGATACATTCAAGAAAAGATCACTCAAAAATAACTGTTTATAAGATTATAGAACCTTATGAGGAAAGAGCAACAAAGAGGTTAGTGCAGGGAATAGCTGTAGGAGATAAGGTTGCAACGGGAAAAGTGAAGCTGATGTACTCACTTGAAGATGCAAAAGATTTTAAGCCAGGAGACGTTCTGGTAACAGATATGACAGATCCAGACTGGGAGCCAATAATGAAACAGGCAGCAGCTATTGTTACAAATAGGGGAGGTAGAACATGTCATGCTGCTATCGTTGCAAGAGAACTTGGTGTTCCAGCAGTTGTTGGAACAGGAAATGCTACAGAGGTATTAAAAGATGAAATGGAAGTAACAGTCTCATGTGCAGAGGGAGATGTAGGATACGTTTATAATGGAGTTATAGAGTACGAGGTTGAGGAGGTTGACATAAATACACTTCCAAAAACTAAAACACCTATTATGATGAATGTAGCATCACCTGAAGGAGCTTTTGATTTCTCGTTTTTACCAAATTCAGGCGTGGGTCTTGCAAGGGAAGAGTTCATAATAAATAATTATATAGCCATTCATCCACTTGCCCTCATAAAGTTTGACGAGATAAAAGAGAAAGATCCTGAACTTGCACAACTTATAGAAGACAAAACATTTGGTTACGACAATAAAGAAGAATACTTTATAAAAAAGCTTTCTTATGGGATAGCAAGAATAGCAGCAGCATTTTATCCAAAACCAGTAATAGTAAGATTTTCAGATTTTAAATCCAACGAATATGCGAATCTGATAGGCGGAAAGCATTTTGAACCCAAGGAAGAAAATCCAATGCTTGGATGGAGAGGGGCATCAAGGTACTACTCTCCCCAGTACAAAGAGGCTTTTGGTCTTGAGTGTAAAGCTATACTTAGAGTTAGAAACAAAATGGGGCTCACAAATGTAAAAGTTATGGTTCCATTCTGCAGAACACCTGAAGAAGGCAAAAAAGTTCTTGAAGTTATGGAAGAATTTGGGCTTAGAAGAGGAGAAAACGGACTTGAAGTTTATGTTATGTGCGAACTTCCTTCAAATGTTGTTCTGGCTGATCAATTTTCAGAATATTTTGATGGTTTTTCAATCGGATCAAACGATCTTACACAGCTAACACTTGGTCTTGATAGAGATTCTTCACTTATAGCCCATATATACGACGAAAGAAATGAGGCAGTTAAAAGGCTGATAGCACAGGTAATAAAAACAGCAAAAGAACATGGAAGAAAAATCGGGATATGTGGACAGGGTCCATCTGATTATCCTGATTTTGCCCAGTTCTTAGTTGAACAGGGAATAGATACCATTTCTATAAATCCTGATGCTGTATTAAAAACAACAAAAGCCGTTTATGAGATAGAAAAAAAACTTGGACTACACGACAGTTAATAAAAAGGGAAGGTTTCCTTAAGCCTTCCCGTTTTTTATCCGATACTGTATATTAAATAAAAAGATTTTAGAATATTTTAAGAACTTGGGGGACTTATGAATATTTCAGAAACAGTTTTGAAACCGTTTCAAAATTTGTTCCAGAAGGAGAAGATCAGTGTAGGAATACAGCTTGACAAGAATTTTGCCCGTGTGGCTGTTCTTGAAAAATCAGCAGGACATTTTTCTATACCTATAATGCCGTTTGAACTGTCCATACTTGAAGATAAGGAAGAATCAGGAAATCTTATTAAGGAAGAGTTAGAAAAAAGAGACATACATGTGAAAAATGTTATAGTCAGCATACCTATAAGTTCTACCTTATTCAAGACTATAAAACTCCCCAAAATGTCTCCAAAAGAGATAGAAGAGGCTGTTGAATGGAATATAAGAGAAGACATAAAAAGTCTGAAGGGAAAAACGATATACGACTACGATATTATTAATGAAGATAAAGATATGCTGACGGTTATTGTGGTTATTTCAAAAATTGAGGATATAGAGAATGTTCAGGAAATCTTAGGTCATGCAGGAATAGAGGCAGATATTATAGATTCAGAAGGTATAGCTCTTTTAAATTTAGCAGAACTAAGGAAAGAAAAAGATCCAAAACTAAAAGAAGAAACAAACATATGTATTATACACCTTGACTACAACGAATCCTATCTAATGTTTTTCCACAACAATATAATAGTCCAGACTTTAAACTTTGATGCGAGAAGATATGAGGAAATGGATCCAGACGAAAAGGAAAATGTTGTTGACAGACTTATAAATGAGATAAATTACTTTTTCCTAACAATAAATGAGCCTAAGGTTATATACATATCAGGCCTTTCTGGAAAATTCCCTGAGATACAGGCATACATGCAGCTTAAGTTTACAACAAGATTTACACTTGTAGAGCTCGAACCTGTAACAGCTCTTGGTATAAAACTTGAAGGAAGTACGTCCATGAGCGTATTTAACGTTCCTTTTGGATTAGCATACAGGAGATTTAATGATGATTAAGATAAACCTTAATCCAGAGAAAGTAAAGAAAAAGCTTGAGCGGAGAAAAATAGGAATAGAAGTTATAAAAAGTAAAACCGTACTGTATATAGGAATTCCAGTTGTACTAATAGCTGGTGAACTTCTTTATTTAACTTATCTAAATGTAACTGTGAATAAACTTCAGGAAAAAAAACAGAGATTAGTTGAAGAAAGAGCAAAATACAAAGATATAGAACAGGAAATAAGAAAACTTAAGAAAAAAGTTGCAGAAGCTGAAAAATTAAAAGAGGAAACAAAACTTAAAATGGCTATATTTGAAAAGCTCTCAAGCGAGAAAACAGATTTTATTCCTATGATAACTTCCATAGCAGCAAGTATGCCTGACGGTATATGGTTGAATAAGCTTGAGATAACAAGATCAAGATCAAATCTATCCGGATTTACATTTAATCCAAGATTTATATCTGAGTTTTACAATAATCTTTCCAGATATTATACAGACCTTAAGTTTAAATCCACAGCAAGAGAGGCTGGAAAGAATGTTAATTATTACTCTTTCAGTTTTAATATGGGAAAATGGCAGATAGAAGAAAAGGAATAACAGCCGGAGGGTCTTTGTTTTGAATTTAGAATCTTTAAAAGCTCAATGGGCAGAGCTTCCTGAATGGCAGAAGATGCTCGTTATATTCCTGTTCTCAGTTATGATTTTATATGGAATATATATGGTAATGATAGAAGGCAAGCTGAATGAAAAGAAAAATCTTCAGGACGAGGTCCAGTCGCTACAGCTACAGGTAGAGAGGCTTAAAAGGGCTGCGAGACCGGAAATAAGAAAAAAACTTGAGGAAAAATATGTTACTGTCCAGAAAGAAATAGAACAACTAAATAAACAGCTTGAAGAACTTAAAGATATCGTCCCACCTCAGGAAGATATACAGTACATCCTGTCTTTCATATCTTCTTCAGTATTTAACTCAAAAATGACATTAAACAGTTTTAAAGTTTCAAAAACTGAAGACATATTCCTTAGATACAACAAGCTTGAAGACAGACTTGAAATTCTTGCACCATCAAAAGGAAAAAAAGTTAAATCATCTGTAAACATGAAAAGGATAGTTATATCCCTTGATCTGGTAGGCGAAGTTTCAGAGCTGTTAAAATTCATAAGAAACCTATCAAAGAGCGAAAGATATTTAAGAGTAGATAAAGTAGTTATAGAAAGGGCAAAAAAAACAGGAAAGAAAAAACAGGCATCTAATCTTTTACAGATAAGCATGGTTGTTTCAACATACTACTTACCTGAGGGAAAATAAAATGAAAAAGATCGCTGCTGTTATTATTATAGGATTGTTGGCGTATTGCGTATCATACTCACAGGATGAAATATTTACCGGTATGGAAAACACAGTAGGATACATAAAAGATGAGAAAGGAAATAAATACATAGTAATTGAAACTCCTGAAGGAGCGAAGCTTATAAAAACAGAAAAAGATCCAGAAAACATTTTAAAAAGCAGTCTCGGCATATCAAAAGAAGACCTTAATATAACAGGGGAGTAAAAAATGAGAAAGATAACCGTCTCAATATTAACGTTTATGCTAATCCTGAGTTTTAAATCTTACTCTCAGCAAAGAGTAACCGCTGAGTTTTATGGAGCTAAGCTAAGCACTTTTATAGATGTTGTATCAAAACTGTCAAACAAAAACATAGTATGGGATAAAGAAGCGTTAAAAAGTAAAGACAATGCTGTATATTTATCTATAAGAAAACCTACATCCATAGAGATGCTGTTCAAACTTGCCTTAAAAGAAAACGGTCTGACATACATAAGGGAAGGAAATCTTTATATTATAAAACCGGCTGAAGAAACACTTATAACAGTATCCCCTGTTATTACTAAATATTTAGGAAAAGAGCTTTTTGAAAGCTTTGTAGAGCTTGTTGAAGCAAATGTATCTCCTACGGGAGAACTAAAAGTATATAAGACAAGCAATGCAATATATGTAAGAGATACAAAAGAAAATATACAGAAAATCAGACAGTTAATAGAAGAGTATAAAAAACCTCTTGAGAAGGAAGCTGAAAAATTAGCAAAGTTAGAAGAAGAGAGGGAGGAAGAACTCAAGAAAATAAGAACCAAAAGAGCAGAGATAGAATCCTTACTTGTTAAAAAAGAGGTTGAAATACCTTACAAAGAATTTAAAGAGATAGAGGACGAACTTGTTGAAAATTTATCATCTTACGGAAGATACAAATATAATCCTAAGACGGGGAAACTTACAGTAATAGAAATAAAATCAAATATCTCAAAGATAAGCAAAATTATAGCAAAAGCCCAGAAAATTGATATAAAGACGAAATGCTACTATGTAAGAGCTCTTGAACCTGCCGAGCTACTCATAACAATTAAAGAAAGCTACCTTACAAAATATGGATCTGTTATTTATAAATCAAAAGAGATATCAAAAGCTCTCGGTGTTGAAAAACAGACCACAGGCGGAACTGGTGCAACGACAGGTGGAAGTACAATATCAACCTATGCCACTGAAAAAGAGAAAAATATAATAACCTCACTCCCTAAGGTTTGCATAACAGATATACCGGAAGTTATCGACAAGATATACAAAGATTTCTCAGATGTTCTTCTAAAAAGACCTTACCAGATCGCCATTGAAGCCCGCATAGTTCAAATAGAATCAAATTATAAAAGAGATCTTGGAATACAGTGGGGATTTGCAGCATCTGGAGGAACAGGAAGTGTTGGTTATGGTATCTCAACCGGAACAGCAACAGGTTATATGTTTGATTTTCCTGCAGGCAATGTTGATATTGGAAAAGGAGCTTCAATGTCTATAGGTATAGTAAGAGGTTTAACCACAAGTCTTGACATACAACTATCTGCCCTTGAACAGATAGGGAAATCAAGAATACTATCGAGACCTAAAGTTATAACTATAGATGGAGAAGGTGCTGAAATATCACAGGGTATAGAAGTTCCTTACTCAACATTTGGTGCTGCTGGTGGAGCAGCTATAGCAAGAGTTCAATTTAAGAAAGCTCTTTTAAAATTAAATGTTATACCAAGAACTACTCTTGATGGAAATATAATAATGAATATAGAACTGACGCAGGATGTTCCAGATTTTGGGAGAGCCGTTAATGGTCAGCCTCCTATAAATACAAAAAGCATAACAAGTAAGGTGATAGCAAAAGACGGAACAACTATTGTAATAGGTGGTATTCTTGAAAAAACTGAACAGGAAACAGAAAATGGTGTTCCCGGTCTGAGAAATGTTCCACTACTCGGATGGATGTTCAAAAATAAAGGAATAAACACAACAAATAAAGAACTTCTCATATTTATTACTCCAAAGATAATATACGAGTAATCAGGAGGAATGGTTAGATGATTTTCTTTAAAGGGATATTTTCATCATCTGAGGGATATAAAAAATCACTCTTTAAATCTGTGATGGCAGGAGGTTTTATTTTCTTGCTTAACTCCTGTGGAACTGGTCCCGGTTCAGATGTTGGTAATTCTGTATTTATAGATACATTAGGTATAGATCCCAACTATATTCAGGCTGATATTGTTGACAGAAAAGATTATGACGGCGACAACATCTGTGACGATTACGTAATACCTGCAAGTAACGTTACTGTTTCCGTAACATTTAAATCTGTTCCTATAAAAAGCGGTGTCATACCCTCTGATGTAACATTTACAAGCTACACAGTTGAGTATTATCCAGCAAACTCCACATCTCCAAGAATAAATCCAAGGAAGTATCCTACAGCTTGTACGGTTCAGCCTGAAACTGAAACAACATGCAGTTTTGTAGTAGCAGCACAGGACTTAAAGGCAGACTTCTACAACAACAATCAGACAGGTATTTACAACATAAAACTTATTATACATGGAAACGAAGTTCTGTATGATAATGATGTTAAAATTGAGGTTGGTGCACACATTATGTTTGATCAATTTATTGGAGATAATGATGATAACTGTAGCTAAAGGTTAAAAAATGTATGATCTTATAATATTGGGTATGGGTCCCGGCGGATATGAAGCCGCCCTAACAGCTTTAAGAAAAAAATTAAAAATAGCTATTGTTGAAAAGAGTAAAATCGGTGGAAACTGCCTTAACCGTGCATGTATTCCAACAAAATATTTCTGGACTGGTGCACACCAGATTGAAAAACTGCCTATCCTGAAGGAATACGGAATCGATATCAATGACTATTCCATAAATTTTAGTAAAGCAGTTCAGGGAAAAGATAAAGCCATATCCTTTTTGAGAAAAAGCCTCAATATGCTCCTTAAGACAAAAAAAGTTCCTATCTACAAGGGTGAAGGTAAGATTATCGGGCAAAACGAAATAGAAGTTAGGAAAGAAGACGGTTCTAAAGAGATAATAAAAGGAAAGAATATTCTTATATCAACAGGGTCTATTCCTGTATCTGTTGGAAATATTATTCCGGATGGAAAATATATTATAACTACCGAAGATCTCCTTGAAAAAACAGAAGATTTACCAGAAGAGATCGTCATAATTGGAGGCGGCGTTGCCGGCTGTGAGCTTGGATACATATTATCAGCCTATGGAAGCAAAGTTCATATTGTTGAACTTCTGGATAGACTGTTGCCAATGCCGAACATAACTGAAGAGGTATCAAGGTACCTTCTGAGAAAGTTTAAAAAGATGAAAATAAAAACATATCTCAAGACAACGGTAGAAAGTTACAAAATAATAGATAACAAAGTTCAGGTAGAACTTTCAGACGGGAATCAGCTTTTAGCTGATAAAATGCTGCTCTCTATAGGAAGAAAGCCAAACACAGATATAGATACCATAGGTATTGTAAAAGATGAAAAAGGCTTTATTAAGGTAAATGGAAAGATGCAGACAAACTTTGAAAATATATATGCTTGCGGTGATGTTGTAAATTCTCCAATGCTTGCATATACAGCAAGCTATGAAGCAAAAATAGCGGTAGATAACATAACAGGTAATAACGTAGAAGCAGATTACAGTCTTATTCCCTATGTCCTTTTCTCCGGTTTCGAGATTGCAACAGTTGGATTAAACGAAAATCAGGCTAAAGAAAAAGGAATTGAAGTAACAACTGGATACTATCCATACACATACAATGAGAAAGCCGTCGATGAACATGAATCTGAAGGTTTTGTAAGACTTGTTTTTGAAAAAGATAGTAAAAGGATAATAGGTGGAACGATTGTAGGAACAGGTGCATCAGAACTGATACATATAATTCAGATGGCGGTTAAAGAAAGATATACAGCAGAAGACCTTCATAACTTTATATATTTTCATCCCTCACTTAGCGAAATTTTTATCTATGCCACCTATGATATAGTTGCTGGAAAACTGTTCTAACGTTCTTCCGATGATAGTTCTATTACAGGAATCAGCTTTTTATTCATAATATCGACAAGCTTATTAAAAAGCTGGTATTTGTCTTTTCCATCTTCAGGATATGAAGCTATACCCTCAATAATCTCCTTATCTTTAAACATTTTTTTTATTCTTTCTATTACCTTGCCCACACTTTCCTTACCTGTTTCAGGAAAAAATAAAAATACAAAATCTTCTTCTACAGGCGTTATAACATCTGTTGACCTTAAATGGTTTTTAATTTTAAAGACGATATCAATACCTTTAGGCTTTTTTTCTTCAATTTCTTTAGCAAGATTTGGCGCATATAAGAATGCTATAGAAAAAGTATTGCTCTTCCTGTACCTCTCAATTCTGTTAATCTCAAGTTCAACAAGTGCTCTGAAAACCTCAAAATCATAAATATGTTCTTCAGACATCTTTTAACTCCCTCAATATTTTATTATCTAATTGTTCCCAGATAAAATCCTCATCCTTTTTACCAAAATGACCGTACATTGAGGTTTTTTTGTATATAGGTCTTCTAAGATTAAGTTTGTCTATAATTCCTGAAGGAGATAGATCAAATATATCTCTTATTTTTTTTATCAATCTTTCTTTATCTATATCCGCATCTACCTTAATATCTATCGAAACAGGATACTCCATCCCAATTATATACACCAGTTCAACAGTTGCCTCCTTTGATATACCTGAAGCAACAATATGTTTTGCTATACACCTTGCCATATAAGATGCTGATCTATCTATTTTTGTAGGATCTTTTCCTGAAAAAGCACTTCCTCCTGATGGAGCTGCTGTTCCATAAGCATCAGCTATTGTTTTTCTTCCTGTAAGACCAGTATCTGCCATAGGACCACCTATTACAAATCTACCTATTGGATTGATTATTATTTTTGTCTTTTCGTCAATAAACCCCTGAGGAATTACCCTTTTTACAATTTTTTCCTCAATCTTTTCTCTGAGATCAAACTCGGTTATGTACGGCTCATGCTGTATAAGAACAGTAACACTATCAACCCTAAAAGGTTTACCATTATCATACTCAACTACAACTATTGATTTTCCGTCAGGTCTTAAAAATGGAAAAATATCATCCTTTCTCATCTCATCAAGCGTAAATGTTAATTCATTAGCTATATTACAGGCCAAAGGCATAAAATTCTCAGTTTCATCTGTTGCATAACCAACAACTATACATGTATCTCCCGCACCACCAGACGGAATTCCAAGAGCAAGCTCCGGACTCTGATCACTTATTGTTGTAATTACACCTGCAGTATATCCATCAAATCCATACTCTGGCTTTGTATATCCTATTTCTATCAAGGAACCTCTAACTATCTCAGGTATATCGACATAAGCGTCTGTAGATAGCTCCCCAGAAACGTGAACAAGTCCGGTTGTAATAAGCGTTTCTATAGAAGCCTTTGTATATGGATCTTTTCTTATAAGTTCATCTAATATGGCATCAGAAATTATATCTGCTATTTTATCAGGATGTCCCTGACAAACGGATTCTGAACTTTTTAATCTTTTCAATTAACTACCTCTATATCTGATTAGTCGCAACTGTCAGATAGTACTGCTCCTTTGTTGGCAGAAGTAACGAATTTTGAATATCTTCTAAGCCATTTACTTTTTATCTCTTTCTTTTTAGGTTTAAAATCTTTCATTCTCTTTTTAAACTCTTCTTCTGATATTAAAAGTTCTATCTTTCTGTTTGGAATGTCAATAAGTATCTCATCACCATCTTCTATTATTCCTATTGGTCCACCTGCAGCAGCTTCAGGAGATATATGCCCTACACATGCTCCCCTTGTAGCACCTGAAAATCTACCGTCTGTAATAAGAGACACTTTATCTCCAAGTCCCATTCCCATAATAGCAGATGTAGGAGAAAGCATCTCTCTCATACCCGGACCTCCCTTAGGTCCCTCATATCTTATAACAACAACGTCTCCTGCTTTTACTTTTCCTCCAGTTATTCCAGCTATCGCTTCTTCCTCACTATCAAAACATACGGCTTTTCCTTTATGAACCATTATCTTTGGATCAACAGCTGCAGCTTTCACAACACCACCGTAAGGAGCTATATTTCCGAATAAAACAGCGAGTCCTCCTGTCTTACTGTACGGATTGTGAATAGGTCTTATTACATTTGTATCTTTTATCTGTGCATCTTCAATAAGCTCTCCAAGAGTTTTTAATGAAACAGTAGGTCTATCAAGATGTAAAAGATTATTTTTAGAAAGCTCTTTTAAAATAGCAGATATTCCCCCTGCTCTATCTAAATCTTCCATATGATATTGTGAAGCAGGAGCAAGTTTACATAATGTAGGTGTTCTTCTTGAAATCTCATCTATTTTTTCAACTGGAAAGTCTATACCAGCCTCGTTAGCAATCGCAAGGAGATGTAAAACCGTATTTGAGGAACCGCCCATAGCTATATCAAGGGTAAAAGCATTCTCTATCGTTTTATCGTCAACTATATCTCTAAATTTAAGATCTGCTTTGACAAGTTTAACTATCTGCCGACCAGCTTCTCTTGCAAGTTCCTGTCTTCTTGGATCTGTTGCAAGTATTGATCCATTGCCAGGCAGTGCTATTCCAAGTACTTCTGAAAGGCAGTTCATTGAATTTGCCGTAAACATTCCAGAACACGAACCACACGAAGGACATGCATTTTCCTCTATTAGTTTAAGTTCGCTTTCTGTCATAAGACCTCTTGAAAATGCTCCTACAGCCTCAAAAGCAGTAGCAAGATCTATAGGTCTTCCATCTGGTAAATGTCCAGCTGCCATCGGACCACCGCTAACAAAAATAACAGGAATGTTAAGTCTTGCTGCTGCCATTATCATACCAGGTACTATCTTGTCGCAATTTGGAATACATACCAGTGCATCAAGTTTATGAGCCTCAACCACTGTTTCTATAGAATCAGCTATAAGCTCCCTGCTTGGAAGAGAGTAATGCATTCCGGAGTGTCCCATGGCTATGCCATCATCAACCCCTATTACATTAAATTCAAATGGGACACCTCCCGCTTCCCTTACAGCATTTTTTACAATCTGGGCGAATTCTCTTAAATGAACATGTCCAGGTATTATATCAATGTAAGAGTTTGCTATACCTATAAAAGGTTTCTTAAAATCTTCCTCAGTAAGTCCACAGGCTCTTAATAAACTTCTGTGAGGGGCTCTTTCAAAACCTTTTTTTACAATGTCACTTCTCATTAGTTACCTCAATTTTATTGTTGTTTTGACATAAACTCTCTTATTCTTGCTTCCATTAAATCCTTAAGATATAGTTTTCTTCTTTTTAATCTTTCCTCTTCAGCTTCAATTTCTGGATCTGGAGGATAATGTTTGTCCAGTTTGTGAACTTTCCATTTTAACTCCTGATGCTCTTCATACCAGCTTTTAAATTCATCATCAGTTTCAAGGAGTTTTTGGATAGCTTCTTCTCTCGTCATGTTTACCTCTCCTATATTTAATTAATATTAAGTCCCTTGTTCCCAGCTTGAAAGATATTCTTTTTGCTCTTTTGTAAGCTGGTCTATCTGTATTCCCATAGCATTTAATTTTAATTTAGCCACTTCAAAATCAAGTTCGTCAGGAACTTTATACACTTTAGGTTTTAACTTATTATGATTTTTGTAAATATACTCAGCTGAAAGAGCCTGATTTGCAAAAGACATATCCATTACAGATGCTGGATGTCCCTCTGCTGCAGCCAGATTGACAAGTCTTCCTTCTGCAAGAAGATATATATTTCTTCCATCTGGAAGTCTATACTCCCTAACGTTCTCTCTTATATCCCTTTGAGATACTGACATTTCCTGCAGTACTTTTAAATTTATCTCAACGTCAAAATGCCCTGAATTTGAGATAATAGCACCATCTTTCATAACTTCAAAATGCTGTTTATCTATAACATTAATATTACCTGTTACAGTCACAAAAAAATCTCCAATTTTAGCTGCCTCAAGCATAGGCATAACCCTAAACCCATCCATTCTCGCCTCCAGAGCCTTCAAAGGATCTACTTCCGTAACTATCACTTCAGCTCCCATTCCTGCGGCTCTCATAGCAACACCTCTACCACACCATCCATAACCAGCAACAACAAAAACAGAACCTGCTAACAATCTATTAGTTGCTCTTAAAATACCATCAATAGTTGACTGTCCAGTTCCGTATCTATTATCAAAGAGATGTTTTGTATATGCATCATTTACAGCTATAACGGGAAATTTCAAAACTCCATCTTTTTCCATTGCTTTAAATCTTATTACGCCTGTTGTTGTTTCTTCAGTACCACCATAGATATTTTCAAGTAAATCTTGCCTGTCCTTATGAAGTGTTGATATCAGATCTCCTCCATCATCCATAGTTATATTTGGCTTTTTCTCAAGAACAGCATACAGATGCTGATAATATGTATCTCTATCTTCTCCATGTATTGCAAAAACAGGAATATCAAACTCTTTTACAAGTGCTGCAGCAACGTCATCTTGAGTAGATAATGGATTTGAAGCTGTAAGATATACATCAGCTCCACCTGTTTTTAACGTTATCATCAGATTTGCTGTTTCCGTAGTAACATGAAGACATGCAGCTATTTTTATACCTTCCAAGGGTCTTTCTTCTTTAAATCTTTCTTTTATCTGCCTAAGTACAGGCATTTCTTTTTCAGCCCATTCTATCCTGAGAACGCCTTTTTCAGCCAGAGAAAGATCTTTCACATGGTAATCCATAAATTAGACTCCTGTATTTATTTTTACAATTAATTATAACATTAGTTTAAGGCTAATTATCAAAAGCTATTAATAAAATTGAACAGAGAGGAAATATAAGAGAGAAATCTTAAAGATGCAAAGTGAAAAGCAATCAAATGGTTAACCGATGGCAATTCCCTTATATCTCGGGAAAGTTTCAACATAGATTATATAGAAGTTCGCACTTGGGATTGGGCAGATTGGCAGGTCGCAATTCCCTTATATCTCGGGAAAGTTTCAACAACGATCAATTAGAGTGGATCTACAAAACGTATATTGAGTCGCAATTCCCTTATATCTCGGGAAAGTTTCAACAAAAGCACCAGCAGGAGAGATTAATATGAGAGAATTCTTTGATAAGTCGCAATTCCCTTATATCTCGGGAAAGTTTCAACAAGGAAGAGAAAAACAACAATTATTACAATCCAAAGTACGTTGTCGCAATTCCCTTATATCTCGGGAAAGTTTCAACAACGATCAATTAGAGTGGATCTACAAAACGTATATTGAGTCGCAATTCCCTTATATCTCGGGAAAGTTTCAACAAAAGCACCAGCAGGAGAG
>Ga0256914_1002094_pt1 | contig 16979 bp, 14 predicted proteins | sample HulkmetaG_FD_191571 | JGI IMG/M metagenome (GOLD analysis project Ga0256914, IMG submission 191571) | Hydrothermal chimney microbial communities from Main Endeavour vent field at the Juan de Fuca Ridge, Pacific Ocean - Hulk | ecosystem: Environmental > Aquatic > Marine > Hydrothermal vents ... | reverse complement strand
AAGATCCCCACTACGTTGCCAGAAGGATGATTCGTTTTGCATCGGAAGACGTTGGCAACGCCGACCCTCAGGCACTTCAGATAGCCTTGGATGCCTTGCGGGCGTATGATTTTCTTGGAAGTCCAGAAGGGGATCTCGCCCTTGCCCAGGCAGCCGTTTATCTGGCCACGGCCCCCAAGAGCAACGCCATCTACGATGCCTACGGAAAAGCGCAGGCAGATGCCCGAAAATATGGCTCCCTGCCTGTACCGTTACACATAAGGAATGCCCCTACAAAACTGATGAAAGAGCTAGGGTATGGAAAGGGTTACAAATACGCCCACGATTATCCGGATGGACTGGCTTATCAGGACTATTTTCCCACCGAGCTGAAAAACAAAATATATTATCACCCGACAAACAGGGGACATGAACGGATCATCAAAGACCGGCTTGAGAAGTGGCGGAAGATATTGGCCAAAAGACGTAAGATAGGCCAGTGAAAATCTTGGTTGCCAAAATCTCAATCTCTGAACTTGACAAGATCCCGAACCATTTTGTAAATATACGTGTCTGTACTGTGGGCCCATAGCTCAGCTGGCAGAGCCACCGGCTCATAACCGGTTGGTCCCAGGTTCGAATCCTGGTGGGCCCAATTCAATGCCAGACGGGGCAGAAATTTTGGAAGAAATTCAGCTTAAAAGAACTTATACATACTCATTGCCAGACAAAAAGGTGCAGCCATATGGATGCACCTTTTTTCATGGCCTAACTACCAAACAAGCTGATGCCTACAGTTTTGGATATTGAAAATCTGCTGGAAGAATGGGCTCCCAAAAGCCTCGCCGAAGAGTGGGACAATGTTGGTCTCCAGATAGGGAATCCCAAGGCCAAAGTCTCCAAGATTTTAATAGCCCTCGATCCTGCTCCTCCTCTTTTGAAAAAGGCTCGGGAGATAGGAGCAGACTTGGTGATAACACATCACCCCATGATATTTAAACCCTTGTACAGCCTTGACTTGTCACAATGGATTCCCTCTGCTGTTGCCGATTTCATCCAGTCAGGCATCTCTTTGATTGCCATGCACACCAATCTGGATGCAGCAAAGGGTGGTGTTTCCGACCAACTGGCCGCTCCGCTGATGTTCAAAACAATATCGCCGTTGCTTGTTAGGCAGGCTGATTTGCAAGGTACAGGCATTGGCAGGGTTGGCCTCTTAGAAAGGCCACTGCGGCTTGAAGAAATCATACGAGCCTATTCTACCTTTTTGAAACCAGGCCTTTTAACCATTTCAGGCGATCCCGGCAAGACTGTCTCAAAGGTGGCAATATGCGGGGGATCTGGCTCTGACCTTTGGCCCGAGGTGATTTCCTCTGAAGCGGATCTCTTCATAAGCGCAGAAATCAAACACAGTATATTGAGAGAGGCGGAAGCACTTGGTAGAGCCGTGATCAGTGCCGGCCATTTCCAAAGCGAATGGCCTGTTGTGCCGGCTATTGCAAATTATCTCCGAACGGCTTTGGAAAAGAGCAGTTGGAGTGTTGATATAACGATATTTGAAGAAGAGGCCCCTCCAGCTTGGACTGCGGGCACCGAACAATCTGAATAACTAATGTTGCAAGGAGTCATAAATTGAAACCAGAACTAGAATCCCTCTTACAACTACAGGAAACCGACCTAAAAATCCGCAAGTTGCTGGGCGAAAAGGCTGAATGCCCCAAAAGGCTTGAGGCCTTGAAAGAACAGGTGGAAGAAGAGGAGTCCGCGCTCAAGGAAATGACCGAACGCCTCACCCAGCTCAACAAGCACAAAATTGAGCTTGAAGATGAACTCGAGCTGGAAAACATACGCCTCAACAAATCTCAGCAGCGTCTTTCCACCATAAAAACAGACAGGGAATATCAGGCTGTGTTCAAGGAGATAGAGGACATAAAGAGGGCGAACAAGGAGCGCGAGGAAGAAATCTTGCTTACTATGGAGCAGATCCAGGAGCTTGAAGAGGAGATCAAAAACAAGAAAAAGGAACTATCTCAACTCCAAAAGGAGATGGCAGCAGAACAGAAGCAGGTGGACAAGACAGAAAAAGAGCTTTCAAAAAAGATAGCAGCCCTGGAAAAAGAGCGCGATAAGCTGGCTGCTAAAGTCAAGCCTGATCTGCTGGCGAAATACAATTTCCTCAAGGACAAGAGGCAGGGTATAGTAATTTCGACTGTCACCGCTGGGGTGTGCAGTGGATGTCACATGAATATTCCGCCTCAGCTGTTCAATGAGTTGCTGCGGGATGAAAGAATACATGTATGCCCTACCTGCCAGAGGATTATCTATGCAGTAAGGGAAAAAGAGGGAGCAGAGGCCTAGGCCCATGCCCGGGCCTCTTATCACTTAGCAGGCTCTGTCTACGTGAAAAACCCAGTCAGATGGTATAGGAGCAAAAGACCGTAGCCGCAGGCTATAACCGTTAAGGCCTTTTGCGCACTCTTTTTAAAGGAAAAAAAGGACAAAACAGCAAGGCTGCCACTGGTTAAAAGTAGTTTGAAAAAAAAGGCCTCTGTGAAGCGCCCGGAGTTGAACAGAGCAGCAAATAGTGGATTCAGTTCAACAGCTCCATATTCCAGATGGCGGCAAGTAAAAACAAAATCCAATATAGAAGCCAGCCACACAAAACAAAGGCCAAAGAGAAAAGATCTTTTAACTGGCCATATCCGCAACCCGTGAAGGTTTTCACTTGCTATCCAGGCCATATTCGCTCCTCCTACTCTCTCTGACACACATATTAGCTTAAACTTCCTTTTCATCCAAATATTTTTTATTTTTTATGCTGGAATACCGATAAGTGCAGTCACTCCAGGCGCATTTTTCCCACTTCTAAGCTATTCAACAAGTTGCTTATGACAGTAAGATTACTTATGGTATTTATGCCCCAGAGAGGCAGTGGGTGACCGCTGCTCCATAACTCCTGGAGCAGAGGAAAGTCCGGGCTCCACAGGGCAAGGTGGTCCGTAACGCGGACCGGGGGCAACCCCAGGGAAAGTGCCACAGAAAACAGACCGCCCCGCTGGTGGCGGGGTAAGGGTGAAAAGGTGAGGTAAGAGCTCACCAGCTGCAAGGGTGACCTTGCAGGCTAGGCAAACCCCACCTGGAGCAAGACTAAATAGGGGAACGTTCGAGGGCTGCCCGTCCGAGGTTCCCGGGTAAGTCGCATGAGGTGCTGGGCAACCAGCATCCAAGATGAATGGTCACCGCCTGCCATGAGCAGGTACAGAACCCGGCTTACAGCTGCCTCCCAGGGGCCTTTTGTTTTATTTTTATAATAGGTAGCGGGAAAGGAGTTTGCTTATGGGACGAGTAACACCACCAGATATCAAGTCCATGAAAGAAAACGGCCAGAAGATAACGATGCTCACAGCCTATGATTATTCCATGGCTGCGATGATTGACCAGGCTGGCGTAGATATGGTCCTGGTGGGCGACTCCTTGGGAATGGTGGCCCTTGGCTATGACTCAACAGTGCCAGTCACCATGGATGAAATGCTTCACCACTCCAGGGCAGTGTCCAGGGCTGTAAAGCGCGCACTGGTGATAGGAGACATGCCTTTCATGTCATACCAAATAAGCCCTGAAGAGGCTGTGCGGAATGCTGGCAGATTCATCAAAGAGGCTGGCTGCCATGCGGTAAAACTTGAAGGAGGGATTGAACAAGCCAATACAATCAGGGCCATAGTGGGTGCTGGCATCCCAGTTGTGGGCCACATTGGTTTGACCCCTCAAACAGCCACTGCACTTGGTGGTTTCAAAGTTCAAGGCAAAGATGTTGAATCTGCCAAAAGGCTCCTAAGGGATGGCGAGGCAGTGGCACAAGCTGGGGCTTTTGCGCTGGTCATTGAATGTGTACCATCAGGAATAGCAAAAGCGGTAACCGAGTCGGTCAATATACCTACAATAGGAATTGGCGCCGGGCCCCACTGTGACGGCCAAGTGCTCGTGACAAACGACTTGTTGGGAATGTTTGAAAAGTTCACACCAAGCTTTGTCAAAAAGTACGCCAACCTTGCCCCTGTTATAAAAGAGGCCTTTGCCAACTATGTGGAAGAGGTGAAAAATGGCAGCTTCCCCAGTGAAGAACACAGCTTCCCTGGAGGTGAGGATTTTGTCTAACAGTTAAGCATACACTATTGGATCATCATATCCTGCCTCTCTGAAGCCCTTAAGCCTCAAAAGGCACGAGTCGCATTTTCCGCAGGCAACTTTTTCATCTTCATAGCAGGACCAAGTGAGATGAAGCGGAGCACCTAGCCTTACGCCTGTTTTAACCACTTGGGCCTTGTTCATGTGCACCAAGGGAGCTACCACTTCCAACCGAGTTTCAGGTCTGGTTCCTTCATCAATAACCTTGTTGAAGGCCTTGAAATAGGACTCTCTGCAGTCTGGGTAGCCTGAGCTGTCTACTTCCGTGGCACCGATGTAGATATATCTTGCGCCAAGCACCTCTCCCCACGAAACAGCAATGGCCAGAAGATGCGTATTCCGGAATGGAACATAGGTTACTGGTATCCCCTGTTCTGCTAGTGCCTCTTTGGGTACCTCTATTGAATGGTCAGTCAATGCCGAACCGCCTATCTTTTTTAAATATTCAATACTAACGTTCATAAGGCGGGTTACGCCATAAAATTCAGCAATTTCCTTAAAAGCTTTTTCTTCGCGCACTTCGGTTCTCTGGCCATAATTAACATGAAGGAAGGCCAACGAGCACTTTTCATTGGCAATAGCTGCTGCCACACAGCTATCCAAGCCTCCGCTTACCAAACATATGGCTAGAGGCCTTTTTATTTTGTCAGATTTCATTATTTTTCCCTGATATTGAATAATAATCTAGCTTACTCAGGTAAAAGAAAAACTTCCTGTTTAACGTTTAATTTAACAAACCATTTCTTCCGATAATAAAAACAATATAACAGTCGAATCTGAATTATGCAGCATACCGATCACACCGTTATGCCAACAGAGTGGAGGAAAAGAGAATTTAAATGGATGTCAAAATCATAAATCCTTTTTTGGAAGCAGCGGTTAATGTGCTTAAAACCATGGCAGGCATGGAAGCAAGGCCGCAAAAGCCTTATCTAAAAAATGATTCCATTGCCAAGGGCGACGTATCAGGAATAATCGGTATTACAGGCGATGCCCAGGGATCAATGTCTCTGTCTTTTACCGAATCTTGCATAAAGGCCATCGTTTCAAATCTCTTTGGCACACCTGTAAATGAACTCAATGAAGAAGTGAAGGATGCAGTTGGTGAACTTACCAACATGATATGCGGTGATGCCAGGCGAAGGCTGGAGTCAAACAATATTTTACTTCAGTCTGGCACACCCACTGTGGTAGCAGGGAAAAATCACTCAATTACCCATGTGCACAAGGGGCCCTGCATCGCAGTGCCCTTTTCAACAGAAGCAGGCGATTTTGTTGTGGAAGTGGCCTTCAATAACAGCTGAAATCAGCTGGACTCTTGCCCTTTTTCAACTATTTCCACGCCCGCCTCTTCCAGTAGTACCACTGCGGTGCCATGCTTTGGGCCTTTGATTACCAACTGGTCTGGTTTGAATCCTAGAAGCAGCTTACCTACCAGCAGCCCTTTTTGTTTTTCAACTTTTCTATAAGGATTTTCTACCAGTTCCCTTGACTTCACTTCACCGCTTTCCCTGTCAATTTTTTCGATCATGAAAAAGCGGGCCTGACCAATATGTTCTGAAATAGGGCCGTCTAATCCTTCAACAGGCGTGATTCTGACAAAGTGGCGCGATCTTGAAAAATGGGGCCTTATTCTAGCCATGACAACCTTGGGAAAACGTTCCACTATTTCCTCTTCGATCCGATCCGCAATCTTGTCTGCCAATTCGTGGGAAGGAGTCTTCATTATGACATCCATGTCTACGATAAAACGGCCTCCAGCAATCCTGCTCAATACCCTTTCAACCTTCGCCACCGTAGGAAAACTTTCGACAAATTCGATTATCTTCCTCTCAGTCTCCCTGTCCATGGCTGCATCCAGCAACTCTTTTATAGAATTGATCAACAGGATCCCGCCTGCCCTGAAAACAAACAAGGAGACAAGGGCCGCCGCCCACCGATCCATGGAAAATCCTACCTTGCTTGCAAGAAGACCGACAAGCACGACCGCTGTGGAGAGAGCGTCAGCCAAGTAGTCCTTGGCATCCGCCACTAAGGCTGGAGAATTCAATCGCTTACCAGCCCTCAATTGATAGAAACCAAAAATCAAAGTCGCAAATAGAGAAATAAGCGCCACAGGCAAGGCTTTTTCCACATCCACAGGATGTTCACGGCAAAATATGGCAGCTTTTCCAATTTCATATGCAGCAAGGAGTATGGCCACTGATATGACCAGGGTTGCCACTGTTTCTGCACGGTATAGACCGTATGGGAATGAAGGGTGTTTTTTGCCTGCAGCCCACAGACCAATCCAGGCTGCCCCTGAGGCCAACACATCGGTTGCCGAATGAATGGCATCACTCAAAAGGGCAGTACTACCAGACCTTATTCCGGCAACTCCTTTTAACAGGGCCAGCCCAAGGTTTACCACCACAGAAAAGGCTGCCCTTTTTCTCGCTTGGGCTAGTTGCGCAAAATGTTGTAGTTGTGACGTTTCGTCCATCTGTCCTGATTGTTACAGTGCCATCAAGATCGGTTCTAAAAACCCTTGCTTTTATAAGGTCATATGATCGTAACACATCGCTACTCGGAAGCCCAAGAAAATTGTTGTATCCCACAGAAACGGCGGCCAGCTCAGGATTCATGGTTCTCAGGAAAACCGGACTACTTGAAGTTTTGCTGCCATGATGCGGTACCACCAAAACTTCCACATTCCCCACGCCATTTTCCACAAGGCATCTTTCTCTTTCGTGCTCGATGTCGCCAGGCAGCAGCATGTCAACCTCTCCCAATCTTATATGAAAGACCAGTGAGTTGTTGTTGTAATCACTAAACACCATGTCCTTACACTGTGGCGGTAGTATATTGATCCAGACCTGTCCAATCACCCTTTGTGCCGGTTCTTTCCATACAACGTGTTTAACCCCCAATTTTCTAGCCTCGTCCACCAATTCCTTGCAATATTCTATTTTTGCACAGTCTGAATTGGTCCAGAACTCTTTCACTTTGAATTGCCTGAGAAGGGAAGCCATGCCACCCATGTGGTCATGTTCAGGATGAGACAGAGCCAAAATGTCAATGCTGGTGGTTCCTAGGCTGCGAAGAAATGGACCAACCACTGCCTTTCCAACGTCCAGGGTCGATCTAAGGCCTCCCGCATCAACAACCATCACCTGCCCTCCTGGAAGAGTCAACACTTGGCAAGTCCCCTGCCCCACATCCAGTACATGCAATTCCAGGCTCCGTTGTATCTTCAGTGCATAACTTTTGACGTGAGGTATAGAAAAAAAGAAAAGCGCAAAGAGAGCAAACATGGTCAACGGAACTCTAATAGACTCCCATCGCGAACCTTTTGAAACATCTTTGGCTACAAAGACAGCAAAAAGTAATAGATAGGACAACGCCACCTGCCATTGCCATGGCCTCGGACACCACAGAGTAAGATTATCCAGGGGCAATTGGCTCAAAAAGTTCATAATCCATGACATGAAATGGCCGCTCCAAGCCCATAATATATTTGCAAGGCCTGGGAAAGTTGTGCAGAGTGATGCTCCTGCAAGGAGTGGCGGAATTACGAAAAAGCTGATCAAAGGTACAAGTAACACGTTCAGGACAAAGCCTGCCAGGGATATGCGCTGGAAATGGTACATCACCAAGGGAGATGTGGCAGCGTATGCCACCGTGGTAATCAATATCAAGAAATAAAGTTTGTTAATCAGCTTGTTATGGCTGATTTGAGCCTCTTTGTAGGTGTAGAGTAGAAGAAGGATGAAGAAGGTGGACAGATAAGAAAGCTGAAAACTGATGGAAAAGAGATAAAAGGGATTGTACAGGATCAAACCCCAGGCAGAAAGCACCAGGGCATGAACGGGCTGAAATGGTCTATCTGCATAAAGAGCTGCAGCAAATGCTGCGTACATGACTGCCGCTCTGATTGCCGAGGGCGAAAAGCCTGCCAAAGCGGCATATGCAAGACACGCTACAGCTGACAAGGCAACTGCCGCCTTCTTGACTCTGTAACGTACAGCAAGCCACGTAAAACGGAGCAATATTAGATAAACTATCCCGCCTGTACCAGCCGCCAAAAGGCCCATGTGCAGACCGGAAACCGCTAGAATGTGGCCTAGGCCCGCCTTGACAAAGAGTTCCCTGACCTCACTGCCTAAAAAACCCCGCTGGCCTGTCACAAGTGAAACTGCAACACCTTTGGTAATGCCTGAAAAGGCTTCATCCAAGGCGATGACGAGTTTGTGTCGGAATTTCTCCAGCATGTATCGAAAGTGCGACATATACGGAGAAGAGCCTACGTGGCCTATCTTTTCTATTTTGGCCAAACTGTCCACATATCCCGTCACTCCAATGCCTCTTAAGGCCATATAGAGCTCATAATCCCAGACACCTGGTGTCTTAAAGTTTCGAACCCTCCTCAACGAAGCCTTGAATCTAATCAGATCCCCTGGTTGGAACACACTGTAATGGAGACCCTTGACGGTTAGCCGCAACTTGCCATAAACTAGCTTGTTTTCTGTTGCGTCATTCCTGTTTATCACACCTAAGACAAACCTTGATCCGCCTTCCACTGGTTCTGGCGATCCAATAATATGGCCAATCAACACAGGAGAAGAGTTTCTCGAGGATGCCATCCCAAAAAGCTGCCTGTTTTCCAAGTCGAAGCTGTATTGATGTATGCGCTCACGTACGAAGCCCATCATACAGAAGATGACCTGAATAAATACAACAAAGACGAACTTCTTGCTGACATCAGCGCGGTTCTGGGGGACGTGCCCAAAGATGATCAGGGAAAAGACAATGGATGAAAAAATAAGGAATGCTGGCGGAGCCCAGCCGCTGCCATGCCCCAAAGCCACACCAGCCATGAAAGCCAGCAGAGGCGCTGCCAGAAGGGCAACCTTAATCTGATTCAACAACCCTTACGCGGACCAACTCCCGCTTTATCACCCTAACGGGTGCAGGGTAGTGGCCGAGATTTCGTATGGTGGCTGTTTCTGTGCGCCTTTTGTGACTTGGTCTCAAGGATTCCAATTCCCTTTTCAGCTCATCTATCTGATCCAGTAAGCGCAGGATAATGTCTATACCTGCAAGATTAACTCCAAGTTCGTCTTTGAGCCGGACTATTCTGGCAAGCCGCTCAAGCTCATCAGGCCCAAAAAGATATTGACCTCGTGGCCCCCTTTCACAAACGACCAGGCCTTCTTGCACTAGGCGCCTAATCATACCAGGGCTCAAACCCAACCTTTCGCTGACCATTGAAACAGTGAAACAGGCAGACATTTCGTGCTCCTTACGCCTTCACTCTAAAGGATATTAACGGCCTTTTGCCAATATCCACTTTAATCACATTTGGAAAAGCCGCAAGAACGGCACAGCAGGCAACCTTCTTCGGGTTCCAGCACTCCGCCGCAATCAGGGCATGTCATAATGGTCTTGTCATCCTCTTTGGCCTCCACGTGGCTTACAGAGGCCAAAACCTTTGCCATCCCATCCGGACAAGACAAAATCTGTTCACCATCCTGCCAGCTTGGAGACGGACATCTGATCCCCACGAGTTGTTTCACAATGGCCTCAACCCTTATTCCTGAACGCAGCGCCAAGGAAATGAGCCTGCTTTCCGCCTCGATCTGACAAGCTGCACACCCACCTGCCTTGCCCATCTGGGCAAAAACTTCGCACAAATCTTTATCGTCCCAATTTACTGTCACGTAGAGGTTTCCACAGCCTGTTCGCACCCTCTGTGTGACTCCCTTCGTAATGAGAGGTCGCGGACGGGGGGTGATCTTTCCATTGGCTCCCACCACAGGAGCCGCACCTTTTTTACTCTCCTTTTTCAGATTGAGCACTTGCACTGGCCTAGAGCCATAACGGTAAATGGTGAGGCCTTTTAGCCCTTTGCGCCATGCCAGAATATAGGCACTCCTGACATCGTCCTTGGTGGCATTTTCAGGAAAGTTGATGGTCTTTGATACTGCATTATCTGTATGCTCCTGAAAAGCTGCCTGGATGGCGATATGTTCCTCAGGGCTGACATCCATAGAAGTTATGAATATTCGCTTGAGTTCCTCAGGAATCTCAGGGATATTTTGAATTGAGCCGGAATGGGCAATTTTTTCCATCAACTCATCGCTGTATATGCCTAGCTCCTTGGTCTTTTCCACAAACATGGGATGGGCCTCTATGAGTTCGGTGCCATCGAGGACCTTTCGGATATAGCTCACAGCGAAAAGGGGCTCGATGCCACTGGAAGCACCAGCTATGATACTGATAGTGCCTGTAGGTGCAATGGTTGTAGTGGTGGCATTGCGCATGTAAGGTGTTTCGGGCTTGTCGTATATGGAACCTTTATAGGCAGGAAAATTACCCCGCTCCTTTGCAAGCTGGGCAGATGCGCTTTTTGACTCTTTGTCAATGAAGGCCATCACCTCTTTTGCAAGTTCAACTGCCTCTTCGGAGTTGTAAGGCACTTCCAAGGCTATGAGCATGTCTGCGAACCCCATTACACCAAGACCTATCTTCCTGGTGTGTTTGGTCATCTCTTCAATTTGAGGCAAGGGGAATTTGTTTACGTCTATCACATTGTCTAAGAAATGGACTGCGTCATGTACCGTTTCTTTTAAATCATCCCACAGTATCTCTTTGTCTTTAATGAATTTGGACAAATTGATAGAACCCAAGTTGCAAGATTCGTAGGGCAAAAGCGGCTGCTCGCCGCATGGATTTGTGCTCTCAATTTCTCCTAGTTGGGGGGTGGGGTTCGAACGGTTAATACGGTCCAGGAAAATTATTCCAGGCTCTCCACTCGACCAAGCTGACTCAACTATCTCATCGAAAATCTTTCTAGCTGGAATGCAGCGCACCTCTTTTCCTGTGCGCGGATTGATCAGCCCATATTCTTCATCGTCTTCCACTGCCTCCATAAACTTTTCTGTAATGGCAACAGAAAGGTTGAAATTGTTCAGACGGTCTGTTTCGGTCTTGGCCCTGATGAATTTTTCGATATCAGGATGGTCTACCCGCAATATGCCCATGTTGGCACCGCGCCTTGTTCCGCCCTGTTTAATGGTCTCTGTGGCCACGTCAAAAATGGTCATAAAAGATATTGGTCCGCTGGCCACTCCCTGCGTCGATTTTACCCGGTCACCTTCAGGCCTTATGCGGGAAAAAGAAAAACCTGTGCCGCCTCCGCTTTTGTGTATCATGGCAGTGTGCTTCACCGCATCGAATATCGATTCTATGGAGTCCTCAATAGGCAGGACAAAACAGGCTGAAAGCTGCCCCAGCTCTCTGCCTGCGTTCATAAGAGTGGGAGAGTTGGGGATGAACCTCAAGGAGGTCATCAAGTCATAGAAAAGTGAGGCTGTCTTGTCGATATCAGCTTCTTTGTTATAAATCAGATCACCCTTGGCAATTGCCTTGGCAACCCTGGCAAAAAGTTCTTCAGGCGTCTCCACTACACGCATCTGGTCGTCTTTTTTCAAATAGCGCCTGGCCAAGACGACCAAGGCATTGTGAGTCAAAGGCAGTTTTGTTTCAGGCAGGCTGAGGGCTGATTCTTTTTGTTTCTCCATCTCGGTGTCTCCAATATTATGATAAAATTTATATTTACTAGATATGGTATTTAACAAAATTGAATAACGCTACATGTAGTGGTTATAAAACATATTCAAAAAATTGTCCACAGAGAACTCAAAAAACTTCCGGGCTTCTGTTTGGCATAGCTGTCTACAGACCAACTCTTGTTTTGAGAGTGAACTATAATGAGAGTGAACTATAACATTTATAAAATTGTGCCCATAAAACTTGCCACAATCCTTTCTGCTTATATATTAACGCCTCAACGATGTCGAGAGGAAGGAGAAAAGTAGATGACCATGAATCCCGGGAAAATAACCATCAATGAAAATGGCTCCATAAATGTACCCGACAATCCTATCATTCCATTCATAGAAGGCGACGGAATTGGTCCGGACATATGGCGAGCAACAAAGCTGGTTTTAGATGCCGCCGTGGATAAAAGCTACGGCGGCAAAAAGGCAATAGCATGGAAGGAGATCCTAGCTGGGGAAAAGGCCTTTAAAAAAACAGGGCAATGGCTCCCTGAGGAAACCTTGACAGCAATCAGGGAGTATGTAGTGGCCATAAAAGGCCCCTTGACCACGCCGGTTGGTGAGGGCATAAGAAGCTTGAACGTAACCCTCAGGCAGGAATTGGACCTCTATGCTTGCGTTAGGCCAGTTCGGTATTTTGAAGGTGTTCCAAGCCCTGTAAAGCATCCCGAATATGTTGACATGGTGGTCTTCAGAGAAAATACAGAAGACGTATACGCTGGCATAGAGTGGCAGGAAGGAACGGATGAAGCCAAAAAGGTGATAGACTTCCTGACAAAAGAGATGGGCCAAAAGGTAAGGCCAGATTCAGGAATAGGAATAAAACCCATAAGCCGTACCGGAACATTCAGGTTGGTGAGGAAGGCTATCCAATTTGCAATTGACAACAAAAAGCCAAATGTCACCTTGGTTCACAAGGGCAACATCATGAAATTCACTGAAGGAGCATTTCGTAACTGGGGCTATGAGCTGGCTCAAAAAGAGTTTGCCGATATTACCATTTCTGAGCAGGAATTGTGGGACAAGTTCAATGGTGAAGTCCCCACAGGCAAAATAGTGATCAAGGACAGAATTGCCGATGCAATGTTCCAACAGATACTGTTGCGCCCCAAAGAATACAGCGTGCTTGCCATGCCTAACTTGAACGGCGACTATATGTCAGATGCCTTGGCAGCCCAGGTTGGGGGGCTCGGCATGGCTCCGGGAGCGAACATAGGAGATGGCTATGCCCTTTTTGAGGCCACTCATGGCACAGCTCCAAAATATGCCGGTCTCGACAAAGTAAACCCTGGCTCCCTGATATTGTCTGGCGCCATGATGCTAGAATACTTAGGTTGGACTGAAGCCAGGGATATGGTGCATCACTCTCTGGAAAGGGCAATTGGTAAAAAACGGGTAACGTATGACCTTGCTAGGCAGATTGAAGGTGCAACAGAGATCAAGTGTTCTGAATTTGCTCAGGCCGTGGTCGATTCTATGTAACCATGTAGATTTCGTTCTTTTTCCACGCACCTGTGCCTGTTGCGGCATTCCACTATTCAATGTCCCGATTTTAAAAAAATATGGAAAAGGCGGCCTCTCTGCCCTGGGCCGCCCTATCCATGATAGTTTCCTTTGTTCCAATTGCGTAAAAGCCATCGCCTTCATCAAATCCCCACTGTGCTCAATTTGCGGTGAACCCTTTGAGTCGCTTTCCGGACCCGATCATACATGTGGCCGATGCCTAAAAAACAAGCCCCATTTCGACATGGCACGTTCCATTTTCTTGTATGAAGGAACCATTCAGGCCCTGATTCACCATATAAAGTATCACGGGGATGGATTTTCATTAAAAGCATTGGCAAGCTTGGCCAAACCTTTTATTGAAACAATGTTGCAAGATCAGCCTCCAGATCTTATATGCCCAGTTCCACTCCATGATTCCAGACTCAGAAAGAGGGGATTCAATCAGTCAGCAGCTCTGGTATCTACCATTTTCACTAAACAAAAAAGCAAAATAGCACAAGACCTGCTGACCAAAAGCAAGAAAACAGCTCCACAAGTTGGCCTTTCCCGCCATCATCGAATTAGGAATGTCAGAAACTCCTTTCGGTTGCGAAAACCTCTGTCTACTTCAGTAAAAAATGTGATCTTGCTTGATGATGTGCTCACGACTGGGGCCACTGCCTCTGAATGCGCTCGGGTTTTGAAAAAAGGACATGATATAAAGGTGTTCGTCATAACCATTGCAAGGGCGGGGCTACAAGGACGTGATGGTCATCAACTTGACAACTCCTGATTCAAACCTAAGTTTTTAAGTGTAAAACAGACTTCATCACGTTTTCATCTATAACTGGAGAGATTCTTTCAGGAGGTTTAGCATGGGAAAAATTAAAATTGCCATTGCGGGCGTAGGGAACTGCGCCAGTTCACTCATTCAAGGAATTCACTATTATACCAGCGACAAAAAAGATCAGGCCATTGGTCTAATGCATTGGTCTATTGGTGGCTATGAACCAAGTGACATAGAGGTGGTAGCTGCCTTTGATATTGACAAGAGAAAGGTTGGGAAAGATGTAAATGAAGCCATTTTTGCCCTTCCCAACTGCACTACTGTATTTTGTAAAGAGATACCCAAAAGTGATGTTGTGGTGCGCATGGGGAAAATATTGGACGGATTTTCTCCTCACATGAAAGATTACCCAGAATCTCACACCTTTGTTCTCGCCAATGAACCAGAACCTTCCATGGAAGACGTGGTCAACGAATTAAAAAATAGCGGAACAGATATATTGGTCAATTATCTGCCTGTAGGATCTGAAAATGCAGTACGCTTCTACGCCGAATGTGCCTTGCGAGCAGGGGTCGGCTTTGTTAACTGCATGCCAGTTTTCATTGCCTCTGATCCCGAATGGGCAAAGAAATTTGAAGAAGCTGGCTTGCCCGTTATAGGAGATGACATAAAGGCACAACTGGGGGCTACCATTACACATAGAATATTGGCCGACCTTTTCAGTAAGCGAGGTGTAAAAATCGAACGCACCTACCAATTGAATACTGGTGGCAATACAGATTTTCTCAACATGCTCAATAGGGAACGCCTTGCCTCCAAGAAAAAATCGAAAACCGAGGCTGTGCAAGCAGTGCTACCCGAACCAATAGATTGGGAAAACATCCATGTCGGCCCTAGTGATTACGTTCCTTGGCAGAAGGATAACAAAGTCGCCTTCATACGTATTGAAGGCAAACTCTTTGGAGATGTTCCCATGAATTTGGAGCTGCGGCTTTCGGTCGAGGATTCCCCAAACTCTGCTGGCGTGGCCATAGATGCCATAAGATGCTGCAAATTGGCCATGGACAGGGGAGAATCGGGAATCGTAGAAGGACCTTCGGCCTTCTTCATGAAACATCCTCCGAAACAGTACACAGATGACGTTGCCTTCCGCATGACAGAGGAATTTATCCGAAAAGGGCTGGCTTATCTTGAAGCCGAGCAGCCAGAAAATGGCAAAGATGCATTGGCTGCTTGATATTGGCACCCTGTAGATGGCAAACAACATGGATAAAAAAGTGAAAACTGCTCTCATCTTGGCAGCTGGAAGGGGTAGCAGGTTAAGTGCTCGTGGCACTCCAAAACCGCTTACCCCCTTCCTGGGCGTACCTCTCATTGAACGTTCCATACGTGCATTTCATGCGGCAGGGATTCAAAAATTCGTAATAGTCACTGGCTACAAAGATCAACTGGTAAGGGACTTCTTATCGAAACTGCGCCGGAAATTTAATCATGATATCGAAATCGTAACAGTTTTCAACTCCCATTGGGAAAAAGGTAACGGTACGTCTTTTCTGGCTGGCGCTGAAATAATGGATGAGGACTTCATACTCGCAATGTGTGATCACATATTTTCCAAGGACATTATTGAAAAAGTCTTGTCCTTTGTGCCTCCCAAGGGAGGCCTTGCACTCCTGGTTGACACAAGAATCAAAAATCCAGTGATTGACCAAGGAGATGCCACCAAAGTCGTGGTAAAAAGTGGCAGGATCGAAAAAATTGGCAAAAATTTGACCAACTTCAACAGCTACGACACTGGCCTTTTTGCCTGTTCCAAAGATGTTTTTAACACCATCCAGACCGTAATGAAAGACAATGAAATAGACAGTGTCAGCAAAATAGTTGAGAAACTGGCACAAGCTAACAAGGCCATTGCCATAGAAACTTCCAAAGGTTTTTGGGCTGATCTCGATGATAAGAACGCGTTTAAACGTGCAGAAAAAGCCTTACTAATGCTTATTCGCGGAAAGTCACACGATGGGCCAGTGGCAAGGCTCTTGAACAGGCCTATTTCCATAAGGCTTTCAACACTTTTGGCCCGAACCCCTGTCACCCCTAATCAAATATCATTGTTCAGCTTCATGCTGGCCCTCTCGGCTGCATTCATGCTTAGCAAGGACTCCTACTTCTGGTTTGCGGCAGGAGGCCTAATTGCTCAACTAGCCAGTATTATAGATGGTTGTGATGGTGAGATCGCTAGGATGAAATGGCAGCAAACCGAATATGGAGCCTGGCTCGACGCTGTGCTGGACAGATATGCTGATGCTTTTTTGATTGCTGGCGTTACGTGGCACGTGGCCAATTACAACATGATGGGGAACCTGGGTTGGCTCATAGGTATATTGGCCTTAGCCGGCTCCTTAATAAACAGTTACACGGCTGATAAATATGATGGATGGATGAAAAGGCGAAAAAAAAAGCAGCGTTTCCGCCTTGGCCGGGATGTAAGAATATTTCTTGTTTTTCTCTCAGGAATCTTCTACCGCCCTGTAGAACTGCTTATAATGCTTGCCGGTATCATGAATACAGAAAATATAAGGAGGATGTGGCAGCTGAAATCTGCTGCTTGAGTTTTGAAAACAAAAAGGCCGCCTCAGCCACTGACGCAAATGTGATTGAAACAGCCTTGTTATCGAAACGCTGCTGTATTTTTACTGAAAAATTACTCCGCCTTTTCCAGGTTTTCCCAAATTTTATCCAAGGCCTTCTGCAGAATTTCCAATTCTTTGTCCGTAATGCCCTTGGTGGCCTGTTCATGAATCTCAAGGCCTATCTTGTCCACAATCTTACGCATTTTCTTTCCTTTTGGTTTAAGAAAGATGCGGTAGGCCCTGCGGTCGCCTGGATCGCGGCGTCTTTCGATTAATTCTGCCTCCTCCATTCTGTCCAAGGTCCTTACTAAG
>Ga0256914_1002093_pt1 | contig 16994 bp, 10 predicted proteins | sample HulkmetaG_FD_191571 | JGI IMG/M metagenome (GOLD analysis project Ga0256914, IMG submission 191571) | Hydrothermal chimney microbial communities from Main Endeavour vent field at the Juan de Fuca Ridge, Pacific Ocean - Hulk | ecosystem: Environmental > Aquatic > Marine > Hydrothermal vents ... | reverse complement strand
TGCAGGTGAAGCAATATGCGTTCAGCCGGACCAGCTTTGGCCAAAGACTCAAGCTCTTTCCACAGGTCAGGCCTTGTGCGTTTTCTTTTTCTTGGTACAGGGTTGATGATTCTGCCGCCGCCAATGGTGTGGATGGGAGAGTAGCTTCTTAAAACGTAATGGTCCCCTGGAAGCACGGCCACTGGACGGTCAAGTTTTATTTGCACATAGCCTTCGAAACCAGGTTCAATTTCGTCACCTGGCAAAAGTATTCTACCTATGACCTCTGCCGTTCCTGCATGGAATCTAACAGGGCTTCTGTACCTGAGAGGGCGTTTGGCGCTTTCAAGGTAAATCAAATGCAGGTCCAGCAAATAGGAAGGTCTTAAACTGCCTGGGGTTGCAAGCACATCCCCCCTTTCAAGATCCTCCTTGTAAACTGATTGCAGGTTCAAGGCGGTCCTCATGCCAGGGTGCGCTTCGGTTGCTTCAAAGCCGTGAGTCTGTATGCCCCTTATCTTTGATGATATGCCCTTTGGGTATATCAGTACTTCGTCTCCAATATGCACGACTCCAGATATGGACGTGCCTGTAACAACTGTGCCGAAACCTTTAACGGTGAAGATGCGGTCAATAGGAAGCCTATAAGGGCCAGAGGGCGATTTGGGTTCTATGTCCTTTGTGAGTTCAGACAAAATATTGATTAATTCATCTATACCTTCACCTGTGGTGGATGAGACGGCTACTATTGGAGCGTCTTCTAGAAAGGTGTTTTGGACGAAATCTTTTAAATCTTCTGTAACCAGCTCAAGCCACTCTTCATCCACCATATCTTTTTTGGTTAGAACTATCACTCCATGAGACACACCCAACAATTGGCATATTTCGAGATGCTCCTTTGTTTGGGGCATAACCCCTTCATCGGCCGCCACAACCAATGCCATAATGTCCATGCCCATGGCACCAGCCACCATATTTTTTACAAATCTCTCATGACCTGGAACATCCACTATTCCAAGACGTTTGCCATTTGGCAGGTCCAAGTGGGCAAAACCAAGTTCTATAGTGATACCCCGTTCTTTTTCCTCCTTGAGGCGGTCCGTGTCTGTACCAGTCAAGGCCTTTACAAGGGTGGTTTTGCCATGGTCGATATGGCCTGCAGTGCCTAATATTAGGCCTCGCGATAATCCAGACATCTTCAGCTTACCTTGGCTCCTGGTTCTGCAGGGGTAGAAGTGGTCAAGATATGGAGACCGGCGCCATCCTTGGCAACAAGCATCATCCCATGTGATTCCACCCCTCGAAGTTTAACTGGCTTTAAATTCGCAACGATCACAACTTGTTTGCCCACTAGTTCTTCAGGCTTGAAGTGTTCGGCGATTCCGGCAACAATGGTGCGTTCTTCAGGGCATTTTACAGTCAATTTGAGTAGCCGGTCTGCCTTGGGCACGGGTTCGGCTTTGATTATTTCTGCAACCCGCAGATCCACTTTGGCAAAATCATTGATATCAACATAATTTTCGATCTTAGGTTCCATTTTCTCTCTTTTACCGCATTCCTGAGCGGCTTTTTTTTCTGTGTCCAATCTTGGAAAAAGATTGGCAATGCGTTCTGTTTTATTGTTGCTGGCAAGCCTGCCAAACTGTTTGGCAGCCTCGATACCTAACTCATCAGAAGGCTTCAAGCCAAGGGCTTGGATTATTTTTTCGGCCTTCCTTGGCATTACGGGAGAAATCAGCACAGCACACACCCTCAGCGTTTCCAAGAGCACATATAATATGGTGCCCAACCGGTCCGCTTGTGCGGGTTCCTTGGCCAAGGCCCACGGCGCTGTAGTGTCTATGACCTTATTGGCCTGATTCAGTACTTCCCACACTGAGGCCAGCGCCTTGTGCACTTCAAAGGCCTCCATATGGGTTTTCCAGGCAGGTACAAGAGTCTCCAGCGATTTTTTGAGATCCCCTTCCGGACCTGAAGGCTCTTTCCAAGTCGGCACCTTGCCCCTGAAATATTTTTTTACCATGGTGAGGATGCGGCTTACCAAGTTTCCAAGATCATTGGCCAAATCAGCATTTATCCTGGTGCGGAATGATTCTTCACTGTAGCTGGCATCCAAACCAAACACCATCTCTCTCATCAGACAGTACCGTGTAGCCTCAGCGCCAAAGAGTTCAAGAAGCTCATGGGGTCTAACTACGTTTCCCAGACTCTTCGACATCTTTTGAGCCTTCATCTGCCAATATCCGTGTACATGAAGCTTTTTATAAGGTTCGAGTCCCAGCGAACGGAGCATGGTGGGCCAATATATGCCGTGGGGCTTCAATATGTCCTTGGCAATCACATGCTCACATGCTGGCCAGAAATTCTTGAAGCTCTCTGAATCTGGATAACCAATACCGGTCAAATAGTTGATCAAGGCATCAAACCATACGTAGGTAACGTAATTTTCGTCAAAAGGAAGTGGGATACCCCAAGTAAGCCGGCTTGTGGGCCTTGAAATACATAGGTCATCAAGCGGTTCCCTCAAAAAAGATAGCACCTCATTCTTGTATCTTTCTGGTGATATGAATCCGGGATGCCTTTTTATGTGGTCGATGAGCCAATCCTGATAACGGCTCATCAGGAAAAAATAGTTTTTTTCTTTCAGATGAAGGGGTTCTGTATGATGGTCTGGACATTTGCCGTCTTCGAGCTCTCGCTCAAGCACAAAGCGTTCGCAGCCAAAGCAGTAGAGTCCTTCATATTCTTTGAACTCTATATCACCCTGGTCATAGACCTTTTGTAGCACATATTGTACGGTCCTTATGTGGTCAGGCTCTGTGGTCCGTATGAAACGGTCTGGTTCTATTTCCAGCAGTGGCCACGTTTTTCTGAACAAATCGCTGATCCTGTCTGCATATTCTTTTGGACTGAGCCCCTGCTTTGCCGCTGCTTCTACTACTTTGTCTCCATGCTCATCCGTGCCTGTGAGGAAAAATGTCTTGTGGCCACAAAGTTTGTGAAAGCGGTTCTGTACATCTGCTACAACAGTGGAATACGCATGCCCCAAATGAGGTTCGGCATTCACGTAATAAATAGGAGTGGTTATGTAAAAAAATCCCTTTCCCATGTCAACTTGTTATCCCTTCTGGGGCCTTTTGTCAGATTTGGCCTTTGCCTTACTGCGCCTCCGTCTGCCCCGTTTTTTTCGTGTTTTTGAACGTCGTTTACCGCTGATTTCTTTTTCCTTTTTTACCGACTTTTCCTTTTCATGCGTTTTTTGGGATTCTGGTTCAATTTGTTCGGTCTTTTTTGTTAACTCTTCTTGATGCTTCAGAAGGTCTTCTGCGCTGAATTCCTGTTCGCCTTCTGGCAGGGCTACGGTTACCGTCTGTTTCAGGATATTTTGGCGTATGACCTTACCTTCTCCTGCAGGGGTGACACACTGTTTCCCCATTTGGGGAATTCCCCTGGCGAGTTCAACATAGGTATCGAACTCAAAGGTCAGACAGCATAGGAGCCTGCCACAAAGGCCAGAGATTTTGTTTGGGTTCAAGGGAAGATTTTGAGCTTTGGCCATTTTGATCGAAATTGGATCAAAGGTGCTCAAAAAGCTTGCACAGCAAAGCGGCCTTCCGCAATTGCCCAACCCCCCCGTCATTTTTGCTTCGTGACGCACGCCTATCTGGCGCATTTCAACCCGTGTCCTAAGCCCCTTCACAAGGTCTTTTACAAGCTCTCTAAAATCGACACGTCCTTCTGCAGAATAGTAAAAGATGATCTTGCTGCCATCGAAAAAGCTTTCAACCCTCACGAGCTTCATGCTGAGCTTATGGGCTTCTATCCTCTCCATACAGAGGTTCCAAGCCCCCTTTTCCCTGTCCAGGTTGGCATAATAACATTCGATTTCATAGGTGGAGGCCAGACGGGAAATAAAAGGAGGCACACTATCTGTGGCCAGAGTCACATTCAAGGGTGCGCCGCAAACCACGCCCACTTCATCCCCATGGTCGGTTGGAACCACGACCCATTCGCCATCTGTGACAGTCAGTTCAGGCGGAACGCAGAAATGTTGTACTGGCCAGCCCGGCCTGAGCCTAATGCCTGCAAGTCTGAAGTCTTTATATTCCTTGGGCTCTGAGTTTTGCTCCTCGGCAACTGCAGCCTCTTCAGGCCCGTTTATCTCCTTGTTATTTTCCATAGCCTCTTAATGTACCAAACTTTTTGATTTTCCAAAACAAAAGCAGGGCCAAGGCCATCAACAAGCGGTTGGCATTTCTTGCCAGATGAAATTCCATCTTTAAAAGAATTTCAGAATACTCTTCTAGCAGGCAGGCTTCAAAATCTGAGGCAACATCCGCTAGTTCCAACTTTTTGTCCTTGCAGACAAGGCAATCAGTATCCTTGTTGGCTGTTCTGGGCTTAGATGATTTTAAAATCAACATGTCATGGACTACACTAGAAACGACATGCAATAGCCTTTTGAAGGTTTCCTGGTCCATGGAAGCCTGTTGCGCAAGTTGCATCAAAAGGGCTTCCCAGCCTTTTTGGGTCTTTAAAAAATCAATAAATTTGTCACGAAACCCAACAATGTCCGCGTCCAAAAGCATTTTTGCCCTGGAGACGCTTCCCTCAGAGAGGTGTATCAAGTATGGATGGCTGATGCCTTTGGATGCCAGGAAGTCAGAGATCGTTTTGTCTGGTATAGGGCCTTGATGCAGATGCTGGCACCTCGAGGTAATGGTCGGAAGCAGCGCTTTGGGATTTACCGCTGAAAGAATCAAATGACCATATTCCGGTGGCTCTTCCAAAATTTTCAACAATGCGTTTGACGCATAAAGACCCAAGGTCTCTGCGTGATGAATCACGGCAATGCGTCGTCTTCCTTCAAGGGGAGGGAAGGAAAATTGGCGCTGCATCTCCTTTATTTGGCCTATTTTTATGAAAGCCCCCTGTGGCTCGATTTGCAGAAGATCTGGATGGGTATCAGAGTCGACTTTTCTACATGCTGGGCACTTGGAACACGGTCTGCCCACTCTTTCATTGTGTTCGGGAGAGAGGCATAGAAGCAGTTTGGCTGCTGCCCTGGCATTTGCAGAAGTAACAAAGGAATCCGGGCCTGTAATCAAATAAGCGTGTGCAAGGCGGTTACTGCACAGTGCCCTGGTAACAATTTTTAAGGGCCGGCCCTCGTAGGGATCAAAATATTTTTCAATGTCACAGTCCATCTTTAAATATCAAGGGAGTCCCACAATTTCCTTTGGCCTGCTGGTGTATGCTCTTCGCCACCGTTCTTGTTGCAGCCATCGGAGGCCTCTTCCACTTGCTCAGGGTTGAGGAGAAAATACCTGTCCATGATTCTTTGATACTGGGTCCATTGGTGCCCATTGCCCTCAAGAGAGAGCTTGAGGCCGTTCAGGTAATTTAGTTTGGCATCCATATCATCAATCAGGTGAAGCACAACCCCTTCTTCCATCATGGGCAAAATTGGCGCTCCATATTCACGCTGGCCATGGTGGCTGAGTATCATATGTTTCAAACGGGTGAGTGTTTCAGAGTTTTCGTCCAGTCCGCAGATCTTGGCGTAATTGTCAACTTCTTGGGTTCCCAAAACCAGGTGGCCAATGAGCCTGCCTTCATCGGTGTAGTCGATGGGTGGTTTATGGTAGGAGAGTTCCCTGGTCTTTCCGATGTCATGCAGCAAGGCCCCTGCCAGGAGCAGATCTTTGTCCAGATATGTATAGTGTTTGAGCACAGTAAGAGCCAGTTTTGCCACTGAGACGCTGTGTTCAAGCAGACCGCCGAGATAGGCGTGATGCATTCTTTTGGCTGCTGGCGCAGTGGTGATGAGCTGTTTAAACCTGGCATCCTTGGTCATGGTGCGCAATAGCATGGCCAGGTGCGTATCCTTCACCTGGCGGGAGAGTTTGATAAAATCGCGCCAAAGTCCATCTAAATCTGATTCAGAGTTCGGCAGAAAAGCCCTTGGATCGATTTGACTCTCGGATATAAGCTGAAGAGTATTTATTTTTATTTGTATAGCATCCCTGAACTTTTGACATTCACCGGCAACGAACAAAAAATCACCTTTTTCAAAGTGGTGAGCATAGTCTAGCGCATTTTCCCATAGTCTTGCCTCCACCTCCCCTGTGTTGTCAACAAGGGTGATTGCAAGGTATGGTGCCCCGTTTTTGGTCTGAAGGAGTCTTTTTTCAGCTACGCAAAAAATACCCTTTACTGCACCTGCCTCTGGCAGCTCCTTTATGTATATCCCTTTTTCCATTTTTTAAAGCTCGTTCCATGGTCTGTATTTGTGGGAAATCGGGTAGCGCCGGCCGCAGCCAAAGGCACGGGATGTGACTTTTGGGCCTATGGGTGCCTGCCTGCGCTTATATTCGCTCCGATCCACCATGGACGTGATCCGCTTTACAATTTCCATATCATACCCTATTGCTGCTAGCTCTTGAATAGTGGTGTTACGCTCCAAATAGTGTTCCAAAATGGTGTCTATGATTTCATAAGGAGGCAGGTCATCCTGATCCTTTTGATCGGGCCTTAATTCAGCCGAAGGAGGTTTGGTCAGAACCCTAGCTGGAATAAGCTCTTTGTGGCTGTTCAGGAAGGCGGCCAATTTGTAAACCATGGTCTTCGGAACATCTGATATGAGGGCATAGCCTCCACTTAGATCACCGTAAAGGGTGCAATATCCCACTGCCAGCTCTGTCTTGTTGCCGGTGGATAACACCAAATGGCCCAATTTGTTAGATAAGGCCATGAGCAAATTTCCTCTGATCCGCGCCTGAATATTCTCTTCTGTGACGTCCATCTTCATGCCTTCAAAGATTGGCGACAGTGTTTCAATGTATGCAGAAAAGATTTCTGTTATCGGCAACGTGACTGTCTCTATTCTCAAATTTGCAGCCAGTGCCTCGGCATCTTCAATTGAATGGGTTGAAGTGTAGGGGGAAGGCATCAATACCCCCAGGACGTTTTCCGGTCCCAGGGCTTGCACCGCAATAGTGCAGGTAACGGAAGAATCGATGCCACCGCTCAAACCAAGCACCACCTTTGAAAATCCGCATTTTTTCATGTAATCGGTCAGTCCCAGTTTGAGCGCTTCTATAATTGCCTCCTCGCTACTTTGCGTTACAGGATGTATTTCTCCATCAAATGAAAGGGAATCCAAAACGATCACATCTTCCCGGAAATCGCTGGCTTGTGCAAAAAGGCCTTTTTCAGGGGCAAAGGCTTCGCTTCTGCCATCAAAGAGTATGCAGTCTTGTCCGCCTACAGTGTTGCAGTACAGAAAAGGGCTTTTGTACGTAGAGGAAAGGCTTTCGAGCAGGCGTTTACGCTGTTCCGCCTTGTAGATATCAAAGGGAGAGGCGGATATGGTAACAAAGAGGTCTGCTCCCTTGTCTGACAGCGCCTGTACAGGATTTATCTCATAATGCAAAGGAGCAAACCAAATGTCTTCGCATATTGTAAGTCCAATGTTGCGTCCTTTGTATTCCACAGGCGATCCACCTTGCCCAGGTTCAAAGTAGCGGGTTTCATCAAATACATCATAGGAAGGCAGCAGTCTTTTATGTGCCTTGTGTAATATTTTTCCGTTTTCAAACAAAATCGCTGTGTTGAACAAAGGTTTTCCTTGACCACTAGGGTTTTCATCAATGGTCCCGGCTATCACCCCAATATCGTTTATAGATTCTACCGCCTTTTTGGTGGCCTTTAATGTGTCCAGTATGAAATCCTTTCTCTCCAAAAGATCCTTCGGCGGATAACCACATATGCACATTTCTGGAAAAACAACCAGGTCGCACCCTTTTGCTATGGCCTTTTCAGCCTGTGCCTTCATTTTGGAAATGTTTTCTTCAAAGTCACCGATTACTGCGTCAAATTGCGCCAAAGCAATCTTCAAAAGGCTTTCCCCCTTAATTCAAAGCAGGTTTTGAATCCGGTTTGTTCAACCGGCAGGCTTGGCAGCCGAATAATCCGATTTAAAGCTACGAATTGGAAAAAACTACTATATTTTGAATGATGACAAAAGCACTATTTCGGCAGGCCCAGGCTCAGCGTTAAGACCTCGGGTGATAGACACTCTCTACAGCTGCATACTTGCAGGGAAAGGTTGAGCACAGGACCTCTCAAAGGCACTGTTTCCGCAGCCTTTACCTTGGCAACAATAGAGGTATTGCCTGTGTATACCAGCAGCTCTGTTGGTGCATCACCAGGCTCAATATTTATCGGTTTGGGATAGATTGTTCGTTCGAGGCACCATCCCTTACTGGCTGTGGATATGGTCAGGGAAGTAGGAATCAAACTCTCTTCAGAAGGGTCGCACGAATTGATGTGGAATCCTTTTTCCAAGAAAATTGTCACTTCTATGGTGTCTTCGGAGGCCCAGTCTGCACGCACCATCACTTTACCCCTGGCCCCATACTGTTTGGGTCCTGCTTCACCATAGAGGGCCTTGGCTGCCCCTATGAGCATATAGGGGTACGAGGCTGGTCGTTGGTTGATTTCCTGGGCAAAGGCCTCGAGCGTTTCCTTCGCCGTTCTCATGTAATGGGGTGAACCTGTGCGTGCAGCTAGCATAGCCATCAAATTTACTGCAATAGAATTCCCTGAAGGCGTTGCCCCGTCCCCAGCCTCTTTGGGCCTGGTAATGACAGGGGTATCATATCCCACTGCTTCCGTCATAAAAAAGCCGCCAGCCTGCTGGTCCCAGAACCGAGAGATCATCTCTTCGGCCAGTTTTTCGGCCCTGCGCAGCCATTTGTGATGGCGGGTAATATCAAAGAGATGGACAAAGGCTTCCGCAAGACACGCATAGTCTTTGAGCACAGCTGGCATGGAAGAACGCCCTTCGAATATCACCCTTTCGAGGCCAGTTTCAGGGTCAAAGTTCTGTTTCCACAGATATTCCGCAGCCTTCAATGCAGCGCTTTTAAAGGTTTCTTGCTGAAAATATTCATAACCTTCGGCCAGGGCGGTAATCATCATACCATTCCAAGCCGTAATAATCTTTTCGTCTCGCAATGGTGGGATCCTGCTGCGTCTTATATTGAGCAGTTGAAGATTTATCTTATCCAATTGCTTCAACAGATTCTCTAGAGTTGATTGGGTATTGCGAGCATAGAAAGAAAGCGGGGACTCTATGTGCAAGATATTTGCACCCTCAAAATTCCCTATGGGAGTTATCCCATAGACATCTTTTGCAAACTTTGCATAATTTGATGGCAATGCCTCTGTTATTTGATCCAGCGTCCAGAGGAAATAACGCCCCTCTTTGCCTTCACTGTCTGCATCCGTAGCTGAATAAAAAGCTCCTTCGGGGGAGCGCATATCACGCAAAACATGTTCTAGCGTCCTTTTCGCTATCCAAGCAAAATAGGGGTTTCTAGTAATAGACCATCCTTTTAAATATGCTCTTGCCATGTTTGCCTGGTTGTAGAGCATTTTTTCAAAGTGTGGAACTAACCACCTTGCATCAGTGGAATAACGGTGAAACCCGCCTCCCACCTGGTCGTGGAGTCCAGAACGCCCTATGGCATCGAGATCCTTTTTAAGGATTTCCAAACACTCGGCACACCCATTTCTGAAGTAAAGGTCAGCTAGGAAGAGGTAATTTGATTCACTGGGAAATTTGGGTGCTCCGCCAAAGCCGCCGAATTTTTCATCATGTATGTTTCTCAGTATTTCCAGGCACTTTTTGAATGTGTTTTTCGTTATCTTTTGGGCCGAAGACTCTGAGGCTAACACTTCTTTCAGTGTTTTTGCCACTTCATCTGCCTGCTGAAGGATCTGGCCTCTGTTGTTTTTCCACACATTGTTGATCTGTTGAAGTAAGCGCAAAAAGTGTTGAGGTGGAAAATATGTGCCTGCATAAAACGTCTTGCCTTCAGGGGTGAGGAAACTGGACATGGGCCATCCCCCACTCCTGTTGAGAAGCAACAAGGCTGTCATATAAATGGTGTCAATATCAGGCCTTTGTTCCCTATCCACTTTTATGGAGACAAAATGATCATTGAGATATTTTGCAATTTCGAGATCCTCAAAACATTCCTCTTCCATGACGTGACACCAATGACAGGTAGAGTATCCAATAGAAAGGAAAATGGGTTTGTTTTCCTGTTTGGCCTTTTCAAAGGCCTCAGGCCCCCAAGGATACCAATCGACAGGGTTGTGTGCGTGCTGCAATAGATAGGGTGAATCCTCTAAAATCAGTCGGTTTGTAAACCTGGGGCTCCCATCAGGAAACAAATGGCGCGTACGCGGCCTGTAGTTAGGGCCTTTGGCCTTCAAAGCAGTTTCAATCCGCTTCTTTAAATTATCTGAACAAGTTTGTTTGATGGTTGCGGCTAGACTTTCCTCCCTAAGTGGGCCTGACAAAACCAGAATTGTAACAAGGCATGCACAAACCGTTTTTAGTTGCAGGTCTTTCCACCCTTCAGTTGATGTATCAAAGACCCATCTATCTGCTGGGCTTCCAGGCGTTCCTTCTTGAGTGCTGCCACAAAGGCCTCAAATCCAGTTTTCGTGTCCTCAAAGACCACCTTGGCGATACGTTTGCGTGTGTCTGTTTCCACATCTTTTACTCCGTCGATTCCCTTTAGCGCGCTCCGCACGCTGTAGGCAGTGCCACCTCAATACATTTCAGGAATTTTCAAAAACATCACCTTCTCAGCCGCAAAGGATGGAACGTTGAGTAATGAAGACAGTAAAAAAAGAAAACCCAAGATGATTAAAGCTCTTTTTTTCATTATTGTTTCTCCATGAAGTGAATCTATTGAAGCAAAATATAAAGATGCTAACTTGTCAATGCAAATTTAAAATCGGTTGCTTTGGCGCATCATCAAGGGGAAAAGGAGGTTTTTTCATGGCATCTTACTTTTACAGGTCTTCTGAAATGAAATTTGTGAATCATCCTGTCTACGAGGGCGTGCAGGTTGCAAAATTGGTTTCGAAGGAAGATGGTCAGCCAGTTGGGGTGCTTGTACTGCAGATTGCTCCGGGGGTGGAAATACCTGTCCATACCCATGATGTAAATGTTGACTCCATTTTTGTTGTTGCAGGAAGAGGTGTTGTTTTCGTGAATGGAAGGTGGGAGGAAGTTGGAGCAGGCGATTATATTTTGGCGTCAGCAGGCGAAGAGCATGGAGTGCGGAATCAAGGCGATGAGCCATTAGTGCTGTTTATCCACCACAGTCCGCCGCTCATGTGAAACAAGTTTTTGCCAATGCCTTATGCCTTAATAGCCTATTGAAAACACACTTTCAAAACAGAATCATGGCCTGAAAAACGTCCGGGTTTCTTCCAGCCATCGCTAAAATTTGTGTTGTCCGGCATCCCCAGTGCTGTCATTTACACTGCTTTATTGTATAAAATCCTTTGGGACTGGCTTTTCGTGTTTAAAAAAATCCACTTTTTTCCGAAAGGTGGATAAAGGCCTGTTTTTTGTCAAATGTCAGGAGGAAAAATGTGATGTGGAAAACCAAGCGGCTGAAAGCAAACTTATGGTACCTGCCCATTTTAATGCTCATAGGAATAGTACTTGTTGGCGCGGCCTGCGTGCCTCAACTGAGCTGGGCATCAGCAGGCGCTTTCAACAAGAAGTCTCATGAAACGTCCCCTGGTGATGCTGAGAAAATATATTTGAGCGGGCGCATCTTAGACAGCCATAAGGAACCCGTTCCGGATGCCAAACTGCAGATTCTAATAGATGGTGAACCGCGCCATGTATCTCTAAGTGAGCACCATCACGGCAGTTCCGATGAATTTGAGTCTGCATCAGATGGCAGTTATCAAATAGTGCTTGAGCTACCAAAAGGCGTTTTTGAAGTCAGCAAGGTGGAGCTTTCGGTTTTCAAACCGAGCTTCAAACCATATAAACTTCCTATTGAGCCAACCAGCCTGGCCAAAAAAGGGCATGAGTTCTATGGAAATTACGATGTAATCTTGCCTAGGTCTATCGGCCCTGCGTTTTGGATTGCCACAGTGATTTTCCTTCTGGCATATGTGCTGATCTCCTTTGAACTGCTTCACCGTACCATTGCAGCTATGCTGGCTGCCTCACTGATATTGGTGATCAGCTATACCCTTGGCACCTTCAACCCGGAGTATCACATCATGTCTTATGAAAGGGCTGTCAAGGCCATTGACATGAATGTGATCTTTTTGCTCATGGGCATGATGGTCATAGTGGGCATATTGAAGCATACCGGGGTATTTCAATGGTGCGCTTATAAGTCTTACAAATTGGCGCGCGGCAATGTAATGATGTTGAGCTTGGTGCTGATGACATTTACTGCAGTCTCATCTGCGTTTTTGGACAATGTCACCACCATGCTTTTACTTACCCCAGTGACCATTGAAATTGCACTCTCTCTTTCAATAAATCCGCTAGCCCTGCTGATTCCAGAAGTCCTGGCCTCTAACATAGGCGGAACAGCCACCCTGATAGGGGATCCGCCGAACATCATGATAGGCTCCTATGCAGGTCTCACCTTTGTGGAATTCGTGAAGAATTTGGCTCCAGTTTGTGCTTTTTCAATGGTGGTGCTCTTTGTGATGACAAAATTCATTTACGGCAAAGAGTACAAAACGGCAGCAGTAGACGATATAGAAGGTTTTATTGCGAAACTTCGTGAGGAATACAAGATAACCGATAGTACGCTCCTTTCATTTGGAATGATAATCATGGGTATTGTAATCGCCATGTTTCTGGCCCATGGTGTGCTCCATATGGAGGTGAGCATTGCAGCCTTGTTTGGTGGCGCCGTTCTTTTCACCTATGGGCTCGTAACCAAAAAGATAGATCTACTGGAACTCATAGAAAAGGACATAGAATGGCCAACGCTGCTCTTTTTCATCTTCTTGTTTATTTTGGTGGGGGCGGTGGAGGAAGCAGGCCTGTTGGCAATCGTTGCAGACTGGGTATTGAATGTATCCCAGGGAAGCCTTGTTGCCTCAATATGTCTAATATTATGGGTATCTGCCTTCATGAGTGCCTTCGTTGACAATATACCATTCACTGCCACAATGCTCCCCATTGTAGCCTATCTCACCAGGGTCATTCCCGGAGCCGAAAGCGGTGTCTTATGGTGGGCCTTGGCCTTTGGAGCCTGTTTCGGCGGCAACGGAACCATTATTGGTGCAAGTGCCAACGTGGTGACTGTTGGTATTGCAGAGGCTGCTGGCTATCCAATGAGGTTTTTTGGATTTATGAAAGTTGGCATGGTTTGTATGATATTGACCGTAGCCCTGGCAAATGTATGGCTGCTGCTTTTCTACTAAAAGGAGGTAGGTGAGATGAATGAAACACGTTTTCAACCTTTGACCAAGATATTGGTTCCGATAGATGGGAGCGAACCCAGCAAAAGGGCAGTGGTCTTTGCCGGGTGCATGAGCCGCATAGTGGATCATGTGGAAATGATAACTCTGCTGCATGTGTTGGCTGGTGGATATCTTGCTCGGCACATGTCCAATATCGACGTAAGGGCTGGCCACCTGATAAAAAGTGATATGTTTTTCAAGCTCAAGGAACAGCACATTGCCAAAGAAGTGGTGCCTATGATGGATGAGGCAGAACGGCTCCTGAAAGAGCTTGAGATTAAGGCAGTGGTAAACAAAGATGTGGTGGACGGCGTGCCAGTGGATGCCATTTTGGAAGTGGCTGAAAAAGGTGGGTATTCTACAATTGTCATGGGAAGAAGGGGACTGTCGCCGGTCAAGGAGGTTTTGGTGGGAAGCGTTACATCGGGCCTTCTCCATAAAGCTGTTCATCCTACGGTTTACGTAGTAGGCCACAAGGTGCTTGAATCCGAGCAGAAATGCCCGATTCCAAGGATCCTGATTCCAGTTGACGGTTCCCCTGGTTCCCTAGGTGCCCTGAAGGAGATGGCTGCCTTTGGCTCAAAGGCAAACGGATGTGTTGAAAAGGTGATATTGTTGCGTGTAGTGGACGTGGCCAAGTATGAAAAGGCACTCAAAGAAGGCAAGGCCCTTGAAGATGAGGCACTGGAAATATTGAAAGATTGTAAAAATCGTCTGATCAACAGCGGAATCCAGGAAGACAGGATTGAAATGCTGGCACGTTACGGTAGGCCTGCTGAAACTATATTGGACGTGGCCAAAGAAAACGATGTGAACATCATAATCATAGGCAGAAAGGGTAGATCGGCTGTCAAAGAGATAGTGATGGGCAGCGTAAGCAGCCAGGTGCTGCACAAGGCCGTTGAGCCAACGGTTGCCATAGTGTGTTCTTCTACTGATTAGGAAAAAAATGGCCTGAGGTTGGACTGGACCTCAGGCCTCAATCCTTTCGTTTCCTGAGCTGAGCTAAAAAGTCACTTCTATTTGAGTTCCAGATCCAAAGGTGGCATCAACACCTTGCCCGTTGGATGTATTAAAACCGCTATTCTGCCAATTAAAATTCAAGTCGAGATAAGGCTGGTCTATCACACTAATCGGGTTAGAGACATCCACAGGAGCTGGGTTGATTCTGCTCCATATCTTGTCCCTCAATAGTTGGTCAACTGGGTCGGGCGCATGAATTGGCTCTTTGCATGAAGGGGCTGGAGCTGAGTAATCTGAAATCACTGGAACTTCAACGCCTTCGTATTGGAAGGCCAATTTTACGAGATGGGAAATGGGAGAATAATTATAATAAACCATCTCAAGATTGTCTTTGTATCCCTTGAACGCTGCCTGGCAGAGAGTGGGGTCCATGGCCTTACTGTCAATGATGCTGCATATATCTTCAGAAAACAAATTTATAGCAGGTTTGAATGCAAAATAAGTTTGTTCAGTAGCAAACTCTGCAGCTATAATTGGATCTTGCAGTAGGGTGGTGTCGAACTGAATGACTCCAGGACCAAAGCTTAAATCATCAACCAAACTATATGTGTTGAAATTGGGTGTTCTCAGTGTACCATCTTCCCTGGAAGGCCATTCCCATTCAGTCAAAAAATATCTATCAAAAGAGGATGCGCCATCTGGAGGGTTATCATCTGGTGGAATTTTTTGGGTGAATTTTACTGAGCCCACCAACGGGCTTATTGGCACCACGTCTGGGCCTACACATATGAAATAGGGAAGCCGAACAAAGAAGTAGTAAGAAGTGCCTTCTATTTCAATGCCTCCAAAAGACTTGTTGCCCCTCATGTTGATCATTATGGTATGGTCCTCAACAATCTTTCTTCCCTTAGTATAGACACCTCTTTCACTGTAAGCAGAGGTGCTGATTTCTTCTCTCAAGGTAAAAGATCGGATGTATGTGTCAGGCCAAACCCAGTTGGAAGGCACGTCAAAACCTTGCCACGTGATGTGGGCAGTGACCTTCTTTTTGGGCTTGAAATCATATTGGCAATGGAAGTTGCCGTTGCTGTCACTTTGGGTTCGCGGCCGGCTGGTACTGTCTTCGATTTCAAAAGTTATATCACCATTATAAAAAATCTCTTTATATACAAATTCGTCACTATTTAACTGATTAGTAGCGTCCCAATCAACCACCCTGGCAGGTGCCACCTGGCCTTTGGCCGAATCATCGAAAAAGTCAGCGTAATCAAGGTGAATTTGCTTGAAGGGGAAAGTCGGGTTTATGGCTATTGAACTTACATTAACACCGGCTAATTTGGTCACTCTGATCTCATCGTCTTTGTAGAGATCTACATTGTGAATCGAAAAATATCCATTGTTGTCAGTGGTTCCATAATATTTTGTTTGATTATTTTGGCGTTTGACAGTTATTTCTACAGCGCTGTTTTTTAAGGGTGCTGGCTTGTTGTCAATTGGAGGGGCATCAAGGTCCAGTACTTTTCCCCATACTTCATGCCTGTATGCACAGGCTTCTTGGAAAGTAACGTCAAATTTTCTCACATTCCCTGACGAATCAGTTCCTGCAGAATATACTTTTTGTATCTGAGCAAGCATAATTTTATTGTTAATCAGATTAAAATCCTCGCCTACAAAGGTGAGATAGAAGTGAATTGGTACATACAAGTCAGCCTTTATGAGGTAGAAGCCGTCTGAGGTAACTGCGCCGTTACAGCTTGCACCGAAGCCAGCAAATGCCCCTGCCCCTGCAACATCCCAGCCAAAAAGCTCAAGGTCCACCATCGGGCCAGCCGTTATTTGGCCATTTATTTCACCAGCAAAGTCCGCATTGCCAAAAATACTCTTATCAAATGATCCAATGGGATGGAAAGATGTCGGAACACAAAATGATGTGCCGCCTTTGAGCCCCAAGGTGGCCTTGGCCCACTCGCCCATGCTTACGCCAATTGTGAACTTACCATTAAGGCCAACTATCAAATACAGTCCGCCGCGGACATGGCCTATGCCAGCCGGCACATCTATGGCAAACAGTGGAATAGCAACTTCTTGATCTATTTGACTTTTTACATTGGCATCTAGGCCTATCCCTTCGCCAACACCCACCTGGAAATGGTAACCTCCAAAACAACTATATCCACCATCCAGTCTCACTTTATCTATGATCAAAACTCCATCGAGCACAATTTCAACTTCCTGGTCTTCGCCAAGGGGAACATTGAAGGTCTGATTATTGAATTCCAGGCATACGAGAGGATCAGGAAATTGATCCTTGATCCTGTTTGTCGCTGCTCCGCGCGTTGTTGCGCTCATGCTTCGGGCAACTTCCTGACTGGCAGGGGTAAGGTTGTCCATGGTTAAGTAAACTGCCTGTTTGGGTATTTCGAAATCCCTGAGCACTTCGTGCAGCTGGGGCCTGGTTAGTTCATAGTATTGGCCTTGGTTGTCGTGGAAAGTACCGGTTATCTTGAACGCCACTCCATTTTGCTCATCAACAATGATAGATCCTATCGAAATCTCCTGGCCGGATGCACGCGTTGATGGAATCAACGCCTCAAGTTCGTTTTTGGGAATCAACGCGCCAGCCATGAGTTTTGTTTGTGATGGAATCAAGGCCTGATTCCCTTGGGGAACTGACTGAAGCTTCAACCTGCTTTGCAGCATTTCAGGTGAGAAAACGCCATTTACTCTAATAACAT